>Ga0123355_10003258_pt1 | contig 23190 bp, 18 predicted proteins | sample TergutEmb28metaG_3_FD_89872 | JGI IMG/M metagenome (GOLD analysis project Ga0123355, IMG submission 89872) | Embiratermes neotenicus P1 segment gut microbial communities from Petit-Saut dam, French Guiana - Emb289 P1 | ecosystem: Host-associated > Arthropoda: Insects > Digestive system > Gut ... | reverse complement strand
CCGCCTATAACAAAACGACCTGTAGGATTGATATAAATCTTTGTATCGGCTTTGAGATATTTGGACGGAATAATCTTTTTGATAACTTTGGCGGTGATGTCCTTAACTATGCGCTCATGCTCTATCGTGTCGCTATGCTGACAGCTGACCACCACTGTATCAACATACTTAGGCACTCCCTTCTTATTATAAGCTACAGTCACTTGTGCCTTGCCGTCGGGACGCAGATACTTAATTTCACCCGATTTTCTGACCTCAGTCAGTCTTGCCGTAAGCCCGTGTGCAAGCATAATCGGGAGCGGCATAAGTTCGGGAGTATCGTTACACGCATAACCGTACATCATTCCTTGGTCGCCTGCCCCCAGACTATCCGCACTGTCCTTAGAGTCCGTCCTGTCAACCCCTTGCGCAATATCCTTGCTCTGCTCGTTGATACTGGTCATTACCGCACAAGTCGCACCGTCAAAACCCATATCACTGCCCACATATCCGATATCTGTAACAACACGCCTAACAATCTTAGGAATATCAATATAGGTCTCCGTAGTAAACTCACCCACAACCAAAATAAGTCCCGTAGCAGCGGTTACTTCGCACGCTATACGACTATAAGGGTCACCTTTCAAAGCGGCATCCAAAATATTGTCCGCTACCAAATCGCAGACCTTATCAGGATGTCCTTCTGTTACGCTCTCGCTTGTTATTAATCTTTCGTTATTCATAATTTAATCCAAAATATTCGGGACACCGAAGACGGCGTCCCCTACGACGGGAAATCAAGCGACACCTGTACACCCAAGTGTAGGGGACGCCGTCTTCGGCGTCCCGAATTGTCTAGCCACTTAAAAAATGCCACAAAAACAAAGTGCGGAACGGAATGTACAGTTTCCCGTAGCATTGTAATCCGTCCCGCACTCGTACTTCCAAAAATTACTGTGCATCCGCCGTCGACAAACAACACCGAAGCGCCACCAATCAGCCAACTCCGCCGAAGCTACCCTGTGGCACACGTAAAGCTCCGGGTAGTGCTGCTGACTCTCGCCCCTGACACGGTTATCGGTAATACGTTGCACAAGACCCCGACATCAACATTACTTAATTGGTACTCTCTCCCATGCTGTAGCCTCGGACGGCATTCAGTCCCGCTGTAGCGGATTGCGGATACAGGGCACCGCTAGCTCCCCACCTAGCACAGTACACCTATTATACCCCATCTTTAATCTTTTGTAAAGCGATTTTGACAAGTTAAAAAATAAAAAAAGTGTCTTCGACACTACTGATTTAGGAATAAATCGTCATTGCGAGCGAAGCGAAGCAATCCGCCTTAGAAAATTCGTACTTTGAGTAAAAACTACCTTTTTCTAAGGCGGATTGCTTCGCTTCGCTCGCAATGACGATATTTAAGTTAAGTGCAATTCCATACCTTTAACAAAACCTCCAAAGGAGGGGGATTTTAATAATCGGCAAGCCCTAGCAAGTAATCCGTTGTTACCTCAAAAAATTTTGCGAGTTTAACAAGGTCCTCGCCTTTTATATCGTGCATAGCATTTTCCCAACGACAAATAGCCGCTGCACTTACTTCTATTGCTTTACCTAGTCCTTGACATGAAAGGCTTTTTTCGGCACGCAAATCTTTTAATCTTTCAGCAAATATTTTCACTCTATTATTATATTACAAAAACGCAATGCCTTTCCCTTGACATTTCATTTTTGAAATGATATAATTTGTTTCATTATTGCAATGAGAGGTGCAAAATGAACCACAACATAAAAAAAGACTGCTCTAATTGCAGTCACTTTGAACATTATTTTGTATGGAAAAACAGGCGATACCGTGCGACTAATCTTGGTTGTTGCAAAATAAAATCACGCACTATCCGAATTACAACCTGCAACAAGTGGCAAAACAAGTACATTCGACTTTTTCCGTAACCCTATCTCTTCTTATTAAATTCGTCCATAAAGTATCTTACGGCGGTGAAGTTGGTTACTTGAAAATAGTAGATGAATAGCGGTGTACCGATTACAACGGCTATCCAAAATCCTGCCCATGCGCTAAAGACAAAGCCTAGCACTATCCATAATAAGACAGGTATTATAGCTGTAATTACAAGCAGGATAAGGTTGGCAACAAGGTTGCCTGCGGCTGTTTTTGCGTTTAGCATTTCGCCGATGATTTTGCGTTCTCTAAAATATACTATCTTTACTTCGACAATATTTTGTATTGCCTTGAATACCAAAAACGCTAAGATAAAAGGTATGATAGCCAGTACAAAATGATACATCGCAAAGGCAAAAAGGAGAGCAAAAGCAAACCCTAACCCCCATTTAATCGGAATAGCTATGTACCACTTGAGCGTGTCTTTGCGTTTGAATTTGCGTCTGATAATAAAGCCTACTATCATTCCGGAGATTTGTGCTGTAGCACCGAGTACAAAGAGCGACAGGATTATCGCAAATATAAGACCGCCACGAGAAACCTCAAAACTCTCCCTGAGAGCGTGTGCAAAATATTCAAAGATTAGTCCTATACCGCCACCGAGTATATCGGTCGGTCCTAACGGTGCAAAAGCCTCATCAAACATCCGCAGAAACTCTGCCAAAACTGCATTTTCGGGAGTAATCATAAGCTCACTAAATACAACAAAAAACACTCCGACAATAATTGTCGCAACGCTGTACATTATCACTGCAATTATAAGAACAAGATAAAAGTTTTTGATATAGTTGCTAAGAGCTGATTTAATCATAAAAAAAGTTGAAAAAGTTTTTCAAAGTTTTAATTACTACGCACCTAGTGTAGCAAAATCCAGCCCATTTGTCAAACTTTTTAGCACCAAATCCCATAATCAAAACACACTTAAAGATTTCTCTTAAAAGCGTTTATGTGGTGTGTTTTACTTTATTTATTGCTTTTATGTCAATTTCGTCTTTATTGAAAGTCTTTACCAATGTTTTGGAAATGTATTTTTCGGCAAGCTTTACTATGCTTTTATAGTCTAAAATGTCATCTGGAAAATAAATCCCGCCTTTTTGATTTTTTTTAATCATAAAGCAAACTGCTGCTAGGGCTGAAGCTGCGACTGGGGTTATTGTTGGAGTTTGCCAATACAATCCCTTGTTATGGAGTTTTTTATATAAAAAAGCTAGCTCTATGCGATTGCCAACCCAAACCGGATTAAAATCATCGCCTACAACTAACACTCCAACATACTCTGTACCAGACACAATTTGGTCGTAGACTATCTCCCAATCTTTAGGGAATTTTCTTCCCCTAATAATAAAATTTTCATACTCGTCAATATGGTCTTTTTCCTTTTCTTTGTCGGAGTTTGGATAATCGTAAACCTTAGACTTAAACAAATACTCCTCTGCTACATTTGAGGGCTTATACACAAACATTACTCTTGGTCTATAGATTACCTCTCCACTTTTTTTTGCAACCTCTAAATGCTTAGCAATAGAAATAGTTTCTTCATGCGGCACAACATACCCTTCAAACTGACCGCCACAATAATGCGTTAGGCATTTTGTATCCACCGCTAGTCTATCTAGCTCTATATGTCCGACTTGCCTTTCCGATATCTCTCCCTCGTGCACACCTATACTAAATGCAGAATGAGTGAGCATTTCATATAAAAAATTTTCGGCACACCATGTCGTATATAGCTTGTCTTTTATAGCAGGTGCATCTATTATCTGGCTATCAATGTCATTTATATGGATTGTCCTTACTTTTAATATTTTTGCGGCTATACCAAATTTATTCTGCTTAACCGCCTTTAGCGCTTCTTTATTCTTTTTTGCTTTCGCAATTCTCTCAATCGCAATTTTGACAAAATGAGAAACTAACCCGGGATTATTGCCATGCTGCAAGACTATAGGATGTAGATTAATCCCATTTATACCACTAATTTCATCAATCATAGAACGAATAGCAAGGTTATGCTCATAAAAATTCACCCATCCTCCCGGCCACTCCGATTCGCCGGTGTTTAGGTACATAATGTTATTTTTGGCACAAAAAGTACAAATCTCCCTAGTTCCTGTCCCCTCGGAAAAATCTACAAACAAATCGCCTCTTGATAAATATTTAGAAAACAAGTCCTCAAAATTTTCCTTAGTAACACTTCTCTCTATAAAATTATTAGCAGTGCCGCCAAGTTCTAAAAAAGCGTCCATTTCCCCTGCGTTTTTAGAAATTACAAAATAGTTCTTTTTATCGAACTTAATTTCTCTTTGTACTAGCTCGAAAAAGCTCTTTCCGACTGCACCAAAGCCAAATTGCAATATTTTACCGCTAAATTTAATCATAACTCTTTTTTTCTAAGACACCCTAAATGTAAAACTTGACACTACCGCACTTTATTGATATACTATTGAAGTGGAATTTTATATTTACATCACTAACGATTGCAACCTTAATTGTGCTTATTGCTCTGTTATGCTAAGCAAAGAGCAAACCGGTATGCCTTTATCCATTCAATATCCTTTAAGGGATTTAAGACAATTTGTAGATAAGGTGCAAAAAGAAAATAATGATAAATTTGCAACTATTTGTTTTTTTGGTGGCGAGCCTACTTTGAACTATGAAAAAATTGAGGCTATCATTACCAGCTTTGACAAAGTAAAAGCCTATGAAATAAATTTTATTCTTCACACAAACGGGCTTTTGCTCTCTAAAATTTCTGATAAAATAGCGGACAAAATTGATGTGGTTTTTTTGTCTCTTAACTATGACAAGCTACTTTGTGGTGGGCGCATTTCAAACTATTACCTAGATATTTCTAAAAGCCTAAACGCTATTAAACAAAAGCATAAGATGTCGGTAATCGGCAGGCTTACAATTACAAGCGAAACAAGTCTTACAACTGCGTGTTTACTTATGGAAAATGCTTTTGACTATATTTATTGGCAGATTGACAATAGAGAGCAAGTGGACAAAATTGCCGAATATAAGGTTGTGTACAAATCGGAAATAGCCTCTTTATTTGATTATTGGATATCTAACCTAAGGTGCGGAAAGGTATTAAACTACATTCCGTTTTTAAGCATCGTTAAAAATCTTGCAGATAACATACCCGCTCCTAAAAACTACTTTTGCGGTTACGGCTTTTATTCCATTTTTATTCAAACTGACGGCAGTTGCTATACTTGCTGCGAAGCTGTAGAGTCTTCTAAACATAAAATTGGCGATATTCGTGGCGGCATTAAGTTTTTGGATATGGATATCACTAATAAATGTCTAAACTGTCTTTACTTAAAGCTTTGCGGTGGTAGATGTGGTCGTATGCATAAGGATTTTAGTCAAGAGAGAATAACTGATTTTTGCGAGTTGAACATCTACACTTTTAAGCTAATAATTGATGCCCTACCACAGCTACAACAAATTCTTAATAGTAATCCTGCCTTTAGAAAAGCGTTAGACGATTATCATATAGATTATACCGAGCAAACGCCTTAGATAAAATTGGTAAGTACTTACTTAATTAACAACTACCACCACCGCCGTAGCCGCCTCTGTAGCCGCCGCCAAATTTTCCACCATATCCATGACACGGTCTAGATGAACCCCACCCACCAGTAGAATTCCAACAGCTTGTTTTGTAAGTTTTTCTTCCAAATAATCTAGAGAAAAGACCCGGCTGTCTTATTCTGGTTCTAACTGGCATATGCATATGGACAATTGGACCAAAGTTTTGGCTGTAGTTATCATAGTAGCTATCGTAATCTCCGTCAAATGCAAAGTCATCCATTTGATTGTTTTGGTTTTGCCATACTCCTGATGATTGTTGCACAAGTATTTCAATGCCTGCTTGTTGTAAGTTAAACAATATCGGTGCTAAATCAGCCAAAATATGCCCGTCATTATTGCGAACAATAATCTTTTTTATCCCTGCACGCAAAAAATAATCGCTACTCGGCAAATCATGTGCGTATAAATTCCAGCGATTGTCAAACATACCGGGTGCTGCGTATTTGTCTAACAGTCTATTAGAGTCTAATAAGAATACAGGCGGCGCATTTGAAACTAGCGGAATGCTGGCTAGTTGCAGACCTCCAAGACACAATGCCGTCTTAATAGAAGCAGTATCTACTAACTCTATCTGCCCCAAGCTAACAGAATTACCATTAAAAAGCGGCACGGGTCTAAAACCTAGCCTCGCTAGTGTAATACCTTCTTGAACAGCATTCGCTCCCGGCACATCTAAAATTATAGCTGTATCAGTTGTACCTGCCGCTATATAAGATATTGGCATTGGCGGCAAAACACCTTGTACTGAGCCTTCTATTGAATAGAACAATACGGGCTTTGCAAATGAACTCCAACCACTCTCTTGTGGTGTCCAAATATTGAATAATTGTTGTTTGAACTCCATTTATGTCTCCTTGATTTTAATTAGCACAGGTGCATCTATAGCCTCTCTGTCCATTCTCGGGCTTGGGCTTAGCCGTCCATACAACCCTGCAAATTTGCCATTTACGCTAAATGCTCCTATGCAAATATGATATAAAGTCCCGTTATCCGCTTTTATTGGCACGCTTATGAACTTCTCTTGTGCCACATAGTGTTTTGGGTGTCTTTTTGCCGCTTTTTTGATGGATGCAATAGCTTTTTTGGACATTGTTCCAGCTATTGTCACATCCTCTCCTACTCGCCCTAGTGCAGGCTTTACTACAATTGTATCTAGATTAAGCCTTTTTTTTACATCTTTTGGAGCATAGGTTTTTGGCAAAAACTTTTCCCAAACATCAAATCTTAATCCCTGTTTTTTTAAGTCGTCAAACACAAGCGGAAATCTTTTTGTTTGAGCATAAATCGCAATGGGATGATTGCAACACAGTGTTGTGGTGGAAAAATAATCCGTCCATTTGATTTTTTTCGGCAAATCATTTAGCCACTCTATGGGGAAAACTCTTATAATTCCACTAAGTGGTCTGTTATTATTTTTTTGACAGCTGTATGCCTTGCTATTCTTAAATTCGATAGCGTCAGGTCCCATATAAATTGGATTTATTCCCGCATCTTTTAACCTATCTCCAACAAATTGGACAACTTGCCTATCATCTGAATATGCTGTACAATGTACTAAAGCTACATATTCATCTTTTTTTACATGGGACTCTATTGCAGGAATTAACACACTTGCAAAGTTGGTTGAAGTTTGGAAATCGCCACCTATAAACTCTAAGCCTAGTTCGTTTAGCGCACTCGCCTCTGCAAATCCGGCAGGAACATCGCTATTAACTTCACTTATCTCCCATCCTTTTGTAGTGGGATGAAAATCAAATCTCATCAGTCTTACATGGTTTTTAGGATCATATCTATCAAATTTGTTTAGCTGCCTTGTGATATGTTTTGGAAGTGCAAGATTTTTAATATATTTCTTATTGTTACTTAAAAACTGTTCTGCCTCTATAGTTTCTAAAGACAATTGCTCTGTAGCTCTTTCTAATAGAGAATAATCCTCTAAATCAAGCACAATAGCATATTCAGACAGCGTGTTTTTGTCTGCCACACAAAGATCCCATTTGCATGCTTCAAAGGCAGCCCTTAGGCGAAAATCATTGTATTTATCTTTTGAAATTGCAACTAAACTAATCGCCATTTGTATATTATAACAAAATATCCTCAAAAAAGCAACCTTTTTTGCATCCCTCTCATTAGCTGAGAAATCTCGGCAGTTTTTGGGTTGTATATGCGTCATCATCAAGCACCCTATTGCTTGCAAAAAACTGCTCTCATCCCTTTTGCCTATAACCTACTCTGTATAATTATCGTTATACACCATTACTTTATTTAGCCTTACTTTATTAGAGCGGAAAAGCGCTTTGCCTGCGTTGGTGCGATTTTCGACTTTACAATCGTCACTATTAAAGACTGTCAGATGTTCGTCTTTTTGCTCTTCGGTAATAAACTTAATTGAGCCGCTTATAGCCTTGGCGAATACTATTTTTTCGGCGCCTGCTTTTGGTAGGTCAGCTATCTTGACGCCTTTGCGGTAGCGAGCCATTACATCCAGTCCGCTTACCTTAACCCTCTTAGCCCAACCGCTGTCGGTAATAATAAGAACCTCTCCGTCAGTAACCTGCCCTACAAAGACCACTTTATCACCGTCATTAAGTTGTATTCCTTTGACACCGCCGGCAACCCTTCCTTGAACAGGGATATCCGACATATCGGCATTGAGACTCATTCCTTGCTCGGTAATAAACAACAGACTTGACTTAGGCACTAAGTCCTCTATTCCGATAACCGTATCGCCGTCCTTTAGCTTAATAGCTTGGAATGCACTTTTGACTACGCCGTATTCGCTCCAATCAGATTTTTTGACCATACCCTCGGCTGTATAGAACAGCAACTGCTTTTTAGGTAACGGGTCTTCGATTTTGAGCATACGGATAATTGTTTCGCCCTCGACACTGTCGGGCAAAAGTGCCTTGAGCTTAGCACCTTTGTCACGCCACTTTCCGTCCGGAATACTATCCACATCAACCTTATAACAGTTACCTAAATTAGTAAATATAAAGATGTTCTCACGATTGGTGACTTTTATCAGCTTGTCGCAAATCTCACCCTTGCTACTGTTGCCTGTAAAATCTTTGAGCGCCATCTTAAAAGTCTTGGCTGTCATTCGTTTGATATTACCTAAAGCGTTGTAGGCTACAACATAGTCCTCAATCGGTTTTTCGTCATCTTCGGCAGGGATAGCATAAGCCTTAGTATCAACTATAATCATACTCTTGCGGTTATCCCTGTATGCCTTGCGGATTAGTAGCAACTCTGTCTTTACCAAATCCATCTGTAACTTTTTGGATGCAACTATTGCCTCAAGACGGACGATAAGTTCTTTGATTTCTTTAAGCTCTTTTTCTAATTTGAGTATCTCAAGTGAGGTCAACCTTGCAAGGCGCATATCCAAAATCGCTTGCGCTTGTTTTTCGGATAAAGTAAATCTTGCTCTTAGGCGCTCTTTAGCCTCGGAGGTGTTTTGACTGGATTTAATTATCTTAATAACTTCGTCGATATTACGGACGGCGATTACAAGCCCTTCGAGTATATGCGCCCTCTCTCTTGCTTCCTCCAGCTCATACTTACTGCGGCGCAGGATGATTTCCCGCTGGTATGCCACATAGTAAGAAATAATCTCCATTAACCCCATTTGTTGAGGCTTGCCATCTGCGATAGCGACAATATTGATACCAAAAGTACTTGAAAGACTTGTCGCCTTAAATAATAAGTCTGCAATAGCTCTCGGGTCGTGGTCTTTTTTGATACGGATAACCGCACGCATACCGTTGTGGTCTGATTCGTCCGTGATTTCGGATATTCCCATAAGAATACCTTTTTTCTCTTCACGGACCTTCATTATGTTTTCGAGTAACGCCGACTTATTGACCATATAAGGCAACTCGTCTATTACTATAAGTTTTTTGTCATTCTCGGCATTTTCTATATGCATTTTTGCCCGCAAGTAGATTTTGCCTCGTCCCGTCTCATATGCTTTTTCGAGCTCCTCACCTGCAACAACATAACCGCCGCCCGGGAAGTCAGGTCCTTTGATATGGCGCATCATTTCTTTGAGCCCAATTTTTGGGTTGTCTATATATGCCACAACGCCGTCAATAACCTCCGAAAGATTGTGCGGCGGAATATTAGTAGCAAGACCGACGGCAATACCGCTTGCTCCGTTGACCAAAAGATTAGGAAACCGCCCCGGCAATACATCAGGCTCTTGCATAGTATCGTCAAAGTTATAATTCCATTTGACCGTATTTTTTTCGAGGTCACGGAGTAGCTCAAGCGCAAGCGGGGTCATCTTAGCCTCAGTATAACGCATAGCCGCCGCTCCGTCTCCGTCAATTGAACCAAAGTTCCCCTGCCCGTCAACAAGCGGCGCTCTCATACTAAAAGGCTGTGCCATACGCACCATAGCATCATAGACAGACTTGTCGCCGTGCGGGTGGAATTTACCCAAACAGTCACCCACGATACGGGCGCTTTTACGGTGCGGTTTATCGGGATTAAGCCCAAGCTCGTGCATAGTGTACAAAATCCGCCGTTGCACAGGTTTAAGCCCGTCCTCCACTCTAGGAAGCGCCCTATCCAAAATGACATACTCGCTGTACGGCATCATACTGTCATGCATAACCTCATCTAAGGCTCTGACAAACAGCTTGCTGGTATCTTTTATTTCTTTGACTTTATTTTCTGACATAAACTTTTTTTCGCTTGTTTTTATTTTTCGAGAGTAAAATGATATTATATTTACCTTTCATTGCCATAGGCAATATCATTCACGAAGTGAATATCATTGCGAAGTAATCTCACTTGCCTTTGGCAAATATAATTAGTCCCTAACCCATAACTTCCTTGAATTTATCAGTCTTGTTAAAGTTAGCGTGTTCGATAATATATCTTTTGCGTGGGTCGATAGCGTCACCCATAAGGACTGATATAAGATTTTCGGCGGCGGCTGCGTCCTCTATACTTACCCTTATTAGTGCACGCTTACTGGGGTCCATTGTTGTCTCTTTAAGCTGACTTGCATTCATCTCGCCCAAACCTTTGTAGCGTGTCACATTGCAGCCCCTACCCAAACGCTCTTTGACTGCCGCAAGTTCTTTTTCGTCATATGCGTACTCTATCGTATCTTTTTTGCTTACCTTATAAAGCGGCGGCATTCCGATATAAACATGACCCTCATTGATAAGGTCTTTCATATACCTAAAGAGGAAAGTCAAAAGAATCGCCCTAATATGCGCACCGTCTTGGTCAGCATCAGATAGAATTATTACCTTGTGATAATTAAGGTCCTCTTTGTTATAATCCTCGCCTATACCGCAACCCAAAGCCGATATTATAGTCCGTATCTCCTCGTTGAGCAACACTTGGTCAATACGCTTTTTTTCAGCGTTAAGGGGTTTACCTCTTAACGGCAATATCGCCTGAAAATATCTGTCCCTTGCCTGCTTCGCCGTACCGCCCGCACTATCGCCCTCAACAATAAAAAGCTCGTTAAGCTCGGGCTTCTTGCTTGTACAGCTACTTAATTTGCCAACCAAGTTAAAATTTTCGATACTGTTTTTTTGTCGCGCTATTTCTTTTTCTTTCCTGACTGCCTCACGCACTTTACTTGCCATTATAGCTTTTTTGAAAATTGCGTCTGCGATAGGCTTGTTTTTTTGGTCAATAAAAAAGTTTTGCAGTTCTTGTCCGAATAATGTTTCGATTGCAACCCTCGCCTCTGGATTCCCTAGCTTAGTCTTTGTCTGTCCCTCAAATTGTACATTCTGCATCTTGACAGCAAGAACAGCCGTAAGTCCTTCTCTAAAATCCTCACCCATAAGAGCAGGGTCTTTTTCTTTTAGATATCCCATCTTTTTGGCAAGGTCGTTAAGCACCTTAGTCAGCGCCGCCTTTAACCCTGTCTCGTGTGTGCCACCTTCCCCTGTAGGGATATTATTGACATAACTGACAATATTCTCCGTATAAGCATCCGTATACTGAAATGCGACTTCCATTGTTATATTGTCTTTTTTGCCCGTTAGCAGTATAGGGTCGGCAAAAAGCGACGATTTGGTTTCGTTAAGAAATCTGACAAAGTCAACTATTCCGCCCTCATAGTAATACTCTCGGCTAAGCGGAGCATTGTTAATAGTCACACGCTCGTCAGTCAAAGTAATGGTCATACCACGATTAAGAAAAGCCAGTTCCTTTAGTCTGCGGGTAATGGTCTCCAAATTAAAATTGACCGTTTCAAATATCCTGTCGTCCGGCATAAAGCGTACAAAAGTTCCGCTTTTTTTTGTGGCTTGTCCTGTGTCGATAAGGTGATATTTGGTTTCGCCGCCCTTAATCTTGCCATCCACATCACGACTCTCAAACTCCATCTTAAAGGTCGTGCCTTTTTTATACACCTCAACCACAAGCCACCTAGAGAGAGCATTGGTTACCGAAGCCCCCACGCCGTGCAAACCACCGCTATAGGTGTAATTATCGCTGTCAAATTTGCCACCCGCATGAAGCTGTGTAAAAACAACCTCGACACCGCTAATGCCCAAAGTAGGATGCACATCAACAGGAATTCCCCGCCCGTTGTCCTCTACACTGATAGACCCATCAACATGAATCTTAACATCAATCTTGTTGCCATGTCCGTTGCTTATCTCGTCGATACAGTTGTCAACGATTTCCCAAAGTATATGGTGAAGACCCTTAATACCGGTAGTACCGATGTACATACCCGGTCTAAGCCGTACCGCATCAAGACCTTCTAAGACCTTGATATCTTTTGCGTCATAACTTTTTGCCATATTATAGTAAACCTTTTTGAGTTCTTTCTTTTCATAGGATTACTTGGTCGCATTGACAAAGCAATCCTATGTATTAGCCCGACTCTTGGACACACTTTATAAAATAATTATACCATAAAAAAAGGCAAATGTCAAACATCTGCACTATGTTAAAAAATTCAAAAAACGGTTATTTTTGCCTTAATTCTAGCCAAAATACCCCGTTTTTATACCATTTTACTTGTTTTATGGGACAATATCTTCTTTTATTTTGCTAGTTTGCTTCGAGGTTTGGGAACATCCAGTTTGACGCATATGTTTGTTCTTAACCTGTCCAAATGTGAGCGGGAAAAATGAAGCTCTCTTACCATATCTCTCATCCTTAGCTGACAATAAAACTCGCAGTATGCAACATCTCTCTCTATCTCGCTAAGTCCTCTTCTTTTGCAATATTCGTCTAGCTGGTCTTTGTCTAGGCAATATAGCTCTTTGAGTGTTAGTTTTGTCGGAAATCTGAACATCTCTTTTGATTTTAATTCTAATTCTTGGGTCTTTGCCCTTAGCTCCTCAATCTCTTGCGTTTTTGCCCTTAATTCCTCTGCCCCTATTTCTTTTTCTCGGTGCAGACGGTTTAGTTCTTGTAACTTTGCCTCACTTTCCTTGTGTAATCGGTTTATTTTTTCTAGTTTTGCTTCGTATTCTTTGCCCATACCTAGCTTGTGTAGCACAAGCGTAAGTCCTGCCATAAGTAGCGGACCTAACACTAGGTTAATCCAAAAATTAACAGCCATTAGGATTAGTGATGCTAGCCCAAATATAATGCATGTCACTATTATGCATTGCCAAATTTTGTCGCAGTGATAAGTCACCCCGTCCTTATATGTATATCTAAGTGCAAAAAAAGTTGCCATCATAACCGCTACACCTATCGGATTGTCTGTCAAAATCGCCACAAGAACCAAAAACGATATGATTATGGTATATGAGACTATGACATTTCGTAGCATTATCCTACGCAGGCGTTTTCTGACTATTATTCTGCATTTTTCTAATTCTGTCATACTTTACTCCTCTTTTGTTGATAATATAGCCCATTGTTTTGACTTGGCTCTATTGTATCATATGATTTTATGTATGTCAAGCTTTTTTGACAAAATTCGTTAAAAATGTAAAATAATATTTTTGGTGAGACTGAGATTTGTTTTATAACTCTAATTTTTGTATCAGTAGCGAAACCCTATATTTGGAGATAAAATATTATTGGTGTGTCATCCTGAGCGAAGCGAAGGATCTAGCGAAGCGAAGGATCTAGCGAAGCGAAGGATCTAGCGAAGCGAAGGATCTAGCGAAGCGGAAAATGCAGGGAATTGTTTAAGGGTTTTTTATTCGCTAACGCTAGATCCTTCGCTTTGCTCAGGATGACAAGACCAACTATAGAGTTGTTCCGTAACCTAAGTGGTAGGACATGGTGTGGATTATTAGTCACAAGTCAGCCTCTTGACGAAGGCATACAAAAAAACGACTGCTATCAAAACAGTCGTTTTTTTGTTGTTTTAATTTATTTTCTTAATCTAGGTCGTCATACTCTTCGTCTTCTTCCTCATCGGGGAAGTCGTTAGCACAACGGATACCCATCCAAAACTCTCTTTCATTAGGATTGACGGTTGCACGCATAAAGAAAGCATAATTCCAAGAATAGTGGTCATCACGGGCGTGGTTGTCAATCTCTCTAAAGAACATTATATGGTTGGCTGTCTTAGCCGTACGCAAGTAAGTCGTAAGGATTGGATACTCTGTCATACGCTCCGATGTGTCGCCTTGGCTATCATAATCCGCAGTAAATCTAACACGGTATAGGAATGAATCTCTTATAAAGTAAACAAACTCACCGTCAAAGAACTCAAATCTAAGTCCGCTAACATTACGGAGTAGTGTCCTTAATTGATGATTTTGTCTAAGTCCGATTGTATCACCTGTAAAAGTTATTGCAAAAGCCTCATTAGAGCTATTGTCATCCGAACCTCTGAAAGGGAATATCTCATCATATCCTGCAATATTAGCAACGACAGGATTGCGACTAGAAGCTATGGACAGACGACCAGGCAAGAAGTTATCAAAATGCATTTCGATAGCACTACTACCTATGGCTTGCACTGTATAAAAAAGTACATTATTGCGGACGCTGTGTAGAGTAATTGTTCTGTTGCGGGCAAACAATTCTTGACTACCATATCTCCAATCGTACTCTCTATTGCCCCTCCTGTATGCGTACTTCCACACCGTTCCGTTAGGACGCACACGCTCAGTAATATTGCCAGGGGTAACATCCTCATAGATTCTGGCATCTCGTGTAAAGTAGATATAGTCCTCTGCTCTAACGCTAGGTTGGTTCAGATAATCACACATCACAGGTCTGTTATTGATGTCAAATGTAGGCATACGGGGAAAAATCGCATCATCATTTACATTTTGAACCAAAGTTTGACGGCGGATACTGCCTCTGCCGTCAGCATTCATACCAAAGGATATTATGTCATTATCTTCTAGTAGTGCTAGATAAACTCTGTCTTGACGAGGGGTATCTCCATGCACAAAAAAGAAACTATGCCGAGGAATACTGTCACCTGCAGTTGTAAATATCCGTTCTGTGCCTGTGCCGTCAAGTCTTGTCCGCCAAAAAGCCGTACGCTCAAACTCTACTTCTCTATCACGGTTAACATTAGTCGCAGGGCTGGTATAATAGATAAATTCGCCAAAAATAAATAGTCCGACATCCATTCCGCTTACTGCACCTATCATAGGCACTACAGGTACGACATCAAACACTGTGCGATATTCGTACTCAAATTCGCCGTCTGTTTGTAGTACTGGGATGCTTTTTGTAGTCGATGCAAAACTCATATTGACCCTGTCCGAAGGCTGCTCTCTATACGGATCAAGATAAACAGGCACATCTGTAATATTCCAATCACGGCTTGTCCCTGTCTCAACCGAATCACCGTGTAGTGTCGCACGATAAATTCCGCCTCTGACAACATCGCCCCACCTGTTGGTACTGCTTGTTCTATCCGCATCATAATCAGCAGGTCTGTAACCATTGACAAAATAAACATATCGCCCTTGTTGGACAACTGCTGTACCATTGCCAGTTACGACATAGTTAGCTTTGTTCGAATCCCACTCAAGATCTCTCGGTGCAGGAAAACGGCTACATGCCCACAAAAAGGAAGTTGCCGCAAGTGCTAATACTAATACTATTGCTATTGTTATCTTTTTTTTCATTTTGGTAATACGAGCTAAGTGTTATATAAATGCGGAAATTATCCGCTTGTGCAACAATTAGACTCAAAAATAAATTTTCTGCACTAATTATTATACACAATAAATAAAGACAAGTCAATCATTTGCACTATTGATTATGTACATTTTTACCAATACTTAAACATAAGTAGTGATTAGTGGGACGACTTTGATTTATAATTCATATTTTATAACTATCACTAAACTACCCGTATTAGTCCCTCTACAAAAGTCAACATCCACATTGCCATACATAAGGCGGAGGCAATCGAAAATAATATCCAAAAAATAATCTTGCGTCGTGTTTTTTGTTCCTTAGTGTCGATTATGATGGGTTGCTCTACGACAGCTATAGGTGCGGCTGGCTCTAGACTACTTTCTAGGCTAACACTCTCTAGCTTTTTGGCGTTAGCTTTGATTTTGCCCACATCGTCAAAGATTTTGTCCGCCGCCTTACCTGCTTTGACAAGTACCCACACAAGTAGCCCCCCTACCGCCATAGAGACCAAACCCACTCCTAAAAAAACTATCGTAAACAAACCGTTTTCTGCTGTCGTAAAATACGGGGCTTCGGCTTGCGACATTATTGTTGCAGGCATTATTCGGGGCAAAATATGAGTCATCGCTACCGCAAAGGCATTGTTGAGTGCGTGAATAATAATCGCAGGAATCATACTCTTAAACTCTATAGCAACATAACCCATCACTGCACCCAAAACAAATTGATGCACTGTCTGTAGAGGGTTCATATGCATTATACTAAAAGCTAAGGACGAAAGAAGTATCGCCGCTATCTTGCCAAAGTCATTTTTAATGCCCCACATTGCACCGCCTCTAAAAACAAGCTCCTCACAAATTCCTGCAAAAATTATGGCATTGATAGCAAATATTACATGATGAAACCATCGTATGTTGAGTGATGATGTTGCCGGAGTAAAGCCTACAAACTCAAAAAAGAATATAGTGGCTAAAAGCATCGGCATCATAAACAAAAAGCAAACTGCCGTCAGTATTATGCTTATAAGTACTGTGGTTGAAGAACATTTTTTGATATATGAGCCTTGCCTAAATCTAACCTTAAAACCCCTTGATACAAGTATAGCAACTAAGGCAAAAATAATCTGAAAAGACAAGTTGATAAGTGATATTACCGTAGCATTGCGGAAATTGTTACCCGTTACATTATAGATAATATCAAGTATCCCTATAATGATAAATTGAAACGCTATAAGAGCAACAACGGCAACCAAAAACATTACCGCCGCATGAACGGAATTATACTCATTACGCCAAGGGCGTTTAGTTGGCTTGTTAATTAGATTATCCATATAAAATTAAAGTAGTTTATAATTCGGGACGCCAAAGGTGGCACCACTTACGACTCGACATTTTTTACATCGCCTGTTTTTTACCCAACTCTCACCTTTTACTATCCTTCTTCATATTTTGTACTATGAACTACCACAATACTTCACTACAACAAGCTAAACGCAAAGTTTTTTCTGATTTTGTTTTTTGGTTGTATCGTGTTGTTATATCCAAATCGGATAATCTAAAATGCGAGCCTCATGCTACTGACCGCCTTAAACTCACAGCAACTGACATCGGGGCTGTTTTTGCCCATCATATGTCTGAGCAAGCCGCCACCGATGTCGGCACACATTTTGATACGCATATCCGATTAGCCATTGCCCTAATTGACTCTCAAATAAATTCAAACCTATCAAAAATTGACAAGTATGTCCAAAAACTATATAGCCACTCTCACGAGATGACATCATTTTTTGCAACCGTCAATCCTAGCTACCAATACGACACACTCCGCCCCCTGTTAGACCTACATATCGACCTTATGCGAGCAATCATATCTGCCCGCCTCTGTAGCGAACATAGACAAGAAGTCATTATTTTTGACGCACTATATGAGAATATTCTTAACCTTGCCGACCTCTATGATGACGGCATTATAGATGACTAGCTTAGCAGCCTATTCCTCGCTCTCTTCGTCGGCGACTTTGCGCATAAACTCTTCGAAAACTTTTTCGAGGAGTTTTTCATCACCTACAGGCAAAAATAAATCTGTGTCCTCGTTTTCCTCGTCTTCTTGCAACTTAAAAATCACTACTTCGTCGTCGGCAATTCCGTCCATAGGCTTAACAGGTTGCAAAAGCGAATAAAACTCGCCCTCATAATCTACGCACGCTATCTCATAGAAGTCAACTGCCTCACCCTCGTCATTATTAAGAGTGATAACCCTATCACCCTCAAACAACTCTACATTTTGCCCCTTAGACTCATTCTTTTTTGTCTTAGATGACTTAGTTGTGCTGTCTTTTTTTATCGGCATATTTTTTTATCTCCTTAAAGTTAGGTCTAGTATAACACACCTCTCATCAAAAATCAACAATCCACCGCTTTGTTTTTCATTTATCCCAAAAATTAACAAGTAGTAGTTAAAAAGCGGACTATGTTTATACCCTATTCCGCTTTTGCTTATATTAGTTCTTTCTCAAATCTGATTTCGTTATATGGCACGCCTGCTAGGATTTGGTCTTTTCGGGTGCTTGTTGCTTGGTAATTGTTTTTGTTTTCATAAAAATTTCTTGCTCTTTTGTTTTGTTCTAAACACCACACATAAATTTTTGTACAGCCTTTTTCTTTTAGTTTGCTCTCGGCAAATTCTAGGGTTGTCTTAGCATACCCTCGCCCCTTTGCTTTTTGCCTAAAATAAATTGACCAAATCTCACCGTCACTCCCTAAAGCATCCGCATCTCTTAACTGCCCAAACACCACCAAACCTATCGGGCTTCCACTCTCATAACACAACCACAACTCGGCTCTTTCATCATTTATCCACTTATCAAAATTACTATAATTAGCAATGGTTTCTTCTAGCCACTCCTGTGGCAAAAAACTCTCATACGATTCTCTAAGTGACCTAGTATGTGTATCCACAAAGTCATTACGGTGACTCTCTGTTGCTCTGATTATTTTCATACCTGACCCAACTCTCTAGTATCAACTGCGCACTTACGCTGTCTACTAGCAGTTCTCTTCTTTGACGGCTTAAACCGCTTTGGGCGAGTAGGCTGTGCGCCTCTTTGCTTGTTAGTCTTTCGTCGTGGTAGTGGACTTGTAGTGTGGTGGCGACTTGAAGTAGTGCTCCGAATTTTCGGGTTATCTCGGCTCTCCGCCCCTCTGTGCCGTCCATATTGAGGGGCAGTCCTATAACAATAGCCTCCGCTCCTTGCTCTTTGATTATGCGCGACAACCTAATAACATCACGGTCCCACCCGCCACTCTTGATAGCCTCAAGCGGTGTGCCTAAACCCGTCTCGGTAGAGCCTATCGCAAGCCCTAACCTCTTGTCGCCGTAATCTATAGCCAATATTCTCATAATTATAAATTATAAATTATAAATTATAAATTGTTGCCCTGAGAGTGATAGTCACCATTTTTCACTCCTATAACATTCATTTATAATTTATATTTCATAATTATACTTACTTCTTTCTCCCTCTTAGCATTTCGCCGAGTAGTTCTTTTTGTTCCAGTAATTTGCCTGCACCTATTACTGTTGCTAGGTGTGGGTCTTCGGGAATTGTCACATTGATTTTAAGTTTATCGGTCATAAATTTTTGCAATCCCTTGATTGATGCCGCACCGCCCACTACATAAATCCCCTGTTTGTCAACCTCAGCAACAACCGCAGGCGAGCATTTGTTAAGCACGGTGATAATACTGTCGGAGATTTTTTGGTAATAGCCACGGCAAGCCTCCGCCACATCGTCCGCCCCTATCACAAAAGTCTTTAGTTCTTTATTCTCAATGTCCACACCACGGATATTTGCGTGTGCCGTATCGTTAGCGTGCAGACTGCCCACCTCTGTCTTAATCCTACGCAAGGTGTTGATGCCGATTCGGCAACCAAATCTACTCTCAATAAGGTCACCAAGCGCCTTATCCATCATATCGCCGCCGATACTGACCACACAGCCTTGCAAAACATTACACATACTAAGCGAGGCGATTTTGGTTGTGCCTCCGCCAATATCCACAATCAATCCGCCAAAACTTTTTGTTATGGGCAGATTAGCCCCTAATGCCGCCAAAATAATTCCGTCAACAATAGCCACATCGACAATGCCGGCTGTGGCACAAATTTTTTCGAGCCGCAATCTCTCATCTCCGCCGATTCCGCTGGGAGATGCAAGCACACCCCTAAACCGTGGATAAAAAAGTGCGTTTGACGGCGTGATTTTTTCCAAAAATTTGCGTAGCATAAGCACTGCGGCTTGCGTTCCTCTTTGGGTGCCGCAAATCATACTCTCGCTTACGGGAGTTATAACATCAATATTGTCGGGCGAAAGTCCTTGCATTTCTGCCGCATCAAAACCTACCGCCCTGATTTTGTTTTTGCCGCTGACAAGTGCGACAACAGACGGCTCACGCAGGACAACTCCGCCCCCGCTCACAAAAATCGATGTGTTAGATGTTCCTATGTCTAATGCTATGTTCATAATAGTGGTAGTTAAAGTAAGAAGTAAAAAGTAAAAGGTAAAAAGTGTTGACAAGTAGTTAATATAATATGTCTAATTAAAAATACTAAGTCCGCACTTCTTACTTCTTACTTTTTACTTTAATTATATTATCTCAAGATTTTTCTTAAATGCTCTTGCAAATTCGGGTCCGATTTTCATAGCGTCGCTAATCTCTAGACTACAATCGTGGTCACTAAGAGTTTTCATAATAACGCTGTCACCAAGAACATCACAATTGATACTTTTGATTTGGCATGCTTGGGTACGGTCAAGACTCTCTGCGATACGCACCATTACCCCAAGCCTAAGCACCGCCGCACGGTCCTCCTCCAAAAGAAGTTCCTTAAAACAATTCCATTCCGCCATCGGAAAATCGTCCTTACGATGACCATACGCAACAAAAGCCGCAAGTATAATCTCCCTGTGACTGACCCCGAACAAATTACAATTAAGGATATAATACAACGAATGTTTATGATGGTCGTGGAATTTTACCCGACTACCTGTGTCATGCAGATAAGCCGCCACACGCAAGACCCTGACATAACTTCTAGGTAGCTTGTGTAGCACCCTAAGTTGCTTAAATAGTTGTAGCGACAGCGAAAAAACATTTTCGCAATGTTTGACATTTTGTCCGTATGCATAAAGCTTGTTATATATTGAGTGACCCAAAATATCTGCGATAGGTTTTTCGATAGTGGTCGGCACGGTATGATTATATAACAGTCCTTCTCTTATACCCGAGCTACTCACAATAATATTTTGGAATTTGGTCATCTCAAAGAGAGGCTTGATAGCCGCCAGTGATGAACTGAATATATCCGTCCTCGCACTGCTCAGACCCTTAATCCTTTGGCTTTGGGTAGGGTCAAGCACTTTGACCATATTATATATCTTACAAAAATCATCATACGACACATGAAGGTTGTGTATCATATCAAGAGGATAACGACGCAAACGCTTGCTTATCCTTGCAAGGTTACGAAAAGTCCCTCCCACTCCCACAAACTGCACATCAGGCTCAAGCTCCCTAAGCCACTGATGCTTATCAAGTTCTTTGGCAATGTATTTTTCTATCGCTTTAGCTTGCTTTTCGGGTGACAATCCTTCTGCTCTAAATCTATCTGTAAGCGTAATAGACCCAATCGGCAGATTAGCACGATTGATGATATGACGGCGGTTGTACTGGATAATATGCGTACTGCTACCCGACATATCTACAATAACAGCCTTGTGTACTTCCAGGCTGTTGACTACCCCGTGATACACACGCATAGCTTCTTCTTCTTCGGTGAGCACCTTAAATCTAAATCCGCAAGTCGCATTGACTTCGTCCAAAAAGCTCTTTTGGTTTTTGGCTCTTCTGACGGCATTAGTCGCAAAACAATAAGTCTTGTCCACTTTAGCCGCATCACATAGTTTGCGGAACATTTTGAGTGTCTTGACAGCGTGTGCGACTCTTGACGGTTTAAGAAACCCGTCCCGCTCCATATCCTGCCCTAGTCGTACACTTTCTTTGAGTTCGTCAAAAACTACAAATTGTCCGTTTGCCACAATATTCGCAAGGACCATTCTTGCCGAGTTACTGCCCAAATCTATTACTGCTACTTTTTCCACGATTGCTATCCTTTATTTAGATGCACAATACTCTGTGCACAATTATTGTTATTAGTCGATTGTTGTGCTTTGCACGATTTTTTCAATGCATAGTGCATAACGCATAATGATTGACTTAGTGTTTTATATGGTAATGCATCAATTTTACTTCTCGTCCGACATTTTGCGTCGTCTTATGCATTTTTTATTGGTCAAGGTTTTGTAATGGGTGTACAAGTCGTAGGGGCGGATGCCCTCAGCCGCCCGAACAACAATTATCCGTATATTTTTAATATGATATTACTATTCGGGCGGCTGAGGGCATCCGCCCCTAGACGCTTCGCTTGATCTTCGATGACTTGGTTACATATTTTACATCTCTTCTCGTCCGACATTTTGCGTCGAAGACCAAGCGAAGCGTCTTATGCGTTTTGCATTATGCATTCTTTAATCAGCTTAACACATCCTTCCACCCCAAACACCGAACTATCTAAGCACAATGCGTGATTAGAGGCTTGTCCCCACTCCCTGCTTGTATAACGATTGTAGTATTCGGCACGCATTGCATCTGTCTTTTTGATTTTTTCTTTGACAGTTTTGTCGTTCCAATCCTTGTGGAGTTTTTTGAGCCTGTCCACCTTAGCCACCTCAGGTGCATGCACAAAAACATCAAGAGTATCCCAACTCTCAAGTATGTAATCGGCGCACCGCCCTACGATGACGCACTTGCCGCACTCGGCAACTTGCTTGATAATATCCGCCTTAATCGCAAAAACCTTGTCGTTTTTTTGATTGTTATAGTCAGCCAAAACGCTGCCCGCAGGCAAAGCCTTAGCCTCCTCCGACTTAGCAAAAAACTCCTTGCCAAGACCGCTCGCCGCCGCCGCAAGGTGAATTAATTCGTTATCATAAAATTTATATCCAAGTTCTTCTGCAAGCCGTTTGCCTACCTCGTGTCCGCCACTGCCAAATTGACGGCTAATCGTTATAATTGTACTCTTTTTCATGCTTGCAAAAAAACCTTCCTCTGTTATGTTAAAACACCAAAAAACTTCTTGCAATCACAAGCCGTTCTGTGTCGATTATATATTATAACACACTTTTTTTGCTTTGTCAATACCCTTTTGAAAATTTCTCAAAATATTTTTTATTTACCCAGTATTCCCTCAATTCCACCCAAAACAACAACATTTGTGCCATATTGATAAAAGTATTCCAAACAGTTTGCGGTCACCCCTAAGAAATACCGATTAGGTCCTAAATATTCGGTGATACAAATAATAAATGATATGTACTAAAAGTTGTCATCGAAGATCAAGCGAAGCGTCTAGGGGGGAACCTCTAATTAGCTACAATATTTGCGAGATATATTTGAGTGTTTAAGTTTTTGGAGTTGGATTTTGGTTTTGGAGTTGTGAGTAATTTTTTTGGTTTTTTTGATGGTTTTGGGGTGTAT
>Ga0123355_10003257_pt1 | contig 23192 bp, 19 predicted proteins | sample TergutEmb28metaG_3_FD_89872 | JGI IMG/M metagenome (GOLD analysis project Ga0123355, IMG submission 89872) | Embiratermes neotenicus P1 segment gut microbial communities from Petit-Saut dam, French Guiana - Emb289 P1 | ecosystem: Host-associated > Arthropoda: Insects > Digestive system > Gut ... | reverse complement strand
TGTGGTAATTCAACAGAATAGTCGCAAGCTCCTGATGATGGATATATTAATTTCCAAAACATGTTGAACACATAAGAAGTGAAATAAAATAGCAAGTGACATCAAGTTGGTCTTTTATTCTTCTACTATAGTCTCAGTCTGTCATCTATAGCAACAAATAAACCACATATATTCCTTTTCAGATTATTAACATATTCACCAACTTCCGTATCCTCTCTGCAGTCTTTTACTTACTTTTGTTGTTACCTTGTAGTCTGTTTTGTCAATTGTATTGATAAAATTTTACATTAATCCAGTTCATTTCATAGTTCATCTGTATCAGAATCATTTCATTCAATTCCTGTCCTTCCAGGTTCTTTTAACTTTTGAATTAAGATATTCTACAATGAAATTGGAAAGCTATAGCAGTAAAGCATGCCCGTGTTTTAATCCATACCACATAGGAAATGTGATGTGTTAGACATGTGTGCCATTTCCTTAGGAGAGTTCTGGCCCATGTTTATATAAATTTCTTGCTGTTACAACCAGAACATTGCAACATGTAACAGAATCATGCAGGCTGCTTATGTACATTACAGCTTAAAAGTTAGGTGAACAGCCATTGCTCAGACATGGTTTGATATAGGTTTACCTAAAGTTAGCATCAGCTTGGTGTGGAAGGGTTGCAATGAAGTGAAAAAATGGTAATATCTAACATGCCTGCCAAATTTATCACATAGACAACATCCTTTCTTTAAGAATTGGAGTTCTTTCAAGGTCATGTAGCGTCAGAGTCTCCCTAACAATTCAAGTGTTATTTTAATTAGTAAATAAAATTTTAACTCCTTGAAGCCTAAAATTTATCAAAATGATATATAAAGATTGTCATAGCTCATAGAGAACACAGTCCATTTCCATTACAAGGACTAAAGATATAATGAGGTTTAGAGGAACAACCATTATTTATTTCAAAAATCATATGAAGCACATGAACACACCATGCGGGACGGTGTATAATTACTAAAGTTAAAGCATGTAATAAAGGGTTAATGGCATTAAAATAATTCATAACAATTTGTTCCCCTTTACTCCTAATCATGTATCAGCATGTACAGTTTACAAAGGTGTCATAAGTCATTCTTTAATAACATACACTTCATATCAGTAAGGTAAAACGGAAATTCTTAGGAATATCGACAATATCTCGGAACCTACTAGACTAAATATGTGAGAAACTACTGCAATAATACATGAAAATGGTGATGAAAGAGGACCAAATTATTATTAAAGCATGTCAGCAAATTGTGAATTATATTCACTGCCATCTTGTGACAGAAATTTAACAAAACCTGAATGTGAAAAACAGAAATGGAAAATTTGGCTTCATGTAGTGCTTCTAGAAGTAAATGCCATTAAGTCATATTTCTAAACTTACAGCATAATTTTCTGAGTGTAGCAAATTAAACTAAAGAATTGTATAATAGTTACCACAGCCACTGCAGGTGCTGCAATCATTTCCGGGATATTTAGGACAGTCATATAAGCTACATTCATCATGAAGTAAACAGCAGTGACTAGAGGAACTGCTAACATGATGCTCCGTGGAATATTGCTGTAAAATCGCACATAATTTATTATTATCTTTCTGAAACTTAAAAACCATAATTGATATAAGAATTTTCACGTTCATGCACTTACACTTCTGGTCTCTTCACTTCTTCCGTAACAATTGTAACAGTTGACCTGTAGAATGGAAAGAACCGCATTAAGTCATATTCACAAAACAGTTGTGCATGTATATGTGTGTGTGTGTGTGTGCATATGTATGTATAAGTGTGCATGTGTTTTGGGCACAACAGCTTTTAAAGAAGCACCTAAAATGGGCATGAGCCTAAAACCACATCTTTATTGATGATATCCTGGATAAGCTTTTCAAAATATACATTTTTTCTTAAGACCATCTACTTGGGAACACATCAACAAACGACCATCATCTGATGTGCTTGTTCATCACAACAAGTTTAGTTGCCTTCTGTAAAACACCACATGATTTCATGAATTCATTTTTGTGACTCCAGGCAATTTAATGTGAAAAATGTTAAAAGTAAAAAATACATTTTCCAAAAAAAAAAAAAAAAAAAAGTGAATTATGTCTAGAAATTCATAAAAATGCAAATGAAGCACATAATGCATTTCTTCCTCTAATAAAGAGTCAGTCAGTATTCAGAGCAGAAAAAATAAAAATCTATAAGACATTAATAAGGCCAGTGGCAACATACAGAGCAGAATCTTGGACGTTGCATAAAGATATTGCTAAACAGCTGGCTGCTTTAAAAATAAATTTAGATGAATATTTGGGGGAATTAAAGTAAATTAAAATTGCAGGAAATAAGATAATCAAGAATTAATGCAACCGTTTGGAGAATTAGATATATTTCCATTTGTCCAGATTAGTTGGTTGATTTGGGCTGGTCATGTTACCATAATAGATAGTAAAAGAAAAGTAAGTCAAACATTTAATAATAATAATTCCCAGGGAAGTCGATAAAGAGGACGACAAAAAACAGATTGTGAACTGTGTACAATCTGATATTGATGGATACAAAATTAAAAACTGGAAAGAAAGGTAAAAAAACGAAGCTGACTGCCTGAATTACATTAATGAGGCAAAGGTCATCATTGGACTGTAGTGCCATCTAAGAAGAAGTACTGAATATGTTACAGTTATTTCAAGCAGATGATGTAAATACAAATTCTTTGACATTATAATATCAAAATATAACTCACTGGTTTTTCAGTTTGATGAGAAATAATTTGAAGCAACAGCTTTAGTTCCTAGAAGACATGGTGTTGAACCCTCTTTACGATGGACCAGCTCCAAGGCTGTAGAGTATTTCTTTGATTCAGACAAATTACAGAACCTCAAATGGGGCAGTTCTACTGATAGACTAACATTGTTCAGGGTGTTCAACATGGTGGGGGGAGTGGAGAGGAAAGGTGCAATGAGAACAACAAAACAAATTATTATTGTACCTACCTATGTGAGATCAGGTTTAGAAATGACAGACAGATGCTACCTGGCAAATGGTGTACCATTCTCCAGGTTTAGCATCATGGGAATGATCTTGCCATAGGTGTGAGAAACACCTTGCTGTTATGCAACCCAACATGTCAAAGAAGAAGATGCATTACATTGACAAAATTATACGAATGTTGGAACAGAGGAAGTTGCAGGCAATTGGCAAAACAGGGATCTGAAACTCGATTCAGAAGCAGAGCTTGCCACTAGCTACTTTGACAAAGCTGTCATGAGAGTTATAATGGACACAAGGAGCAGAACACACCTGGAAGAGTGGAGGTCCATAACAAGGCAGAAATATGCAAAGCTGCTGCTAAAAAGGCCATATATATATATATAGAACTGGAAAACTACTGTGGCTCAAATACTGGTTCAGATCTGTACCATTATGATGAACGAGTCAATAACTGATGGGGATACCTATGCAAGTTGAGGTGAAATGTTTTTTCCACTTGAAGAAGGTATCAAAATCAATAAAACTGCCTAACATAAAATATGCCATTTCAAATTCATTACAGGACTCTCGTTGCAGCACTGCAGAGCTCATTTTTTGAACATCAATAACTGTCATAATGTCTCAATTAGGAAACTCAAGTTGCAGGTTTGCTGATGGGACAAATGATGGGAATTCACTGTAGCTTATTACTGGTAATTGTGCAAGGGCATTTGGGCACACACTGCCATGTATTCTGTTTTGTATCATTCTGTTCTAGTGCAAGGTGACTCAGACTAACTGCTGACATACCTCCAACCCCACTAACTGCTGTATTTAGTGAAATTATCTTTATCCCAGCGGAATGGAAAGCAGGATTTATTGCCCATTTTCTTTTCTTTGAACACAGTTCTCCATTTTCTGGTTAGATGTCATGTTCAGTTTTAAGAAGTACCTTGCAGATGTGTTCAGATGCCTTGTAGATGACAGTGTGTTGTGGTTCAAATAACTCTGTTCTGCTATACGCTGGCCCCTATCCAAGCAGTGTGCACTGAGTGCTAGCAATTGAAAAATAATTTTTATGCTTGACAAAAAGAAATGCTCATTGTAAGTTGCTTTTTTAAATCTCTCTGTATAAGATTAGACATGGCTTTGCCATTAGAATGACAAAAGTCCGTGATTGCCAAAAGTTTCCCTTCTCTGTTCCCTTGGCATTTGTACTCTTTAGGTATTACTGTCAGCACAGCAGTATAAGCAATACTAATATGGTAACTGCGTTGGTGTTTGTACATTAACAGTGGTTACACTTTTGAGTTCTTTGTAATTACAGTTAATTGGCATGCATTTTACTAGTGGCATAAATGGAGTATTTCAGAACAACACAATACTGATATGATTAGTAACTAAGCTAAGGCCAAGTACTTGTTTCTATAGGATTAAATGTGAAATATGAGTCGCATAATGTATTAGTACAACAAAATACATGGAAAGCCTGATGCCAGTATTCTGTAACATAGTGTAGCAAAGGTAGAAAGAAATGGGAGAAAGCTACATAATGAAGAACTTTATAATCTGTACTCTCTGTATAATCCTCTTAAGGTGACTAAAGGGAGCAGATGAAAAAAGGTAGGGCTGATGGTAGACAGAAACCTACATATAAAATTTTAGTTGGAAAACCATATCAAAAGAGACCACTAGGTCAACCTCAAAATAGATGCATAATAATATTAAAGTGAATCTCAAAATACATAGGATGTGATGATGTGGAGTGCATTCAAGCATCCCAAGTTAGGATCCTGTGGTAATGGTTTCTTCCTTATAAACAGGGTATTTCTTGAACAGTTATCAACTTTTCAAGAATTTACTTGTACCATTGAGGATTCATGGGTAAGCATCAATTTAACCCAGTTGAAATATCCATATTATGTTTATACAAGATCCATTTTAATATTATCCTTGCATTTTTATTCTTCCATTAGCTTTCTTCATGAGATTTGTCAACCAAAATTCTGTACATGCTTCTTATATAGTTACACATTGCATTAACAGTTATATTACTTTTCCAGGTACCCACCAACCATCAAAAGCCCAAAGACCACTGTAGAATGCAAGAGCCAAGTTTGTGGGAGAAGTAGTCGAGCCCTCGAAACCTTTTGTTAGATTTTCTGTGTTTCCTGTATGAAGAGAAGAATGGAGGTATGTAATAAAACACATGTTAATTGAGATACATTACAGGCATGTACCACAAAATGCACAAATCATTTTGCAATGTGAACAAACTTACAGCAGCTTGCCTCTAATGTGTTTCAGTGAATATTACATCACTCTACAAGTAAACAATTACCTGCCAGTTGATCATTCAAAATTACAGGAGAAAATGAGAATAAAAGTAAATAGTACACTAGAAAATGTCATAAATTATGCATATTTTCAATACGTAAGTGTACTAAATTTTCCTCACATTGTGTAGGGCATTCTTCCTTTTACGTTTTACCTCTTAAACAGCATTCCTTATTTCCACATTTTAAAATAAACCAAGCATGGGTATGTTTGTTACACAATTTTTATTGCAATTTCAATGGAGTCTTATAGGGATTTTCTTGTATGATAGAGCTGGAGCTAGGATTATTATATGATTAATAAGAAGGTCTAACAGAGCATTTCTTTCTGCACTGCCACTCAACCACTTATGTTTAGTGTATATAGCAGGGTTAAATTTCCTCACATAAGTTTGTATGCTGCTTTATGATTACTCAGCAATAACAAAATCTCGTGTTGCATGACTTAAATTCTTAAACTCAGGCTTCTTGGCGAGAATTAATTGCAAAAATTGATACCTTGTTAATACTTTACACTGTCCTTGTACATGTATATCTTAAAATTGCAGTTACTAGAATTAAAACAGTCACAAATATGGCTCTGAAGAGAGGTAGGTAAAAATTATTATCATAATGTCAGCATTTGAAACGTTACGAAATGCTGTCTGGGCTGCAGTCAAGTCCTGAGTATGGCATGGCCCACTGTGATCCCTGCAACACCTGGAGTCTGTCTCGAGTATTTAAATTTAAAATGATTTCATTCATATTCTTGTAATGAATCTTTGTATCTCTTAATAAAAACATTCATTCAGATATTTAGTTTAATTTTTCTCAAAATTTCTTGGAGGGCTGCAGCTCCGTATCTTTTATGGATGAGCTGTCCATGATAAAATTACATTATCTTACAAACAAACCTTCTAAATTATAATGTGACAGAACACATTTTAAGTCTTGGCAAAATGCAATATTATCATGATTGAAGTTTTTCATGGCTTCTGTAGTCCTTCCAGACAAATAACAGAAGAGTTCATTACAAGCAGTTCCTTTATTCTTAGCATATCATTACTTTAGTGTACACTATAATTTTGTTCTGATTTAAAACAAATACGTACCAATGCACAGTTCATAAAGACCACCAATGATGACAACAAGGCAGGCAAACAGTTTGCAAAATCCAAAAATATTCTGCATGTGGACATAGAGTTTCACACTGATGAAATTTATGAACGTCAATAGACCTGAGAAAAACACAATGCTTTGTAGTAACAGTGGCTTTGGAGCCCTGTTTTATTGACAGAAATTGTGACACTTCGTGGATGGGGTTAACAAATCAAACTCTTAGTCATGTGGTCTTTCACTATGCCCACATATGATGGTCATTATTGTTAGTGGAATATTTTTTACATGAAATACAGTTAGCATGTTAATGATACTACATGAATTACAAGCAGAAGTATTATTCTTTATCTAGAATATTATTGCTTTGATTGTAAATATAAAAGTATATAATAGTAAACTTGAAGGATGTATAAGTTTCAGATCAAGGAATTAAAGTTTATGCATGCATAAAAAAGAAAGAAAGATTGAGAATGAGGATTCAATTTGCATCGCTAAACTCTACAGTAATATTTGCACAAATCTTTGATAGACGTGGCCACCACATGTGTTGACAAGAGCACAGAGTCAGTTTCAGTTCCACATTTTTCAACATTCCCTATTAAGTCACTATTAATTCCATCACAGGAAAGAAAAAAGAAGAATGTGTATGTGTGTGCGCATGCAGAAAGAGACTAACTACATTATCCTATCTTCATGCATTTGATTCTTACAATAAGCTGTTCTAAGTAATGAAAATTCAAAATTATTTTGACACGCTTGTGAACACGTAAGGTAGGTGGGATGTGGTTAGTACTTTGCTTAGTATTCAGGATATTCTGGGTTGAACTCTGGTGTCTTGGCACATACAATCAGTGCTTATGATATCATTAGATGATTCTGTAAAGGAGAAGGATGCTTCCTAATCATACTTTATCAAGTGCATAACCTGCATGGCATCATATGATACAATGATTATGAATGATTAATTTGGAAGGCTTTGAATTGTGTAGGAATTGTAATATATTACAGAACTTGCAGAGACTGTGGAAAATCATGAAAACCCCAGTAGCCTGTAGTGGGCTTGATTTTAAACTTTCGATTTATCAAACAGAAACAACACTACTGGTATACTGGTATCTATAAACAACTTGTATTACTCCAGTAAAGGTGAAGACCTAGGTGTAAACTGGAGGATACTATTAAAATAGATGTTAAGGGAATAAAATGAAAGACATAGCCTGGATTCATCTAACTAAGCATAGGGACAAGTGGTGGTCTTTTTCAACATGGTTATGGACCTTGAGTTTCTGTAAAATTTGACGAATTTATTAACTAAATGAGGACCTAGTAAGTTTCAAGAAGGAATTTGCAACATAGAGTTGGTTTGTTGGTTGGTCGGTCAGTGGTTGGGCTGGTAGTTTGGTTAGTTGGTTGGCTGGTCCAGTCGGTCGGTCAGTTGTTCGGTAGGTTGGACAGTTGGTTGGTTGATTACTAACTTTGTTGGTTGATCACTCAGTCTGTTGGTTGGTTAGTTAGATTATTTAGTTAGTTTGTGTTATGAGGTGTAAAGATAGTTACTGACCTAATCCAAGAATTGCAATCATCTTCTTGACTGTTTCTTGATACGCTGAAGGCATGTGACCCATGTGGTAAGCAAATGGTTGACAAATGTACTCTGAGAATGTCAATATAATGACAGCCACCTCAGCTGGTCTCAGTATAAGAACATACACCCACGAACATATGAAACTTGGCAATGGACCCCAGAATCTGTGCAGCCCACCATACGCCTCCTGGAAGTATGCATACTCTGCTCCTGACCGAGGAACAACTGTTCCAAGTTCTGCAAATGCTAATGCTCCTGTGGGAATAAATAATATTCAGTTACAACCTCATTTCCTTTCAGTGTCATTCAGAGAATTTTACTTGTGAAGTAAATTTGTTTAGTGCATAGAAGTCAATATGTTGACATGTAGTGACTCAGATATAATTTTCACTTAAAATGCTCTTACACTTGTGTAATGGGCAACAGCTTATGGGATTATTTCCCCCTCATTAGCAATGATTTTTCATTCATTGTGCATGACTCATTATGAATGTGCTACCTGCAAGCCCACTATATGACAGGCTGCCATAATATTCAAACACTATGAATCACTTCTTTGATGCCAGTTGCTCTATTCTTAGAGCAAACCAAGCTTTAATTTCATCAGTCAGATCAGTCAGATGTCTGCTATCTAATTGTGTTATTTTGCATTATATTCTCAACCCCAATTGTTTCTTCAGCCTCTGCTCATTTATAAATCATGGAAACTCTTTCTTTGGCCTCAGATCATAATTCACAGAGAACACAGACCTAACAGCAACCATCACAAGCCTAGAAACCAGATAATCTTGCCAATTTAAGTGTGATTCACTCACTCACTCACTCACCCATTTATAAAATGATATTTTGTAAAGGAGTGGAGCGTATCTGGTGAAGGACAGATGAAATATAAGTCATTTATAATCTTTTATCTACTTCAGAGGTTATTCAGCATTGAGTTATGTGACAGGATGGTCAGATTCAATGCACCTTAAAAAGGATTGGGTAGGAAATTTTTATGGAACATTACAAAGTATCATCATGCTGCTTACCCACACGGGATGAGGAAAACCACAAAAACTCAGGTCAAATTTGAAGTGTATGTAACTCAGATAAAAGTGAGAAATGTTCCTGATTAAACCTATATCCTCAGTCATTCTTGCTAGCCCTGTATTTAGAGAAACACAACACGGCATGTGGGAACTGACAGCTGACAGGCATATTTTCAAAACTCTTAAGAACTGCATTGACTGTCTGCATGACATGTTATCTGCTGTTTATCTATGTAGGACACCAGAATCATTCATTTCCATTTTAGAGGCATTTCAGCTACAGATGTAGGTAACTGTAGAGATTGAGTTGTACCCAGTAAGGAAATGGTGCCACATACGGCCCATATGATGAGACATAGGCCAACTGAGCCTGACCTCTCGAGGGCACTTGCAGGAGAAACAAAGATGCCAGATCCTGTGGAACACAAAAAACATACATCAACAATTTGATTATGAAGCTTGTTCACTTTTTTTTCTCTCTCTCTCTTTTATAAATTGTCTTCAAATACATACAATAAAAGAAATATTACAATATTGACACTCGATTATATAATGGATTTATTGGCTTGACATCTACCTGTCAGTCTGTTTTACTATTCAGTAATTTGCTTACTGCTGGAGCCAGTACTGTCAATGACAAATTTTGATGTAGTTACTGAGCGTTTGTGAGTAGTTCATGATTCTTTCCAATGAATCTCTTTGATTATTACAAGATGTAGCCTACAAAGTTCACGTTCTGGGTAACTGAACTGTGTACTGATTTTTGACATACATTCTGTAGAGAAGTTTGTTTAGTTGAATTACTCTTTTTAATAGTGAAATTTAAATGCATATTATTAAAGTTTGATTGGTCTTGAGGTGATATTTAATTTATCAATTTTTATATCTACATACTTTTACATGAGCCAAGGTACTTCTGGTAGTAAAGAAGATTGGTACAGGCTGAATTATCAGGTTCAATTTCTTGCAGAAATGGGACCTTTTGTCTTTGCTACCATAATTTCCAGACCAGCTGTTGTAGTCCACACAGACCCCTATCCAACTAGCATGTATAGTACAGGAGGCCTGTCATTCAACAGCATAGTAACTGGAACTTGAACATAACTACTCATCTACTAGTAGTACCTAAATTAAGAATATGTTCAGTTTTACCTTATCATGGCCCTGACCCTATGTCTTCATGTCTTGAATGGAGGTATCATTTATTTGTAAATAAATATAGCATTAAAAAATAGCATTATTTTTTATATATGACTATGTTCAAGAAATGTCAATAGATTAGGTACTATACAGAATGGAGCATTGGGCTCAAGAGTGTGTTTGTGAAGATACTGTACCTATCATGACTCCAAAAATAAGATTGACAGCACTGAAAAGGCCCAGTTCTCGCCTGAGCTGCATCTTCTTTGGTGTCTTTGGTGGAACAGTTTCTGCTTGTGAGATGCATTCAATGCTGTTTGCAAAAAGTGACATGCTTTGATTTTGGATTTCATCTGTTAGATAAAGAAAAGACATTTCATCATTGTACTGCAGTATGAGTAGAAGAGAAAGATCAGGAATTATTTACTGAAAAGAAAAATTTCCCAAACTGAAGGCTGAAATCTTAGGAAAATCAGACTTAGCATCATTCTGTCTTTGGGTTTCTACTTCCTGATAATTTCTGAACAAACAAAAGCTTGGTATGAACGTTATGAGTTTTATACCATTAGAGGGCAATCTAAGCATATATTCTAGTGTACTGCTGTCACTGATACCAATACAATCATCCTGTGAATTACTAAAGTGGGAATAACAGTAGCAGAGTGAATGCATGGTCCTTAAATACTGGGTCGACCAAAAACTATTCAGAGTTCATATCTTACAAACATCAGGTAATTGGCATCTGTACTGGTGGAAACTATTTACAGAAGTATATCACTAAATTGCATAATTATTAATTTAAATTTCGTGCTAGCTTACCCACACAGAATGCAGTATCTGACAGCAAGTACTTCCCAGAGTCTCAATTTTATGTTATATCAATATGCATTACAGTCCCCATGTTACATTTGCCAGTGATTTCTAATGTTGGCTGTGAAAATTTAGCTTAAAAGCCAAAGTTCGTACATTTTACACTAAGGTCAAAAGACCCACAGTAAGGATATTTACTTACAATTAGACTTTACTTCTGCTACCATTTTGATATCAAATGCTAAGTGCTAGTCTTCTTTGGTGTCTCTCTCCTGTTCTGAAATCATAAATTGTACAAGCTTTAAACAGTACTGTATCCAGTGTTTCATTACTATCAGGTGGCTAGGTAAGCTTGGAAGTCTTTTCTCCAAGGGCTTTTTTTTACAGTAATACAACAAGTTATTTAGGCCTATGTGATAAAGTATATGGAATTTCAAGGTGATATAGCTGCCCCATAGAAGTTAGGGGTTCCAGGTCTTTATGTGCTTCAGAGTTTAAAGTGTCATCTAAATTAAACATTAATATTTTAATTTAAATAAATTAATTAAGATTTTGCACCAGTATAAATCTGATAAAGGACACACTGACTGTACAAAACTTTCGGATCAGAGGACCAGAGCCATGAATTCTGGAGTCACATGCAATTTTCCTATTTTTTAAAATTTGCCATTCATTGCATATATACTCCACATGAGAAACGACAGAATGTCATGAGATCTTATTCGGGTCGATCCAGCTTTCAAAGTGTTTACTGTTGAGTGAAACCTAGGTACAGCTCACTGCTTTTTGTTGCTGCCATATAATGGTCTATTTGTAATTGCTGCAGAAGGTTATGTTGACTGCCACATAACAACTAAGTGGCAACCTTTAAGCTGTTTCTTACATGCAGGTCATATGGATATATCTAGAATTGAATTCGTTAGCTGTGCACGAAGAATAAAACCGTGTTTGGCTTATTCTACACATTCTCAGTTCCATCTAATCCACTTCTTTCTTTTTAATTCTTTCTTTCTTTTTGTGTGTGTGACTTTCTTACTTTTTTTTTTCCTTCCTTTATTCTTTTCTTTTATTCTTTCTTTCGTTCTCGTGTGAACTCAAAACACAACGCTGCGGGCGCGACTCACTCACGGGCATGAAGGCGAGGTCATAAAAGTTTCGCGAAGGGTGGCCGTCGGGACCATAGGCAGTGAAAGAGAAATGCCCAATCTGATTTGACGCAAGCGGAAATGCACACAAAAAGGGAGGTAGTTTGGCAGGTCTTATCCAGTTTGCAGTACTTCTCTTTATTTTCGGGCAACAATGACTGGCGTCACAAATATAATCTAATCGTCTAATCCATTGGAAAGTGCGTGTGTGTGTGTGTTATCTCAGTCCTTATGTTGACGGGAAATCAATAACCGATGATGCCATCCAGACCCGTCCCAAAGTGCATCATGTTCCTTACGGCGAACCCAAGTCGCTCCCTCTATGTAACAGGCATTCTTGACGAAGAGATTTAGAAAAAAAAAAAGTCGATGTTCGTTGTAGAATAAAATGTGTTAACCGGGTATTTCTTGGCACTGTGAACACTTTAAGGGAAATCTTATACAAATGTAAGTTAGCATTTCTGTGGTCCATATACCAGGGACAAAAAGACGAAGTGTCAATGGTATAGTCAGTTCTTTATAATTTTGGGGGCATAAACAGGTTGCTTAGTTACATTTATAAGAATGTAAGTGAAATCATATTTTGTTAGGTGGGAAGGAAGAGGACGAAAGGCGCGTGCGTTTGATGTTATGCATCCTCGGCTGATGACATTTCAATCGAAGACAACACTTTTATGGTGATTTATTGTCGCCGGAAACAATGAAACGTACTTAGGTATTCATGTAGAAAACCCGATTTTAACCACATGTGGAATTTCTCGATAGATTTTCATAGAAGTCCCCAGTATCAAATGTTAACGGAAATCCGTCCAGTGTGAGCCGCGCCGATACATGCGGACAGACGGACGGACATGATAGGCTAAGAGGCGCATTTCGGGACTGTGCGAACGTGCCTAAAAAGGAAATAGATTATGGGTGTATTTACATACTCGAATAGTGTTAAGTACCGGTCTCGAATTGTCTGTGTAATTTACATATATCGAAATAAACGAGGCGTATATTGTATTTGAAATGCAGCGCGTCCATACTTTGGCTACGAAATGTTTTGGGTATCTCCGGAGAGGAGGAAGGCCGCAGGATAGCTCCTGTGTCTTGGCCGACATTGGAAACATCTAGCTGCAGAAAGATACGTTGTGTCTGAATTAACGTATCATTAAAAGGACGTGGAAGTTGTGTACCTCCCCTACCTCTTCCCAGAAAAAATCCTGGTGTTGTCTCTGCAGAACATACAACTACAAAAAACACGTCTTGAAAACACACACTCTTAGAACTTTAGGCACTGCTGGAATTGCTGTATTCCTAACTCGACACACACTTCAGCAATAACAGTCTATTAAATAAGGTCTGTCTGAAGAGAATAAATCTGGTATCATAACACGTACGTGTGTATTGTTGTTCTGCTAATCTTCTTAACCAAGCTATCAGATTATTATATCTGGCAGTGACTGGCCTGTTGCTATGCGACTGGGTGTGTGGAATTATAGAGACCTGAACTGTGAGAGTGTACCCTCAACTAGGATACGCTTCGTACAGACACCTTCTTCAATATTTTGCCTACCCCGTCGGTCTCGATATTTATATAATGCATAGGCAAGTCCACTGCTGCAAAGTTCATAACATTGTATACAAAAATTCGCATTGAATAATGGTATTTTTCTTACGTTCCATTAAATTTAAACCACAAAACATACAAAAGTTATGCATCCAAACTGGATATCTGTTTTATATTGTACGCAGATGTTCTTTGCACGATGAGCAATTCTTATAAGTTTCGATGTCAGTTTTATACCAGGAAGGAGGTTTGGTTATAAAATAAGATTACTGCGTATATATATATTTGGTCCTTTATATTCGTCTCTAATAAGAAGAGTTCAGATTTAATTATCCTGCTCTTCCACCAATTCTGCCCAAAGTTCCCACCACAACTGTCACGTGTATCTTATGTGTGGCGAGCCTTTGGGTTCACAGTGGACAGAAGTGTGTGTCCTGTGTCATCAGCGATTGCATCGCAACTCTTCCACCGCCAGATAAACTATAAATTTTTAGCCACAAAAATTTTGCTTTTATGCTGGAAACACACGATAACCGCTCGATGCCAGATTAGGGTTTATGCATAGTATTTCGAAGTTTCTTTGCTTAAGCAATTACGTGAATATAGGACGTAAACTTATTTTCTGACAGTTTCTCGTAATAGGGCAGTAACAGCAGGTTCTTGACAACACTGCCAAGTCTGGTACCGTATGAGATACCGATTGACACATGTGGTTACATCTTTTATGTGTATAAGCATGTTGTGTCTCTTGATAATTTAGTACGTCACCAAGTCATAATTTATTCTATCACTTGACGTATTCACCCCCATACCAAGAATCAAGGTTATCAGGGGACAGGCAGCTGCAAGAACACACAGTTTCATGATACACGATTTGTTATTCTGAATCTTGAAGCGCACAAATTTAAATTTAAGACGCCGTCTCAAAAACGACAAAAGTTAAGTTTTTGTCGCTTTCGAAATCCTGAAGAATTATCCGAACACGTGCAGCGGTAGATACTTTATGAAGGCAACCATGCGTTACTCGATCAAAGGAGACTTCTAACATGACGCTTTGTTGGTAAAGAAACTGCAATGTAAACCCTTTACAGACGAAGCGCAGACTACTTTATGTAAAGACCCAGTTCTTACTGCACAGTAAACACTTTTGATCTCAGTTATAAAAACCTACCAGTTTACGCTGTAAGTGGCACAAGTCGCTGTTTGTTCTAAGATAAATACGGAATACATAAATACAGTGTGGGCAGAGCGTACAGTTGTTGAATGTTAAACCTGTTGGTGCATCACGTAACCAGTAGACTTTAAAAGGTTAAGTCTACACAAGACAGCTAAAAAATTTGTCATCCCTGTGCTTGGGTCTATAATGAAATTTCCTGCAAGGTTAATGCTAGGGTATAATTGAAGGACGCACACGGCCCACTTCCCAGCATTACGGACGCCTTTAGCCAAAGCGATCCTTCCCACAAGCACAGATGTCTTCAACCGAAGCCGAAACAAACTCTCTGGATTCAATACTCAGATATCCCTCCAACCAAGGTTTTATTCCTAGCGGACGAGTGGCCAGAAGCTTCAGTAGTATGAACACCACAGGGACGTCAGTGAAGATAGTCGATTCCGTTAACCTCAGCTGACTATCCGTTGAAATACACAAGGACATCTCTTTCACGTTCCAGTTCTGTGTTTCGCACACAGCAATTGTATTAAACAATGTTTACCAAGCACGTTCCGCCAGAAATCGTAATATATGTAATATACAAAAAAATTGTTAAACTTTTAAACACTGCGAAAAATTCCAAATATCCTCGAAATACAGGAAAAATATTTCAGTTTGTAATTACAATACCATCTGACTTATTTTATTGACAATAATTTAGCAGCCATTGAATTGGCAATCCCCGCTCTTCAGTTTTTCTGGTCTGTAATTGTTATCATGGATGCACGCTGTGGTGCAGTTGGTTGAGGCACTGCGCTACAAACCGAAAGGTCGCGGGTTCGATTCCCGTTTGTGTCATAATTTGAAATGGACATAATCCTTTCGGCCGCACTATAGCCTTGGAGTCGACTCAGTCCTTAACAGAAATGATTACCAGGAATATTTCCTGGGGGGTAAAGGTGGCCGGTGTGTAGAGCTGACAACTTTACGACCTTCATGTCTTGAAATCTCGGAGCCTCAAGGTTTAGGCAAAGCAATCCCATTACACGTCTGGACAGGCAAAGCAATCCCATTACAAGTCTGGACAGGCAAAGCAATTCCAGGCCTGTAATGGAATTGCTTTACCTAAACTTTATCATAGTTTGGTGTCCCTCTGGGTATGAAATTTATTTTAGGGGCTTCTCCACTGAAGAAATTTGTAGGAACCTATTTAATGCGCTGTTAGCTACGCGAGTCTTGTGGCTATCTGGTCGAGAGGATTCCCACGAAAACATAGTCCTATAAATTGTATCGTTTGATAAAGTCCATCCCGTAATAGGCCATTGGACTCACAGAGGGAGGAGCAGATTTATAGATTTGCTTTTGCTTCGCCCAGGCGTTGTGAAAGAATGGTTGGTCAACGCCTCTCCCTGACCGCTTTACTCCTGGGAAACAGACCCGTTACCGTTTGTAGAGAGGACTGGAGAGGCCCCAGCACTGGTCTGGACGGGTACGGAAAATCACGCTCCTACGGAATTCGGTCCGCGGACCATCCCGCCCCTAGCGGTCACTGTACCGACCGCACTGTCGATCCCACCGACTTGCAGTGCACTAGCACAATATCGAATTTCAGTACACCAATTCGAATTGTTTAATAGATCGAACCCACGAATGGACGGAAGTGACCTCAAGTGCAGTCATTTAATGAACTATTTGACAGTTGCAGTTACAAATGTCACGAGACCCAAAGGTGCGGATGCTGTGTCTCGACAGATCTGGGGTTGATAGTGTTGACCCTTTCGCTTCGGCTAGCTTCTACAAAGGCCATCTATGCTTCGTGTTTATTTTAGGGTTCCGTCAGTATCTTAGACTATGTATTATCGAATGTTAGAATGATTGATATTAATCTGGATTTGGAAGGAAGCGGGCGTGGCCTAATCGAGGTGATATCCCGGGAACTGTCTGATGGATCTGAAGAAATCCACCAAAATACTTTAGTCAAGACATTTGGTGATCCGGCCGAGATTCGAAACGGTTACCCCCTACCTACAAGCTCTATCTTTCCATCAGCCTGCGGTGTACAATGTTCGGTGGGATTGTCATGAATTACGAATTCGGGAGAATGTGAAGGCTATTATGGTATGTTTTAAGACAAAAGCCTCCAATTTCCCTAAGTAGTTTGATGAAAGTCGCGCAGGGATCTCAGTCGGGACCGAGATTGAAACCCAGAAGTTTCGTATTATTGAAACATATCTTAAGGACTCGACAATGACATTCGATTAAACTTTTTTATCGTTTACTTAATGACATTGTCATTAACTTAGAATATGATGAAATGAGTTTGAAAGAAGCAATCGTGGCTTAATGTCATATATCGTCTCCCGAATATAAACTAGAAAGATTACATTCTCGATGGCGTGCGATCAAACTGTTGACTGTGCTAGTTATTAGGTGATAATTTTGTCGTAGTCAGTTGTTAAATTACCATGTAGCCAGTCATATTTACAGAAACGCTTGTCACATGGCAATGGTGGCTGAAAACAAACGGTTTACGAAGCGACCGAGGGTACCGATGCTTCGGTTAGTACGGCAACATCGACTTTCCGTCACGATAATGGAACCACCGATTCTACCAAGCTGCCATTGAACAAAATTTCATTGTGTGTGTATGTGCGTGTATACAGTAAAACTGTGATATTACAGATCTCTCGAAAGCTATGACACGTAAGATTGGATCACTGGAAGGGATATCTGTGGAAATTAGCTAGAGAGAGGAAATGTCGAACTTAGCGGTTAATATTTAGACGGTTTTGTAATAACGTTTGAAGAAAAGTTACAGGGTTTATACCTCTGATTCGTCTAGTGGCAGTCTGTTGACAGGATAATAATGGCGAAGGTAGTAAGATTATAATTGTGGCAATGTAAATGATTCTCGCAACAGATTATGTACGAAAAAAGACTGCGTTCAGCTGATTCTTTGAAGTATTGTTTTGAAATGGTCTGGACTTGTGACCCTTTGCAGATACTTCTAACAAACCCCTTATTGATAATAATGGAGCATGTAAACACACGTGGCAGAATGAAGATGTGTGCACGTGGAATACTCGGTTTCGACACCAAAGGAGATATTACTATTGCAGTGACGTTAACGGAGAAAGTAAAAAAGACAAATAACAAACAAGATAAGCAGTGTACGTATAACGTAACATCGTGGTGCTTTCTTGTAACAAGTGTCGCGATGGAAACGCAAAACTTTACCACTTGTGTATTTCTGTCCTGCCTTCATGCAGTGGCTATTGCGATAAAAATGAAGGCTTTCCTTGCCTGTAGAGCAGTTGAGCTCGCCGACCTTTAGCACGTCTATAGTATGAGAGATTAACAGGCCGTTCTTTGTAGTACAATATGATAAGGCGCGTCCTTTTCAAGATCAAGTTCACTAATGCCAATGATTGTGACTTAAGGTTGCTTAATATAATATTAAACAGTGTACGTTAGCACAACCACCTTATTACTCAAGGTAATCATAATGCTAAATGTTTCGACTATAGATTATTCATCTTCAGGCCTTTTTTTGTCAATTGAGTCACAAGATGCTATGCACACTTTGGGATCCCATCGTGTTTACATCCATGGAATACATCAAATTAGATCGTTTGTCTCAAAGGGCGTGACGTGCAAATTGCACATCACGCCCTTTGAGATGCTGCATAAATGAAGAAGGAAATCACTTGGGAAACCTAGACGTAGATGGAAGGTTAATTTCTCTGAGAAAAGGCTGTGATGGTTTGGATTGGATATGTGTGGATAAGGACAGGGCTTGTGGCAGTCTCATTTGAATTCGTTAATGAACCATCGCCTTCCGTACAACGTGGAGAATTTCTTGGCTAGGTAACTTCCTATTATCTTCTAATTAAGGCTGGATTCTGTACCAAAGAGTTGAGTAGAACGACAATGACGTATCTGCTGTTAATATGGGTTTGAAACTTAGTCTTTCATACAAATATAGGATCAGGAATTGTCGGTGTTTAAAAACATGAGAATAAGGAAATATTTGGACCTAAGACGGAAGACGTAATAGGGAAGCATAGAATAACTATGCAGAGAGGAGCTTAGCAATAATGAAGTACATAATTGCCTGGATTAGGTCTATAAGTAATGCTGTTATCCAAATATTACATCATCCAATCAAGGAAGATGATATTAGTGATAAGTGGGAAAGGGAACAAACTTTGGGAGACAAAATCTGAAGTAAAAAGACCACTTTTGAGTACCGGAATTGTGAACACATTGTGATGAACTGTGAAGTTATTTTTGCTAGAAATGTATAGTTGTGAAACACTGATTCATACTCTAAGATAGGAAAATAATTAAATGTGCTCAGGAAAATATCTGTAGGTGACGTGGTCAGTTTAGAGTATTGCATAAAGAGAAATTTTGTGATTTATGCCGGACAGCTGTTATTATTGTGGTAGCGAAATCTGTAAGGTTGAGCATATGACTAGGAAGAGGGAGACAAAGAAGGAACGCGGAATTTTTGGTGGAAAACGTCAAACTCGAAGACCTAGGGAGGGTGAGAGGGTTACATTTAGGTTAGTTTAAGGAAATACGTTGTTCGGAAGCGAGGAGGATGGAATGGTTCTGGATCGTGATGCATTGGCGGTGTTTGGTATTAGCGATGTGCAGCCTTAGTATTCCGTTACATCGGCATTAGGTTATGAGCATGATTGGTTTTGCTTCTTGTGTTGTTATTACAGCGGTCATTCGGTAATCCGGATCCCCGGGTAGTCCGGAAAATTTTGGGCCAACTGTAACCCATCATTTCCTATTGAAATTAGTTTTACAGGACATAATCATAGATCATGATCATCTTGTACTCTTAGGTACAGCATTTGCGCTCTAAGGAGCTTCACTCTTGAGCACCGAGTAGTGATTTTATAGGTTACGTCTTCCACGGATTTTCCCCTCGGTGGGCCGGATTCGCAGGTAATTTCCGGATGACCAAGGGGCTACTACTACTACTACTACTACTACTACTACTACTACTACTACCGTTACTACTACTACTACCGTTACTACTACTACTACTACTACTACTACTACCGTTACTACTACTACTACTACTACTACTACTACTACTACTACTACTACTACTCCTCCTCCTCCTACTGCTACTACTGCTACTACTACTACTACTACTACTACTACTGTTACTACAACAACAACAACAACAACAACAACTACTACTACTACTACTACTACTACTACTACTACTACTACTACTACTACTGCTGCTGCTGCTGCTGCTACTCAAACCGGGTCAAGTTGTTTCAGACAGTACCGCTTCAGACTTTCATTCGGGAGGAAACCAGTTCGAATCTACGCAGGGACACCGAATGTACTTTTTGAGGTTTTTCTTGGTTTTCCTCATTCCCTTCAAGAAAATTCCGGGACAGTACTTCAATTTAAGCCATATCTGCTTCCTTCCACATAATTTTCAACTCATATGTTGGAAATATTTTACCATTAGACGCTATTTTCTGCGAGGTGCTGGTGTAGATATATAAACCAAAATAAGCATACAGACGTCCGGCACATTTAAAAAGGTCACCATTCACAGGAAATGTTCTGCAAACTCTTGTCATACTCTTAAGTGTGTCGAAGGACAGAGGACATAATATAATTAAAACAGTTAACTGATATTAATTTTAATTGTTATGGGCTGACGGCGAAGCGGCTAACCACATTTGTATCTTTCTATTCTTGTAATATTAGCTTCACCCTGAAGGTGGCCATAGTAGCGGCTGAAACGGTTTGCTGACAATTTAGCGAACAGAATACATCATAAACGGTGAAGTGCATTGGTTGGTTATTTATATATTATGGATCTGATCATTGCACGAAAAATGGAACATATTAAAATAGTGCAGGCAAATATTGGTACCTAAGTGAGCAGTTCAGGATATTACATAACGAGGAATCAACTATTTACGCAAGTCACCTAATTTTGCTGGAAAAGCGATATCTAGGGTCTTGCATGGAATAGACGTGTAACTAGAAATTAAAAATTAAGAACCATGTCTGAAGACCTTCTGGGAATGCAGATGTATTCGTGACCTCATCCCTAGGTGGAGGTGAGTGGTCAGTTTCACGCTGCAGCCGCTTTACCCACAACATCCCTCGAATAGGAAGTCCAGTTGGTCCCAAAGCCATTCTGAAAGCTTTGGAGAAGAGTTTGTTGCCTTTACTGGGTGTAGTGTTACAAAATGATCAGCAGAATAGCGTAGAAGGAGGTGGGTAAATGGTGATAATACGTTGGATCGGGTCTCAGCCAAGCAGGTTATAAGAACTGAAATTAAATGAAATTGGCTCAGGATCGTGTTCAATGGCAGTTTGGTATTAGTGACGTTGAACCTTCGAGTTCTCTTATCAGGACAGTAGTAGACTAAATGTGGCACTGTTTTTCTGAAGTCAATAGACGAACGTTTGCCTACATTGGCCGTCAAGAGCACCGCAGGGGCACAGTCTTGTGACGGTCAGTCCGGGATGCTGCTCGCTGCGGTCAATGTCCCTACTTCCTGCTTCCTCCACCAGGCACACCTGCCATAATAAGGTCCTGCACCCAGATCTTGCCCCTCCACGTTGTTTTGCAGACGTCTTTGGAAAATCCTCTTCACCGCAGATGTCCTGAAGTAGCCATAATAAAGGGACGTTCGTGTCGACGTGACTAAACTCCGCCCACGCCACATAGATTAAAGTTGGAACACCTGGATTAGGTTCCAAACACGAGTACGTCTGATAGATACGTTGATGTAATAGTGTCAGGGTGATCAAGTCAAGGAAGTGAGATGGGCAATCCTGTGGCACGCATGGACGGAAATTAAGTGTACGAGTATACAGAGTTTTCGTCAGAAATCTTGGAAGAAAGAGCCGCTAGGAAGACATAGGTTTAGGTAGAGGGATAACATTAAAATCGATCCTTAAGAAATAGGAATGGAGTGGGTGGGATTCTTCTGGTTCAGTATAGGGAAAAGTGGCCACCTTTTCTGAACACCGCACTGAAACTTCGGTTTCCGTAAAACGAGGCGAATTTCGTGACTTGCTGACGGGAGTCTTTTTCCTTTCCATCTAACGAACGGAATGTAAACTGACCATTCGGCTCCGTTAAATGAGGAGAAGCGAAATTTATGGAGCCATAACTTCAAGGCCTCTATATGCATAAACAGAAGTAATACCATTGGCGTTACTGTAATAAGAGAGACGATGTATATTTAGCATGATGCGCGTTCGCGTATCCATTGTTGCCGTAGAAAAGTATTAGGCATTATTTATTCTGAAAGTATATTTGTAGTTGTAAATATGGACCAACTACTTGCACTGTTTTATGTTATTAAAATATTTATTTACATAGAATACTTTAAAACATAAGACTTAGTTTAAAATTTGCTACAACTTCTACATGTTTCGGTCATAACTTGACTATCCTCAGGGAGTATAAAAATTCCTATAATGAAGTTGCTACTATTTTTCTTCCGGTGGCGTGGCGGCATGCGTTTGTATGCTCATGTTATGCCCGTGTGCTCTATTAATGCTCCTGCAGTGAGTGGTGTTGTTCCTGTGCTATGGCCTCGCGTTTGGGATCGCGATGCCTGCGTCGACACGTACGACCATAACCCCCTGTACGACTGCATGCAGGCATCGCGATCCCAAACGCTAGGCCACAGCACAGGAACAATACCACTCACTGCAGGAGCATCAATAGAGCACACGGGCATAACATGAGCATACAAACGCATGCCGCTACACCACCGGAAGAAAAATAGTAGCAACTTCATTATAGGAATTTTATACTCCCTGAGGATGGTCAAGTTATGACCGAAACATGTAGGAGTTGTAGCAAATTTTAAACTAAGTCTTATGTTTTAAAGTATTCTATGTAAATAAATATTTTAATAACATAAAACAGTGCAAGTAGTTGGTCCATATTTACAATCATAAACTATTGCACGGAACAAAAAATGAAAATAAGTATATTTGTAGCTTTAGTTATCCAGGGTTGAAAGCGCATGCGCCGTATTACGAGTATATTGTCATTGTGACCTTTCCGGCTGTACCACATTTTTCCACATTGTTTAATAAAGACACGGTTTTCGGAAAAAAAAAAAAAGTTATTGAAGAAAATGTGTGTTCTGATTTTCTTTACAAATTTGTCTGAAATATTTCTCATTCTAAGAAGAATTCTTCGAGATATTGCCATAAATGCACATGCGTCTTCATGTGAAGTTATTCTTGCCGTATTTTAACGAAAATTGAATTTTCTCGACAGGTTTTCGAAACATACTCAAACAAAATTTCACGAAAATTCGTGCAGTG
>Ga0123355_10003256_pt1 | contig 23198 bp, 17 predicted proteins | sample TergutEmb28metaG_3_FD_89872 | JGI IMG/M metagenome (GOLD analysis project Ga0123355, IMG submission 89872) | Embiratermes neotenicus P1 segment gut microbial communities from Petit-Saut dam, French Guiana - Emb289 P1 | ecosystem: Host-associated > Arthropoda: Insects > Digestive system > Gut ... | reverse complement strand
GTACCACGAGCAACTCCCCTCTGCTGTTGCATGATAGAGGCCGTAGGTGTCGCCGCGGCTTAAGGTAACAATTTGCTGGGCCAGGTCGGTGGTCGCAGTGGGGCTGGTGAACTCGTGCGCCACCACCCGCACTCGTCCGCGCTCCCTGGCGAGTCGAAGCATGAGATCAATGAAGTTGTATCCTTGTTTTGCGCGGCACGGGTTGTCGCCGTATAAAGCCGCGGTGCGGAGAATGAAGTGTTTGGGGTTGGTGCTCCTCACCAGGTCTTCGCCTTCCAATTTTGTTTGTCCGTAGACGTTCAGTGGCCGCGGTGTGTCACTTTCCACGTACGGGAATCCCTTCTTGCCATCGAAGACGTAATCCGTGCTGATATGAACTAGCACGGCGCCCAGGTCCCTGGTAACCATCGCTAGGTTGCGAGACCCAGTTCCGTTGACTGCTCGCGCTCTCTCTGGTTGCTGCTCACAGTTTTCGACGTTGTGCATGGCCGCGGTGTTTACCACAATTTCCGGGCGTACTTCACGAAGCGACTTGGCCACAGATTTCAGGCTCGAGACTTCGATTTCGGCATGCGTAAGCTCTAAAACATCATCGCCATGCTGCGCAAATGCTGAAACTACATCTCGGCCAAGTTGGCCGTGTGCTCCAACTACCGCGACTCTCATCGCGCACCAACCGGCTCGTCGTGGGGCTGACCGACGTAAGAAAAATTGTCCGACGCCGGAGAACTTAACCAGTCCGCGAGAGTACCCGACTTGGAATCCTTCTCGGAGACGATCACATGTTCAAGGGGCCACTCGATGCCAATCTCAGGATCGTCCCAGCGGATTGCTGACTCTGCCTTGCTGTTGTAAGTTCCCGTGCACTTGTACTGGATCTCGGTAACCTCGGATAGAGCGCAGAAACCGCGGGCAAAGCCGGCTGGGGCCCAAACCGTGCGATGATTTTCTGCAGAGGCTTCGACGCCGAACCACTTTCCTAAGGTGGGGGAGCCTTTGCGGATGTCGACTGCGACCAAGAAGGCGGCTCCGACCGTGACGCGCATGAGCTTTCCCATTGGCGGTTCCCACTGGAAATGCAAGCCTCGGACAACGCCTCTCACGGAACGTGAATGATTGTCCTGCACAAATTTCGTAGGCAGGCTCAGTGCTTCGAACTGGTCGGCGCGAAACGTTTCCATGAAGAAGCCTCGCTCGTCCCGAAATATTTCTGGCACGAGCACTGCAATATCATTGAGTGCTTTCGATTCAATCTTGATTTGCATGTTGCTGGCTATTGAACTTCGTGCGAGAGTAGTGCCCCTGTCCGATACCCATTCAAGGGGAATAGTTTTTTGAGAGATGGTATGGGGCTACCCGGCTATGCCGACCAAGAACTCCTTCGCTAAAGAACCTGGTACAGATCGAGCGTCGGCCGGTTCTGCGTTTGCTTTCGAGTCCAAGTAAACCACAGCCCCGTTTTTGCGCAGCGACTCATTTGCGGCTTCCAACATCTTCACGACCCTGAGGCCAGCCGCGCCATCGTTGAAAGGACTTTCGTCCTGTTTGATGCAACGAACAAAATAGCTTAACTCTGCCCGCAGTGCTTCTATTTGTTCGAGTTGCGGCGCCCACATATCTCCGGAACGATAGTTGACAAGAAGGTTGTAAAGACCTTCCTGGCTGGTAACATTGACGCCCTTATCGTAAATCTTGACCTTTTCGTCTGCCTCAAGATCATTCCACACCAACATTTTCTTTTCCCCTCCCACTAGAGTGGTGCGTACCTTGACGGGAGAAAGCCAATTGACATTGATGTGAGCGATCATTTTGTCCCGGAAGTAGAGGGTAATGAACGCAATGTCCTCGTGACCATTCAGGTGGGTCTGTCCAGTCGCAACGATCGCCTGCGGCGTTTCCTGAAAAAGATGGTCGATAATAGAAAAATCGTGTGGAGCAAGATCCCAAATCACGTTGACATCGTGCTGGAACAGGCCGAGGTTCACGCGAGTTGAGTCGTAATAGTAGAGCTTGCCGAGGGTCCCGTCTTGCAAGACTTGCTTGATCTTTCGAACCGCTCCCGTAAACAGGAACGTGTGGTCAACCATGATCTTGAGGTTCTTGATGGCGGCCAGCTCGATAAGCTCTTGGGCCTGATCGGTGGTGCTGGTGAATGGCTTCTCAACGAACACATGTTTGCCGTTTTCAAGGGCGGCCTTCGCTAGCTCATAGTGGGTCCATACGGGGGTCACGACAGCAACGGCATCGATGTCGGGGGACGACATAACTTCTCCAGGGTCTGCTGTCACATACACATGGGGATATGCCTTGTGCGCCCGACGTCTGGAGGCGGTGGTTTTGTCGCACACGGCGATAACGTGCGATTCTTCTAACTGCTCCAAGTTCCGAACGACATTTGGACCCCAATATCCATACCCGACCACTCCAAACCTGATCATCGCATAACTCCTTTTTTCAGCGCGATTTGCCGTTCTTTAGGGGAGTATTTGAAATCGACATACTTCACATGCGTGACGCCAGGCAATCTAAAAGCGTGAAACTAGTGGGCCCCTTCGCCGAGAACAACTGCAGCGGGGGTACGCAGAAGAATCTTTACGTCGATCCATGGAGACCACGACCGAGCATAACGCAGATCAAGCCGAACCATGTCGTCAAATTTGAGACGGCTGCGCCCGTTAACCTGCCAAAGCCCAGTGATCCCGGGCTTTGCTTCCAACAAGCGGCGACGGTGCCAGAAGTCATAAGCTTCTACTTCATACGGGACCGGGGGGCGGGGCCCAACCAGCGACATTTTGCCCTGGAGCACATTAATGAATTGGGGTAACTCATCAAAGCTCGTCCTTCGCAAGAATGCACCCACGCGAGTGATCCGAGGATCCCTGGTTAACTTATAGACTCCATCGCCGGCGTCGTTTGCTGGTTGCTTTTCCGCGGTGCCGGCGATCAGTTTCTTAACATACTCTCGATGGAGTTGAGCATCGTTATTTACGCGCATCGAGCGAAACTTAAGAAAAGTAAACGGTTCGCCATACTGTCCAATTCGGTTTTGTCGAAAGAGAACCGGGCCCTTTGAGGTAAGTTTGATGGCCGCGGCGATGATAAGAAAGAGCGGCAACAGGACTATCATGCCAACTAGGCTTCCGAAGATGTCCATAGCTCGCTTCATCATGCGGAATGTTCTGCGTGATTCGTCGCGCTTGACGAGGTCTGGGTAGAGTGTTGGATTGCTCTGCCGTCGGCCGGACTCCCGGTCCCAATCTTCTGGAAACAAATGAAACGAGATCTTAATTCTCCTGAACTGCTCGGACTCTAAATTCTCTCTTAGAACCGTCGTGACTCTCTCGAGCAGTGTGCGCAAAATGGTTTCTTTTTCGGTGATTCCGAATTCGGTGAACATCGTACCGAGGATCGCCCCTTCCTTGTACCATCCCGTTAAGTCGGTCTCTCTGGTTGAGACCAGCAGCATAGAAACTATGTCTATGGGGAGCTGGTTTCGGGTGCCAGAATTGTCACCCAGATCAAGCAGCATCAAGAGAAATGCCTTCCGAGAACGCTCTGTTCTCTTGCGCTCGAGCGAAAGCATATGGCGAAAAGATTCTTCATTGAGCACTCGCCGCTCGCCGTTTAGCACGCGGTCCGCCTGGAGAGCATAAGAACCGTTTCCCCCTCGTCGTAGATTCACGACCGCCTCCCACAATATCGTGTGTTGTCGATTGACATGCGTTGGAGACCTTTGCAAGACTGGCGAACACTTCAGGGGAGAGATGTTTTTGGACCAACCGCCGAACGGGACTGCTATCTTAGGTGCTGGCTGCTACCCCTGCATACTGGCTGTAATAGTAGTTGCTTGCCGTAGTAGTAGCGGAATTCAACACCGTACCCATCAATTTCTTTTGGTCAATGGCTTCGAGCCCGCGTTTGAGCTGGTCCTTTTGAGTTCGTCCCTTACGCGTTACCAAAAGTATGCCGTCAGCAATCCGCATCCAGATGCTCGTATCAGCCAACGGCAGGACCGGCGGTGAGTCGATCACGATCCAGTCGAACCAGCGGGAAAGCTGCTCCATCACAAATGAAAGTTTCGCCGTCTGCATCAGCTCGAGGGGATTTCGCGGAACATTGCCGGCAGGGAGAATAAAAAGTCCTGCTTCGTTGAGATGGTAAATACTGCTGCTTGCACCGCAGTCACCCAGCAGCCAATCGCTCAAGCCAGAAATTCTTCCGAGACCGAGCAGGCGATCTACGGTTGGGCGACGTAAATCCCCGTCGACGAGCACCGTTTTCTGGTGCGTCCGCTGCGCCAGAGCGCAAGCCAGGTTAGCGGCCACCGTGCTCTTACCTTCCTGAGGAATAGTGCTCGTGATCAAAAGCCTTTTCAGCTCTCGGTTCTGCTGAACATGCCGCAGGCGGACGCCAAGGTAACGAAATTTTTCCGCAGCTAGGCTGTTTTTCTCCGTGATGCAGACAATTCTCGACTGTGGTGGAACCTGAACACACAACGACTGAAATTGACTGAATTGGTCGGTGGTACGGGGTGCCGCGGGCAATTCGCCAACAACCGAAGATTCTCGGCCGACTTCAGCCGTGGCAGAATCAACCGCATTCCGCACCGCGGCCGGCATATGGAGTTCAGTCACGGGCATTCGAGAATGGGGCACCGCGGTCTTCGCTTGCGCTGCTGCCGCTTTGCGCTCGGTGGCTTCGAGCAGTTCGGAGGCGAGCGCCGCCGATGGGGCTTCGAGATCGCCCTTCTCAGCCGCCAGCTTCCGCTGAAACTGACCGAACTGGCCGGTGGTACGGGCCGCCGCGGGCGATTCGCCTACAGCCGAAGACTCTCGGCCGGCTTCAGCCGCAGCAGACTCAACCACACTCCGCACCGCGGTCATCACATCGAGTTCAGCCACGGGCACTCGAGAATGGGGCACCGCGGTCTTCACCCGCGCTGCTGCCACTTTGCGCTCGGTGGCTTCGAGCAGTTCGGAGGCGAGCGCCGACGATGGAACTTTGATATCGCCTTGTTCAGCCGCGGACTTCTGCAGTGCGTCGAATATGTGGCTCATGCTTGCCGGAATCTCGGTGGGATCGCAGCGGGTGCGGGTGTCTCGCGCACCACCGGTTTCTGCATGGAGGCATAGATGTCGACCAGCATGCGCGCCGCTTGTTGTAGATCGATCTCATCGAAGCCGCCCCTCGTTTCGACCGGGCGTAACATGTGGAGCCGGAACTCCTTGGCTACCTCGTCGATAATATCCGCTGGGATTGTCGCCAGCTGCCGGGCATAGGCGGAGATCATTGCATTTTCGCAAACCGTGTTGATCAGGCGCGGAATACCGCGGGAGTGACGATAGATCGCAGCAATCGCCTCCGGAGGGAAAATCGCGGGTGCTCGAGGATCGGTTCGCGCAATCTCGAGCCGCCGTTCAATGTAGCCCCTCGTTTCTTCGAAATTGAGCGGCTCAAGATGTGAGCGAATCGCAATCCGCTGCTTCAGCTGGGTCATTTGGACCGAATCCAGCTTGTCATCCAGCTCTGGCTGCCCAACCAGCACGATCTGAAGCAGCTTGCGCTGAGCGGTTTCAAGATTCGTGAGCAAACGCACTTCCTCGAGAGCTTCGAGTGAAAGATGATGCGCTTCATCCACAATTAGGACAGTAGTCAGCCCATTCAATCCGCGATTGACCACGAAATTGCACAGCTCGAACAACAACTCGCCTTTGTTTTTCCCCGCCGTCGGCAGACCAAAATCGCTGGCGATATAGTGCAGAAACTCCGTGGGCTCGAGTCGGCTGTTGAACACATAGGCATAGGCAACGTCGCCGCTTTGCGTGAGCAGTTGAAGAAGGCAGCGAAGCAATAGGCTTTTGCCGGTGCCGACCTGCCCGGTCAGGACCACGAAGCCTTTGCACCAGCGAACCCCGTAATAAAGCACGGCCAGCGCCTCGTTGTGGCGCTTCGTCGCGAAGAGAAACGAAGGGTCAGGCGTGACCTCGAACGGAGGGCGCTTCAGCTTGTAATAATTCTCGTACATTCTTTAAACTAGCCGCGCAGGTAACTGAACGCTGATCCCGCCAAAATAGTAACAAACACCATTGCCCCTGCCGCCCAGCCCAGCCAGACTTTTCTTTTCGCGGCCAGCTCGTCAGCAGGATTCGGAACCTCCGGAATTTCCGAAATCACCGGAACCGGAAGCAAGTCCTTGATCGCTTTTTCGCTGTAGAGACGATCGTCCATCATCGCAAGCGCCCCGACCACCGCTATGCCGAGGGCCATTCCCGCGGCAACTCCAGCCCCGCAGAACTTCAATCGATTGGGAAAATCCGGCTTGAGCGGCAAACTGGGTGGATCAATGATTCGAAACCGTTCGCCTTGCTGGAGCTTTTCCATGTCGGTTGCACGAGCAGAATCATTCTTTTTCTTCAGAAGTTCATCGTAATCCTCTTTCGATTGATCGTAGCCGCGAGTGAGATCCGCCAGCTGCTGTTCGCGCATCGGCTCCTGATTCAGTCGCTGCTGATAATCGTTAATCTTTCCTTTGAGGGCTGCAATCGACGCTTGGCGATTTTGAGTCTCGATTTCATTTGCGTGCAGTTGGCTCTCAAGCTGCGCGAGCGGCGTCGCGTGCGCCGGATCACCGGTGGGATGCATAGCTTCAGTTGCCACCGGCTGAGTCCCATTCTGTCTAGCTTTCACTTCTGCCAGGAGTTGAGCACGCATCTTTTCGGTCTGATTGATCTGGTCCTTCAGTTTGCGGACGTCGGGATGACGGTCAGTGTACCGTGAGCGCAGGTCGGCCAGCTGCGCCTGGAGCTTGTCGAGCTCCTGATCAATTGCGGGCAAGCCGGGTTGCGCGCCGTCAGAAGGGGCAACGGGCCCTGCAAGGCTTTGGTATTGGCCTAGTAAAGTCTCAAGATAAACGTGCTGCTGTTGGGCCGTGCCTAGACCGTCCTCTTCGCTTTGCAGTTGGGACTGCGCGCCTGAGAGAATCGCAAGGTTGCTTGCCTGCTGGGTTGGCAACTCTTGAAGGTGTTGGCCCTTGAACTCGCGTATTTTCTCTTCCTGCGCCGCAAGGTTTTGCCGAGCCTCTTCGAGCTGGCTCTCCAGAAACTTTGTCGTGTCCTCGGACTCCTGTTGCCGCACTTCGAGGTTCTCGTTGATGAACAGGTTCGTCAGCTCGTTCGTGACTTGCTGCGCGACGTGCGGATCGCGAGATGAATAGTAGACGTTGAACGCAGTGACTTGGTTGCCGGCATCGCGGACTAGCTCGATGTCGATGTCTTTGCGCATGCGCTCCACTGTCGCGTCGAGTACAGGCTGGCCGTGGTGAGTTGCATACAAGTCGAACATGTCAATAATGTGAAGAAGACGCGTCCGGCTTAGAATCTGCTCCTTAATGCTTTGCAGCCGCTCCTGAAGATTGTCTGTCACGTTAGGGGTGACATAGTCCTTCGGCATCGTGGGCTGCTCGACGAGAATCAAGGTGCCCGATTTATATCGCGCAGGCAGGATCCAGCTCGTGCCCCAAACCAATACCCACCCAAGGAACATGGGGATTAGGAAGGAAAGATGGTGTCGACGGACGATCTCTAAATAACGTTCGAGATCGAAGCCTTGAGACTCTGATTCGTCCAGCTTGTCTGGCATGACTTATCTTCCCAATGGCCGGGTGAAGCGGTATGAGATTGCTAGGTATTCACGGTTAATATCAGGAGCAGTTGATAGGACCGCAATATCGGAAAAGCTTTGATGGATTCGCGTGTAGCCCACTTCTGCGTCGAAATATTGCCCGATCGGATGACGCAATGAGGCCGTGCCTAAGATCGTGTGTCCGCCTACGTTTGCATTCGCGAGAACTAGCGTGTTGTTGACGATGGCATAGTTGCCCGTAAATCCAACGCTCCATGTCCGGGCGATCTGCCAGCGTCCGGAAGCCATCGCACTGTTCGAGCGAAACGTCCCCGTCAAGCCCCCGCCGCCCGTGATGATGCGAGCATAACTGGCCGCAAAGCTCGTTCGCCGCCGTTGCCAGCCAAGGCTTGCGGACGCAGCCGGCGACCACGAACTTGATGGTGATAACGCCCCGGTCGCTAGATAGTGTTGAGGTCCGCCCGAGAAAGACACCGACAGCGTTGGCTCCAGATAGACGGTGTAGAAGAGAAACACCGTCTGGGTCTGGGTTTCGGATTGTACACCGGTGGGAAAAGCCAAGATTCGCGAATATTGATATTGCGCGCCCAGATAGTGCCTTTTCGAGAGCCGGTGATTGTAAAACGCTGATCCTCCTTGCGAGCTCGAACCGTAAAGCCCCGGAACCTCGGCCTGGTTGGGATAGTGCAGGTTGACGAAAGTTCCGCTCGCGCCGACCATGTCGCTCGCGCTGAACTGATATGTAAGCTCCAGGTTCGCAGTGTTGCTCAGCTCGTTAGCGAACGGAGGCAAGACCACCGTGGTCGGCGGCGGTGCGGAGCCATAGACTGCGCCCGATGAGACCGCCGGTTGATTAAAAACGTCGGACGTCTTTTGAAATGAATCGTGTACAGTTGCCGTGACGTGCTCCGTTACCCGGTACTGAACATCGATACCTGCGTTGTGGCTCTCGTAATGCCCATTGGTGTGTTGATAGAAGGTGAAGCCGGGAGCGTAGCTAAGTACCGATTTCCACCGGGGGGTCGTCTGATCAAGCTCAATGGTGGGCCACACGGAATAGGTCACGTCGCTCACCGGCTTGCCGCTAATGCCCCCGAGAGCGTTGTCGCTGTACGCCGCATTGAATGTTAGGCCAGCGTTAAGATAGTTCGAACGCTTCTCCGATTCTAAAGTCGTCGGATAGGCTTCCCCGCTTACTGGAGGTGGGGTCGACATCCGCGCGTCGTCTATATTGGTGTTCACGTCTTTGTCAGAACTGGTTGTCGTCGTGCCGTTTACCTGGGACCAGACCGGTAACGCCGAAAGCAAGCTGATAGTGAACCAAATTCTAAGGTTCATGACTATGTTCTCTTAAGGGACGACCAGGGTGTCGTGCGGTTCGAGCCGGATGTTCTGTTCAGGATGCTTGCCGTGCACGACATCCTTGTAGTTGAAGGCAATTCGAACCTGGGTGCCGTCCGGCTTTTGGCGCAACACATAAATCGACTTCTGCTTGGCAAAATCCCTGAAGCCGCCGGCGAGCGCGATGGCATCGAGGACTGTCACCGCGTTAGTGAGCGAATAAGATCCCGGCTTGCCTACCTGTCCCAGGATGTTGAACTTCTCGCTGTTGATTTGCTCGACCATTACCGTAACTTCCGGCTCCGCAATGTAGTTCTGCAACTTTGATGAGATGTCCTGCTCGACCTTTAAAGGGGTACGCCCCGTAACCTCGACCTCCCCGACCAAAGGCAACGAAATCCTCCCGTCGGAACGCACCGGAACCGCACGAGAAATGTCTGGTTCCTTCCAGACATTGATCGCTAGTACGTCGCCATTTCCGATTACAAAGCTATCGTCGTGAGGCTTAGTCGCCGTGGAATTATCTGGGTGCGCAACCGGAGCGGCAACCGGCCCTGACCGACGATTGTTCCCGGACACCGCACTCTGTGCCCACAGGCATCCTGTGAGCGCGAAGCCCATCGCGAGCGTGGCCGATTTGAAGAACTTGTTTCTCATAACTGTGCTCCTGGTGGCCAGCTGCACATGGCGAGACTGACCGCGTTCACTCCGGCTTTCGGACTCCCTTCAAGAGATAGCTGTTTCCCTTGAGGGGAAAGCCGTTGCCACTTCCATTGACGAACGGCAACGGGAGCGAACTCGATGCGCTCATGCGATACTGCTCGATCTTGTACAGCAGGGTTCTGTAGCTGACCTTCAGCAGCCGTGCCGCTGCTTTCCGGTTCCAGCCGGTTCTTTCAAGCGCGGCGGCGATGGCAGTTCGTTCTGCCTCGGTTTTTACATCGTTGATCAGAGACTTCAACGACTTGCCGCCGGAAAATTCACCGCAGTCCGACTTCGGCTTGCCGGGTAGGTCACCGGCAAGCCCAAACGATTGTGGTGCGTTCAACGGGGTGCTTATCAGACCGGATTGGTGGACCGTGCCATCACCGACCATCAAATAACGTTTTACAAAGCCTTCGAGCTCTCTGACGTTGCCTGGCCAGGGATGGCGCCGGCAGGCATCGAGGACCGAAGTGGAAAACTCCCGCTCGGCGAGGCCATAGTGCCTCGCCAGCTTGTGCATGAAATGCCGCAGAAGAAACGGAATCTCATCGCGGCGCTGCCGCAACGAAGGCACGTGAACGGTGAATGCGCTTAGCCGGTAGTACAGATCTTCACGCAGTTTTCCGCTGGCCGGCGCCCGGTCGATGGCGATGTCGCCGGCCGCGAGGATTCTGACGTCGACGGCGATGTCAACGCGAGGGTCGTTGCCGGCCGCGGGAACCTGCTTTTCCTCGATCATATGGAGAAGTTTTCTCTGCAGATGGGGGGGCGTCTCGGCGATATCGTCGAGAAACAGTGTGCCGCGCTCGGAGAGTTCGAGTTTCCCGGGGTGGTTGGGCCCGCCCCCGGCTGTAGGCGTCGCCCTGTGGCCGAAGAGTTCCTCCTCGAGGAGATCGCCCGGGAGCGCGCCACAGTTGACCTTCAGGAACCGGAAGCCGGAGCGGACTGACAGCTTATGAATCAGCCGTGCCGCGGTGTCGCGCCCGCTTCCGGGCTCTCCGACGATCAGAACCGGAACGTCTGCCTGCGCCAGCAGTTCCGCCTGCGAGCGCAGCTTCTGCATCACCGGGCTTGCCCCAACAAAGAACACATCTTCACCGAGCGGTTCGACGTTCTCGCTCGTGAAACCGAGAGAGCCCTCGACCGGCGCAGTCAGATGACGCCGGATCACGTATTCGAGGCGCTGCACATCGAAAGGACGAACCAGAAAGTCCTGTGCGCCCAAGCGTATTGCCTCCCGTTCCCGCGAGCGCTCTTCCTCGTGGGAAAGCAGAATAATCGGCAGTTGGGGGCGAATCCTATGGAACCACCGCACGACGTGCAGGCTATCTGAATCGCCGCGAGCCAGGTCGAGGAGAAGCAGATCGGTCACGGTGCCCGACTGAATACGCTCGAGCGCCTCCCATCCGCTTCCTGCAGTTTCGACATACCAGGAACTCGACTCGGCCACAGACCATAACGCCATAAGAACCGAGGGTTCCCGGCTCACGACCAAAAGGCGAACGGTTTCAGTTGTCGTTTCTCTCACCGGAGTTAGTTCACGCTATGCAGGCTCAACCGCATATCCGTCGATCCGCACCGCGAGAGATCGCTGGATTGCGTCGATCGAAACCACGAGCGTCGATTCTCCGCTTCGCGCTATGAGCACGCCCTCGAGTCCATCGAGCGCTCCACTGCGAATGCGCACGCGCTGTCCGATTTTCAGAAATGGGTGGGACTGCCACGCCAGCCGTTCCTCTGTGATGCGGCGGACCGCTTCAATCTGATCCTCTGGAATCGGGGTTCCCTCGCCGCGAATGCCCACGAGACTGTAGACGCCGTCAATACGCAATGCCCTAAGGCGTCCTTCGTTGGTCGGCGTGAGCTTGGCGAAAACGTAGCAGCTGAACAGGGGAAATTCGACCAGCTTTTTCCGGTCGCTCCACTTGCGCAGTTCGCTTACCACCGGAAGAAAGGAAGTAACGCCTACCTCGCCAAGACGCTGGGCCACAACTTTTTCATGGCGCGCGCGGGTGAGAAGCGCATACCAGTGCTGCTCTTCGAGTACAGGTATTGCCGCCGGAGCCGCGCTTTCGAATGATTGGCCGATTGTGCTCATAGCTTCGCCCTCTGGGTCACAAGTGCCTGTTTGACCCTTAAACCGACAGAAATTTCCCGGAACATACTGATCACGAAGGATCAGGAAGCGTGGGATCGGGCTTTATTCTTGCTTCACCGAGCAAAGGGGGATTGGAACTCCGAGTCGTTTTTTGCTCGAGATGGGCCGAGAATAATCACTAGTGCAGGTGGCTGCAAGAGGTACAAGCTCTCGTCGAAGCTATTCTCACTTCCGTGAGAGTAGAAATTCACATTCTGAGGGGAAGATGTAACTAGAGAATCGTTTCTCTGTCGCTGGAGGATTTTGGGCCAGTCCGGACGATTTCGGATACACCCCCGAGCGACTCGAAATTTTGTAGTTCAAAATCACGGCCCGGACGGATCACAGACAGCTACTCACTTTGATTGCTGAGGATTGCGCGGTCCGCTTTCCTTCTCTCGATGTCACTTTCGTGCTATTGAAAGGCGACCAGAGTTCCATTACCCTCATGCTCGGTGAGCTGCAAGCTTATTCACTTGGCTGCAAACTGGGCGCCCACTGTGAAAAAATTTGTGAAACGGCTCGTTGGCCACGCAAGCTGAGTACCGTACACCCGGGTTTAGATTTTGGCACAAGAAATGCTCCTGTGTAAAAGCGCTGTTCTCATCCAACTGCCGACGCTGTGTCTAACGCGATCACGCTCACGGTTGCGCGTCTGACCGGAGATGCGCTTGCCTGGCTTTGGAGCCGACCAGGACGGAACCGGAAACATCGACACCATAGGATTGACTGGCCCCTGAGCGCAAAGAAGGTCCTGTCATGAGTCCCGGGCTGGCTGGACAGCAACTTCATCCACTTCCCCGGTGGTGCAGTTGAGGTGGTAGTTGAGGTGGTTTGCAAGCTGGATAGCCAGCGCGACTGCAAGCAAAGTAGAGTTCGCTTTCCCGTCCGTTCGATAGACGCTCGCGAAACGACATGCAAATGATCGACTCCGTGGACCTTCAGATTCTGGTCGACGACGCTATCCCGTGGGTCATCTCTCATTCCCGTACCTGATGGCGGCCATCTCTCGCCAACTCCCTGACGCCACACGATCTGAAGACGACCCGGACCTGCACGCCGCGCCCTGAGAGTGGGGATCCCAGAACTCTTCGAGCGCGGCATCGCGAACGGAGCCGGGATTTCAACGCTCATAGCTCCGCCCTCTGGGTTACGTTTCCTGTTCGACCCTTAAATTCCCCGGAACATGCTGGAAAACGTGGGTCAGAAGAAGGGGCCGATTAAACCGCTTATCCTTCCATGATCGAGCAAAGGGGATTGGAACTTCGAGGAATTTGTTGCTCGAGACAGGCCGAGAATAATCACACAGTGCAGGTGGCTGCAAGAGGTACAAGTTCTCGCCGAAGGTATTCTCATTTCCGCGAGGGTAGAAGTTCAAATTCGAAGGGAAGGCCTGACTGGAGAATCGTTTCCCTTCGGCGGAGGAATCCGGGCCAATTCGGACGGTCCCGGGCACGTCTTCGAGCAACTCGAAATTTCTGCTGTTCAAAATCCGACCCGGAAGCAATCGCAAACAGCTAAGCACCTTTGATTGCTGAGGATTATCGGATACGTTTCCCTTCCCTCGATGTCACTTTCGTGCCATTGAAAGGCGACCAGAGTTCGGTTACGTTCAATCTCAAGCAGTTGCAGGATTTTGCAGTCGGCTGCAATTGGGCGCCGCCTGTGAAAAAAAGTGTGAACCAGCTCGTTGCGCGGGGCAGTTGAGTACGGTAGACTCCGGTTCAGATTTGCGTTTGTGTTAAGAAATGCCCCGTAAGGCCCTCTAAGTTCGATATTTTTTGCCGGCCCCCCCGCAAGTGCCGAGGTTGTATTAACGATTTGACGTTTACTGTTGTTGTCTCACCCGACACGCTGACTTCGCTTGGAGGCGACTATGGCGGAAAGGGAAGTATCAGGAAAGCAGATCCGTGTCTTAGTCCTCGACAGTTCCGCAATTCACACCAAACTGCTCGCGGATGCGTTGGGCCGCGACCGCGCCCTTGATGTCGTCAGTCTGGACCGCTCAAAGCCCGTCGTCAAGTCCACCATCGAGCAGGCGATCGACGTTCTCGTAATCGGCACGCACATCGAAGAACAGGCCTATCGAGGTTTTGAGGTCTTGCGCGAATTGCGCTCTGCCCGGCCCGTAACCCGCGCCGTAGTTCTGATTGACTCCTCAAGGCCGCAGGTGGTTCTTGATGCCTTCCGCGCCGGCGCGCGCGGAATATTCAGCAGGTCCGAATCCATCGAGAAATTAAGTAAGTGCATCCGCTGCGTGCACATGGGACAGATCTGGGCAAACAGCCGCGAGTTGTCTCTGGCGCTGGACGCGCTGGCTTCGGCTCCGGCGGTCAATCCTGTGGACGCGAACGGCGTAAGCCTGCTGTCCAAGCGGGAAAAAGAGATTGTGGAAAGCCTCACCGAAGGATTGACCAACCGTGAGATTGCCGAACGGCTGGGCCTGAGCCAGCACACAGTTAAGAATTATCTGTTCAGAATTTTTGACAAGCTCGGAGTTTCAAGCCGGGTTGAACTTCTTTTTATGACGCTCAGCCAGGAGGCGAACTCGCACTCGGTATTCAGCTTGTTGAAGAATGGTGCGGACGGAGCCATGGCCAATGAGTCAGTTCTCGCCGAGTGCCAGGAATCCGCGGAACAGGGTTCGCCGGTCGCGCAGCTGATTCTTTCGCAGCTTTATTGGACACGCCGCTCCAATCCAACGGACGTTCTCCTAGCTTACAAGTGGTGCCTGATCGCGAGAGCGCAACTGTCGCGCACCACGAAGGACTTCAGCAAGACGATGACGATGGAGCAACTGTTGTACGCCGAGAAGATCGCGGCTGACTGGCTCCGCAAGACTCAGGAGATCGGCCCCAGCTCAATCGCCGAGATCGGCGAGAGCCAGGTACCGGCTGCATTAAGCGCGGCTTCAGATTAATCCGCCAAAGGAAACTTCCGAGAGATGAATCATCGGCACGTGAAAGATGTAATCAAATGCACGTGAAGGCCGGTATCAGACAGCACAGCGTCACCGGCAGGTCAGTGGTGCAGATAGGAAATCCGGTTCCGCCAATCCCATTTCACAGTCCCGCTTGCTAGATTCGCCAGAGCTTTACCTGGCCGCCTGTGTCTGGTGGGCAGCCGGCTGTCGACGTTTCAGCCAGCGACAACCATCGCAGGTCACACGCGGCGGCGTCGATCGCGTCGAGGTCGTGTGCGGATGATGCCGCTTCCTTTTCTTGGATATTCGCGCCAACAAGTAGCCTCGGTCGAGTTGAGCTGGAGCAACTTCTACGACAAGTCCCGAAAAGCAGGTTCGGCGTTTGTCGGTTATTCTGGTGACCCTGTGGCCTTTGGATTCCGCTTCAGGTCGTTCAGGTCGCTGGTGCGGCCCAAAGCCTGCTTGTTGGTCACCAGGTCGTTTAACGAAATGAAATGCACCGGAACGCCAAAGAAGGTACTCGCGACCCTGTTTTTCCACGCACGGGGGAACTCGACACCAGTGATTTCGGTGAGAATGTCGATGCGGACCGGAGCAATGCCAATTTGATAGACCACTTGCTTCTCGGCAAATGTTTCTGCTGTGATCCCATCATGCCCAAGGGGAGCACCGAATTTCTTGAGCGCTTCGACTACCCGAACAGAATTTTGCCGAGAATTGCATACCCACACGTCGAGGTCTTTGGTATAGCGCGGTTCGCCATACTTCATGACGGCAAAACCGCCGACGATCAAATATTCAACCTGAAATTCGTTTAAGAGTTGTAACAGTTCTCTGTAGTGTGGGTTTTCTCCCATGATTGATTTCCTCAGCTAATTCCACCATTTCCCAAGCGGCCGCAAAGATGGCTTCATCCCCCTGATCCTGCCAAAACTCGACGTCAAATGACCGATCTGGGAATCCACCCGCCACCAGCCGCGTTTTCCATGCTGTTTGAGGAATGCTCATGTCCCCTCACGGAACGTGTCGCGAACATTATCAGGATATCAAGTTGAGAAGACCCGATCCTATCTTCCGGCCAGAAATCCTACCGACTTTGGACTCGAGACTGTACTCGTACCGAGGGTTACGGATCGAAGTCTCAACGACAACCCGAGCACGTTGGATCACTCCGCATTGCTTGCATATTGATGTCTCTTCCGCAACCAACCGGGCCACCGCCCCTCGATCCTTTGTGCGTTCATCGTGACAAAGGATGCACTTCGCAGCCCGTCCTTAAAAGTGTGTCGCGTCCCACGTCCCATAGTTCGGATGGGGGTATCTCTTGATTTCTTGCTATTCTGGCTTTCGACTCTTATGGGCACATTTTCGATTACGGTGAATCGAGCCGGGGGCAGAGGGCGTTTGGCCTGCTTCTCGTGGGCGCTTATTCTGTTCAGCCAACTCAGTTTTGCACAGCAACCCCGACCGAGCGGGGTTCCGGATCCGTACAAACCCACGCTCGATCACCTGGAATCACTGGTCCATCTCCCAATTCCGGACTGGCGCTTTCATACGGATGTGCCTCATCCCGAGGAATCGTCGCTCGATGACGCAAGCTGGCAGACCATCACGGCAAACTGGTCGACCGACGATAATGCTCCCAATCATTGGAAGGGGCCGCGCGTCTTTCGCCGCTCGATTGAGATTCCGCGCGAGATCCGGGGTTATGCCGTCGCCGGCTCACGCGTGAAGCTCAATTTGCGCTTCGGAAGCGACGCAGACGCGGTGATCACGGTCTTTTCTAACGGCTCGATGCTCGCCCGCACCGACCCGGATCTCGAGCAGCCCCTGCTTCTTGCCGAAAACGCGCGTCCGGGTGCGAAATTCCTCGTAGCCGTGAGGGTCGACGCCCGCGATGTCGACACCGCCCTCTTCCAAAGTGAACTGGTCATCGAGCCTCCCGCCAGCCGCCCTGATCCCTCCTTATTCCGGGACCAAGTCCTGGCGGCGATTCCCCTGATTTCCGCATATGAAGCAGGCAAACACGATCGCGTTCAGCAATTACAGGCGGCGGTTGGTGCGGTTGATTTTTCGCCGCTCAAGAGCGGAGATCAGGCAGGCTTCGACCGGTCCGTGCGGGAAGCGCAACAGAAGCTTGAAGTCCTCGGCCCCTGGATCCACCAGTTCACGATCCGTGCGGTCGGCAATGCGCATATCGACATGGCGTGGCTGTGGCCGTGGACGGAGACCGTAGAGGTCGTGCGCAACACGTTTGAGAGCGTCCTCGACCTGATGCGCGAGTATCCGGACTTCAAATTTACGATGTCGTCGGCGCGGGCCTACGAATGGATGGAAGAAAAATATCCCGATCTCTTCCACGAAATCGAGCAGCGCGTAAAAGAAGGCCGCTGGGAGATTGTGGGAGGAATGTGGGTCGAACCCGACCTCAACATGCCTGCAGGCGAGTCGCTGGTGCGGCAGATTCTCGTCGGCAAACGTTACTTCCAGCAGAAGTTCGGCGTGGACGTTAAGATCGGCTGGAACCCCGATTCCTTCGGGTACAACTGGCAGCTTCCGCAGATTTACAAGAAGTCGGGCATGGATTACTTCGTTACCCAGAAGCTTCTGTGGGCGCATGAATTCACGACCTTTCCCTACAAGCTCTTTTGGTGGCAGGCGCCCGACGGCAGCCGTCTTCTCACTTACTTCCCGCACGATTACGCGGGAGGGATCGACGCCGAGTCGCTCGCGAAGGATCTTTCCGTCTGGATGCCGTCCATCTATGGCCCCGAGCTCAAGGATGAGCCGGAGATGATGCATCTCTATGGGGTCGGCGACCACGGCGGCGGCCCCACGCGGGCGATGCTCGACAATGCCGGGCGCTTAAAGTCGGCGGCGGTTTTCCCCAAGCTCGAGTTCAGCACGGCCACGGCCTTCTTCAACCATCTCGAGCAGAAATTACCCGCGATGCGGGTTCCGACCTGGAACGGCGAGCTCTACTTTCAATATCACCGCGGCGTCTTCACCACCCAGGCAGAGACCAAGCGGCGCATCCGGCGCAGCGAAGAATCCATGCTGAACGCGGAGAAGTTCTCATCGCTCGCGCTGCTCTATGGCCGCCCCTACCCCGGCGACGAATTTCGAGTGGCCTGGAAAAATCTGCTGTTTGATCATTTTCACGACATCATGCCCGGGTCAGGCATTGCCGTGAATTACCTCGACGCCAAACGCAACCTGGAAGACGTCGAGCGCGCGAGCGGCGAGATCACTCGCGGCGCGCTCGGCGAACTTACTGCTCACATCAATACCCAGGGGGACGGCGTGCCGGTGGTTGTCTATAACTCACTCTCCTGGCCGCGAACGGATGTGGTCGAGCTCGAGGCCCAGCTCCCTCAACCCGCCGAGCACGCGGAAGTAGTCGATGCCCAGGGCGAGCGGCAGCTCTTTCAGCTTCTCGGCTTCGAGCGTGAGACCCATCGCGCGCGACTCCTGGTTCTTGCGCGGGTTCCGTCTCTCGGTTACAAAACCTACTTTGTCCGCGCAGCCTCGGGCGGGGGCGGTAATCAAAGCTCCGCGCTTAAAGCTTCGTCCGACACGCTCGAGAACGAATTCATTCGCGTCCAAATCGACCCCGCTACCGGCTGCATGACGAGCCTTTTCGACAAGCGCAGCCAGACGGAAGCACTCGCCCGAGCCCAGACCGACACCGGCGGCCCGAAGGACCGGGTATGTGGAAACCTGCTGGAGGCCTTCGTCGACAAACCCAAACAGTGGGACGCCTGGAACATTGACGCCGATTTTGAAAAGCAGCACTGGGAGTTAGGCCAGGCAGACGAAGTCAGGCTGGTGGAGAGCGGCCCGCTGCGGGCGGTGATCCGGGTGAGGAACCATTTTCAGAACTCCACTTTCGTGCGGGATATCACGCTATACGCGGGTGTTCCGCGCGTCGACGTCAGGATGCACGCCGACTGGCACGAGAAACACATTCTGCTCAAGGTCGCATTTCCGGTGAGCGCGCACAGCGACCAGGCCACCTTCGAAATTCCCTTCGGCTCGATCGAGCGCCCCACGACTCGCAACACACCCGCCGAAAGGGCGCAGTTTGAAGTGCCGGCCGAGCGGTGGGCGGATGTTTCCGATGCCGGGCACGGATTCAGCCTGATGAACGATTCAAAATACGGTTACGACGCGAAAGGCAATGTTTTGCGCCTGTCGCTGCTCAGGTCGCCTGCATGGCCCGATCCGCACGCCGATGAAGGCGAGCACGATTTCACCTATTCCCTTTATCCCCACGGTGGAAGCTGGCAGGAAGCGCAAACCATCCGCCGTGGATACGAGCTGAATTACCGACTGGTACCGTTTGCGGCAGAGAAACACGAAGGCGCGCTTCCACCGGAGCACGCTTTCTTCGAAGTCGAGCCCGACAACGTAATCGTCACCGCCATGAAGAAGGCAGAAGAAGATGGTTCACTGGTCGTGCGCTTCTTCGAGTGGGCAGGTAAGCGAACAGATGTGAAACTCAAGCTTCTTCCGGATGCGCAGCACGCTTGGGAGACGGATCTGATGGAGAGGCGAACCGGGAATCTCGCGATGGAGGACGGGGCAGTAATTGTCCCGACTGGGCCGTTCGAAATCAAGACGATTGGTCTCGATTTCCCATCTCGAGGCGTCCGGCAAGCTTTACCCTAGCAGCGAATTTGCTCGAGGGGGGTGGCGCCGGGCTCGCAGGTGAGGTAGGCTTTCGGTTCGCAAGAACATGCGGGTCGGGCCCGATATCCGGAATTGAGCCTTTGAGCCTTTGAGCCCTGCCCCGATAGGAAAGCAATGAAACTAAATGCTCCATTAGTCAAGAGCACCGTGGTTGCCGCGTTGGGCGGGCTGCTGTTCGGCTTCGACACCGCCGTGATCTCAGGAGCCACGGCCGCGCTCACCACCCAGTACCAGCTGTCGCCGAACCTGCTCGGCGTCACGGTTGCGAGCGCCTTGTGGGGAACCGTAATTGGCTCGCTCCTTGCCGGTCTCCCCGGCGAGAAATTCGGCCGGCGCGACAGCCTGCGGCTGATGGCAATCCTTTATATGGTCTCCGGTCTGGGCTGCGCTTTTGCCTGGAACTGGAGTTCGCTCGTAGGCTTCCGCTTCCTCGGAGGTCTCGGAATTGGCGGCTCTTCCGTGCTCGGACCGATGTATATCGCGGAGATTGCGCCGGCGAGACTGCGGGGACGTCTGGTCGGCGTCTTTCAGTTCAACGTAGTGTTTGGAATTCTCCTGGCCTACTTTTCAAATTATCTGATCGGCCGCCAGAATTTTGGCGCTGTGGAATGGCGGTGGGAACTGGGCATTGCCGCCCTCCCCGCAGCCCTGTTTTTCCTGATGCTGTTTGGAATTCCGCGCAGCCCGCGCTGGCTCGCCAAGCAGGGGCGCACGGACGAAGCCCGAAGGACGCTTCAGTTGATTGGGGAAGAAAAGCCCGCGCAGGCGCTCGGGGAGATTGTCGAGTCCATCCACGTTGAGCAGCAACAGGCAGGAGAGGCTTTATTCACGCGCGCGCATCGATTCCCGATCTTTCTTGCCGTCACCATCGCCATGTTCAATCAACTCTCGGGCATCAATGCCATTCTTTACTACCTGAACGACATTTTCGCTCATGCTGGTTTCAGCAAGCTCTCGGGAAGCCTGCAGGCAGTCGCCGTGGGCGCAACCAATTTGCTGTTCACGGTGATTGCCATGTCGGTCATCGACAAACTTGGCCGCAAAACCCTGCTGCTCATTGGCTCGGTCGGAACCGCCGCTTGCCTGGCGGGAGTGGCTGCGATCTTCTTCACCTCGCATCGTCAGTCGTGGCTTCTGTGGCTGCTCATCGGCTACATCGCTTCCTTCGCATTTTCGCAAGGCGCGGTGATCTGGGTGTACCTGAGCGAAGTGTTCCCGAACAATGTCCGGGCGAAAGGTCAGAGCCTCGGCAGCTTCACCCATTGGATCATGAATGCGCTGATTTCTGGCCTCTTCCCGCTGATGGCGGCGTCCTCCGGAGGGTACCCGTTTGTGTTCTTTTCCTTGATGATGGTCTTGCAATTCTTTGTGGTGTTGACCATGTATCCAGAGACGAAGGGCGTCACGCTCGAAGAAATGCAGAAAAAGCTGGTGGCCAGCCAGGCGCACTGAAGCCCTTCCCCGTGGGGGAGAAGCTTGAGCTGACGCCGTTCCCGTATCGACGGGTCCAGGGGGCGCAGGGAGCAAACGGATTCACCGGGATCGTGTACTCTGGATAAACCAAGGCGCGAAGGTAAGCCGAGAGCAATCGACTATGGCGAAGTATCTTTCTAACTTCAGGGTTCCGGCAATGATTTCGGTGCTTGTTCTCTCCTCTCTTCCATTGCTCGGTCAAAACCCTCAATTGAGCACGAAAAACGGCAACCGGTTTCCGACGGTGATCTTCACTTTCGCCTTCTGGAACGCGAATCCGTCCTACTACACCATTGCCATCGATGCGGCCGGCGCTGCCACCTACCTGTCGGCGCCAGCGTCGCTCGATAGCACCGGGGTACCGTATTCACTCGAGTTCCAAGCCAGCGACCACACCCGCAGAATGATTTTCAACGTGGCGAAGGGTTCGGATTTCTTTCGCGGCCAGTTCGAAATCACCTTGGATTCGGCCCAAAAGAGCCCCATCCGAACGCTCGGGTTTCACGACGTGACCTTCAATAACCGGATTACCTACACCGAATCCGTAGATCCCGATATCCAGGAACTGACGTCGGTGTTTGAAGAGATTTCCTCGTCGCTCGAATTCGGACGAAGGCTCGCCTACCTTCACCAGCACGATAAGGGGGCACTGGAAGGCGAGCTCGCGGTTATGCAGAAGGATGCAGACCGCCATTGGCTGCGGGAGTTGCAGGCGGTTGGACCGATCCTGAAGAGCATCGCCAGCGATGCAGGCGTGGCCGATCCAGCGCGGGCGCAAGCAGACAGAATTCTGCGCTCGGCGCACTAACTATAGGTACCTGCCATCGCCCAAAAACCAACTCGACGTGGTACATTTTTTCAGCCTTTTCCGGGCCGGTTGATGATTGAGGTTCTAGCGATCTCTCCTGACTAGGGAAAAACCGGAAGCGAAAGCCGCTATCCTCGCGTTCCAGGGCTTGCTGGATGAATGGGGCTAGCGCCGATGCACAGGGCGCGACCTGTGAAAATTGTGGAAGTTTTCCTTGAATGACCGGAACGATTCATCGAGGCCCTTCCATGCTTGGGCTTTTGGTGATGGTCAAAACTATTAGTAAGAGAATGTGTAACTTACGCGGCTAAGACCATGAGGTACTCACCCAGAATCGAATCGTGATTGCCGTCCGAGCGTCATCGTATGCTGCCGACACCGCAAATCGCTCAACCGGGAGTTCAGCGGTTCCGGGACATTTTTGACGCGAGTCCCATCGGAATTGCCGTCGAGAACATAGAGGGTCAGCCCCTGTTCGCGAATCCGGCCCTTTGCTCGATGCTGGGATTGACGGAAGAGGAATTGCGCAACAAACACTGCGATCAGTTTTCTCCCCCTGAGGACTCAAAGAAGGATTGGGCGCTTTTCAAGCAATTGCGAGCGGGATTAATCGATCACTACCAAGTTGAAAAGCGCTATTGGCGGCAAGACGGCACGTTGATGTGGGGCCGTTTGAGTGTCTCTCGGTTGAACGTTTCTCCGTCTGCTTTGATCGTTGCAATGGTAGAAGACATTTCAGAGAAGAAGAGGCTCGAGTTGGAACGCGAGCGGTCGGAAGCGTCTCTCCGCGAGAGCGAGGAGCGGTTACGCCTTGCGGTTAAAGCGGGAAGGATGTTTGCCTATTCTTGGGACGCAGCTACCGATGCCGTCGAACTCTCCGGGGAATCTGCCGAGATTCTCGGCATTGGTGGGACGACGATGACGGGCGCCGCGATCATGGCAATGGTTCATCCGGATGAGAAGGACAGGGTCGAAGCCGCGATGGCAAAGCTAACGGTCGAGAACCCGAATCTTCATATCACCTATCGCATCATCCGTCGCGATGGCTCCCTCATTTGGTTGGACCGAGATAGCCTCGCATACTTTGACGACAAGGGAAAAGTGAAACGTCTCGTGGGAATGGTGGTCGACGTCACCGAGCGCAAACAGACGGAACAAGCACTTCGCGAGAGTGAGGAACGGTTTCGATTGGCCGCACAAGTTGGAAAGATGTATGCGTATGAGTGGGAGGTGGCGACCGACCAGGTTGTCCGCTCCGGCGATGCCGCTGCGGTGCTCGGTCCCACAAGCGAGTCACGAATAACCCGCCGGCAGGTAATGGCCGGAGTCTACTCCGATGACAGAGCCCGGTTCGCCGCTTCCGTAACCGAGCGAACCACTGAAAACCCCGATGTTCGGGTGGCTTATCGAATGGTGGCGCCCGACGGCTCGATGGAATGGTTCGAGAAGGCCGGCCACGCTTTCTTCGATGAAAACGG
>Ga0123355_10003255_pt1 | contig 23203 bp, 11 predicted proteins | sample TergutEmb28metaG_3_FD_89872 | JGI IMG/M metagenome (GOLD analysis project Ga0123355, IMG submission 89872) | Embiratermes neotenicus P1 segment gut microbial communities from Petit-Saut dam, French Guiana - Emb289 P1 | ecosystem: Host-associated > Arthropoda: Insects > Digestive system > Gut ... | reverse complement strand
TACAATAGAAAAGTCGCATGCTCCTGATGATGGATGTATTAATGTCTGAAACATGTTGAGCATAGAAGAAGTGAAATAAAACTTAATAACTAATGACATCAAGTTAGTCTCTTATTCTTCAACATATTCACTGTTTTAATGAGCTGAGATCTCACTGTGAGCAGAGTGTGTTTACATAGTTAGTAGTTTCAGAAGTTGATATTTGCTGTACGAAAACTGTTTATATATGCGGTGGTTTGGTAATTTGATACCCGGATCTAAGCAAAAATATTCATATACATATGTAGTGGCACTGTTGGGTGTGGAACGCCATGTACGTTGATAATGGTGGCATGGCCAAATATAACTGAAGTGAGAACAAAGGGCTGAGATAATTGGTTGTATTGGTAATTTTTTCTTTTCTTTGAAGTAATTATAATATATGTGTGTTTCTGTCATAAATGTTATGGAATGCAGAGTGTCCAGATGATAGGTGCCTGAAAAGAAAGATTTATATACCAAAATCTCTTCATTATATGGAAGTCTGGTTTTCACCATTAGGAAGGAAAACTCACAGTTTTCTTTGACTGCTACCTACCTTAGTAGATTTCTGTGTGGGCAACCCTCGTAGCATGACATATACCCTGATGATATTTGACCTCTTTTTGCTTCTGAGATACGGTGACCTTTCATGGCAGTTGAGTTATATATTTGTGAACAGGCGCACTTACTGTAACTGGTGAAACAAAAGTTCACGTGCAAAATTGAATTTATGTGCCTTAACGCATGATACAGCGACCACAACCTCCTTCATTTGGAACAAAATTTGTAATTAGACACGTTGGAACTTTACACACTTCCGCAGTTACCACCTGCAAACTGTCTTCCAACAAGACCTTACTAGAGCCACATTGTGAGGTATCACCTTAGTCACATGATGCTTTGCAGATAGATCATCAGAGAAGTGCCAATTGCTTGGCCTCCTATGTCACCAGACTTAAACTGACTGGATTTTTCTCCTTTGGAGTTACAGGAAGAACCTTGTCTACTTGGTCAGAAACAAAAATCTTCAGCAGTTGAAAGCCTGCATGAGGGATGGTGTGGCTATGGTAACCCACAAAATGCTTCAAAATATGTGGAAAGAGTTCAAATAACATATGGATATTTGTTGTGCCACCAGGAGTGCTGTGCCCACCCTGAAATCGACTAAGGCAGGTTGGAATCTGAAATCACTATCAGAGTTTTCCTTTTTAATGATGCAAAACTGACATTTGTATGATGAACAGCTTTGAAGATATAAATTCTTCTTTTTGGCTAACTATCATCTGGATACCCTGTATTTGTTTTCCCCTCACCTCCCAATGCATAGTAAGTCTGAGAAGAAGACAATCCACAGCCCTGCTATTGTAATGTTTAAAAGAAACCTACAGTAACATCCACAAGGGCAAACATTCATCTAATACATCTCTTTTTCTGAATGGTCTGAAACAGGTAAATTCTCTATTGCCATTGCTCTTCAACTCTGCTTTAGAATACATCAATCAGGAAGGGATTAAAATGGCATTTGACACAACAGCTTGTGTTCTAGAAGACCTCTGCTCCATGGTGCTCATTATGCCAGGTACAATAAAGACACCTGTTACAAAATTAACAGAGTTTCAAGTTCTCCACAGCATAAGAGGTATATGAGCTTACTGTAATACCACAGCCTGCCATGTGTAGCGTGTTCAGACTACACACACCCACACCCACACACACACACAAACTACAGTAGAGTAGAGTACAGTCTCAATGTGCATAACAAATTGAACAGACGAAACCATCACTAACAACATAATCAAGAGCAAAGGAATCCATTTTCTATGTAAAATGCTTATTAAGTTCCCGGAATATTTTAACAAGATATTTTATACAGTTGTTGGCTACTTTACAACATGAATCATTTTGAAAATTAGGTATTTTAATCTGAATGCTGTTTGTAAAGAATGAGACCTGATTTTATTCTTGACCGGAACTTTGTATGCCAGTATCTTTTCTCAAGGTGTTTTTAAATTGTAGTACCTGATGATGGCTGTTGGTAAGGTTAAAAGAGGCTGTACTAAGTGACAATTAACTATACATTTTTGAGTAGTGAAAAATGGTCTGTGTATTATTTTGTTTCATTTAATAAATACCAGTAATAAATGTATAAAAAATCTAAAAAAGCATAAAATGCATTGAAGTTGATTTTAATATGAATACAAAATAAACTTGTACACTGGAGTAATGCAGCACAAAAGCAGAAGAGTGGGGACACCAACTGGCCATCCACTTGGTCTTGTCTCCATTTGTTGGAACCAGCCACAAAACGTCAAAATAATGACACTACAGTGGGTGGTCACACAAGATTGAAATCTTAAACATCACGGTTCACAAGGTTCCAGAATAATGCCTGTGTGTGTGTACTTATAATTACATAAGCTTACCTGGGATACCATAACCCTCTGCATGTGGTGTCTTCTCACTGTCATACTTCACATCTGTATGTAGCCGATCACAGATTACTCCTTCAATATTTACTAGCTCCTTCTGGCCCACCTCTTCATTCAAGCTGTTGTCACTAACACTACAAATAATATAAACATTAGTGTTGCAATATCACATCACACCTGGAACACTGACATTCCAGCTTGACAAATTTATCTCTCCCTGTGGAAAAGATACTACAACTTCAAGCAAACTGGAACCACTACAAGGAATCTGGAGATATGATAAGTTACAATATTTTGACATACATCTGAAACTCAACAAAACTACACCAAGGCTAAGCGTCTAAAAATGCAGCTGGTTCATCAGATCTCCCCTTCAAAGCCAATCTTATTCTATGTTGCACTCAGAAGGAACAAAACAAACTGATTTTTGCTCTTCTGGGTCATCATACAGCATAACAATCCTGAGAAGCAATGACCTTGAGGCAAAAACCTAAAACCTTGCCCAACAAACTGTCTTGCATGTTTTAACTATGAACTGTGCATTATACACAGTGACATGCAATGTCATGTTCTGCCTGGTCAAGAACTGAAAACAAAAGTTGCTTTCTCTGATTATAACTGAACTGGAAGGAAAGAAATTGAAACACAGCAAAGAAGATTAACATAACCTTGAAATTACAACACACAGGAGTCACACATAAATCCATACAATGAGAAAGTAATTGAATTCAAACATTCATTGCAGTGATTTATTATAAATTCATGATTCAGAGCAATGAGGACAAAATAAAAATGAAGAGCAGCAAATGGTATTTCATGTGACTGATCACAATGGGAGGAATGTGACTACAGACCCTTTCTGCACCAAGCACCTGAAGAAATATTTGCTGGGAAGGTTACCCCACACAGTATTTGTTACAACAGAATTCTGAGAACAGCTATCACACAAAGCATTCATCTACATACAATTTTATAGCTCCTCTAACCCACTGATAAGCTATTTAGATCTGGCAACAGAAACGGTGTGTGTTGTACAAACAAAGCAGCAACTTGAAGGCAAACTACTGCGAGTCTAATCTAAATATCACTCTAATGCAGGGGTGCAAAATTTTCTAGCCATCTAGGTACCAGTTCAAAATTCTAGACAACAGAAGTGTGACATGAAGAATGTTCCATTTGAGGACCAACATATATTACTACCACCATACAAAATGTAGTCATCACAGCAATATGGCAGCAGGGATTTGTGCACCCTTGCCCTAAAACACATTGCCCAGAAACACAATAAAAATGTGAAAATAAGCAAATCAAAAATAAAGTATCCTAAACTAAGGTGTGTATAGAGGGTAATGAAACTTTGTTCACAAATTTATTCTGAATATTTTACTCCTTGTCTGCACTTCTTAGCACAGAAAATGTGTTAAATACAGCTTATATCACCAAATGCAGAATTGGGTACTTATGTAGAGAAGCTGTCCAGGCTGTGAGAAAGCAAATCAAATTTAAAAGGCTGTATGATAAAAGTGAAAGAGAAGTAGCTAAGTTAAGTAAATCTGAATGTGCTGCACATTAGACTGAGCTTGAAATTTATGATGCACTACTTTGAAAGGAAAAGAAATGACGAGACATACAGGGAAACTATTAAAATGTCTGCCAAACTTCAGGAGGCCATTAGACCCCATTTAAAACTTCTCTGAGGGTGTGTCACCTACAGACTGATGCAGCTCATTTTGTCATCATTAGAAAGTTACTAATTCTGTTTCTAACATGCTTGTGGTACTTGCATGTTGGTGTGCAATTCAAACATACTGGATGAATACTTCTGCAGAAATTACTTTCTGCCACAAAACTAGTCAGCAACTTGATTTTCATTAAGTCATGAGTAACACAGCTGACCAGGGCAGGCAACATTACTGCCACAATAACAGGGTTAAGGGCAGTGACAAGATCACACTATATTCAGGAAAAATTAACAAAAATAACAGCAACTTTATTATTTCAACCATAATTACCTACAAGACATGTGATTTGTATTTCTTAGTGGCAAAGCATAGTGTGAAAACAATATTTACAGACATAAATATATTATTAATTTCACTTAACTGCAAAACATTGAGAAGATGGTTATGAAATCACTATCCATATCTTATTCAGCATACAGGATTTTCCCTGCATAATGTTGCCTATTCAAGGTATCAAGTACCCTCAAAGATATTTCACGTTAAGTCAGTAGCTCTTTCTAAGGGGTTTACCAGATTACATGCTTTCCTTTACCTGAAGACAGAAGCACAGCCAGCTTCTGAAATGTACTGTAGTAATACACTGAAAGATGATGAACAAAGTTCAGAAAGAAGATCACCTCAGTAACACTCTTCATATTTATTACAAAGAAATCACAAATGTAGCTTTCCAAAGAGAATGGAACACAACAAAATTTGTTTAATGCTTCTCATAATGAGCCTGGAAAAGTAGACTTAAATTACCCAACTCTAAATTATTAATAAAATCAAGATTCCACATTCTTATTATTAAATGTTGATTTTTTCAAACTCACTTGTAAGAATGAGACTTAAGGTCCAGAAACAATCCTGACTGCTGTGTTTCTACCAACAAAAATATGGTCTCTTCTGGTAAGCACACACCACACACATCTGGCAGTACACCGAATTTCAGCTTCAACCTACACCTGTAAGATAGTAAATATATTGTCAACACCAGCTGAGCACAGTTGTAGCCTGAGCAAATAGTCAGGTGTTAGGAAGCACATACCGAATGGCAGTACTGCAAGACAGCTCTTCCTTTTTAAGTTGCCATTGTTCTGTCAGCTTATAACATCATATGTTAAATTTAATCAAATTTGCAGGCACTGTAACAGTGCTATAGGACCACAGATAAAGTGAAGTTATTACAAATTACTAAAACTTGTAGTTACCTGCTGGTTCTAACATTCCAGTGCCTCCAAGCACACTTACGTGCATACGTTCAGTTTTCCAAACAACAAAACACTTTGAAATTATAACCTTTGGTTTCTTAAAATAAAATGTTTTCTAATATCAAACTAGTGACTTCCAAGATTTTAGATTTTCATAGCAGGAAATATGAAGAGTATGGTGTTATGGGATCTGATGCCATGTATTGTCACAGACAGGTACAGACATTTCAGAGAAACCTGCTACCTTTTTCTTCAGCATTGAACAGTAAGCTGGGCAGCTAAAGATAATCCATGATATAAGGAAGAGAAGACAAGAACCAGGTCTGTTTGAGTGAACCAGTGAGAGATGGTGGCCCTAAATTGTTCCCCTTGATAATGTCACTTTTCAGGAGCTTCTTACCACATCAATGCAAATACGTATCTGTGTTTATTGTAACTCCTTTCACAGGACCATGTGACTGACTCCTGGGAACTCTTACCTGCTGCTTTGATATTCCTCCCAGCATCATGTGCCATCCACTATTAGTCCTTACACTCTGTCCTCTGAATATTTTCCCACCTCTGTTCCTCATTATTGACTGTGGCTTCCCATTTAAAAAGATCACTTTCTAGGCTACCAACTCCCGCTGGCTTGCTCACACTCCCATTTCCTGTTCTCCATTCCGTACATCATGCACCATTTTTCCCACGCAAATTACTTTCATATCTTCAGATGCAGGCAGCAGGCCCTCTCATACACTGATACCTGTCTTCTGAACTACAATGTGTAAATCCCAGAAAACCATACCACTTAAACTCTGATTCATATGCCGAGTGGCCATCTTCCTCACACTTCCCAGTACTGTAACACAGGCTGTCAAGACATGATACATTTTCTTGTCTTTCTATAGTACACATGGGAGGAACAAAACAGTTGCAAGTACTCATGCCTAATTTGCAGTAAGAAGCACATATATATAAAATGTAACCAGTCACCCTTGAATTACTGCCCTTCTACACACAGTCAATTGCTCCAGTAGTACTGTCACTGCTGGTAGCACCCCTGGCAGTCCTCTGTAGGGATGGCCATTATACCTGGAGTCATTTTCTGTTTAATTTCTTCTGCAGATGCAAAACAATGACCTATGAGCCCAATCTTAAGTCTCAGGAAGTGCCAGCTGTTTCGCAGAGTCAGATCAGTAGACTACAGTGGCAGAAGGATCCTTAGAATTTGCTTCTTCTTCAAAACTGTTACACTGTGAGGGTGACTGACAAGGTGCATGGCCTTGGCACAAGATACAATTGTATCTTCACTTTTCCACTTTCAAAATGCTCTGAAGCAACCCATGCAAGATGCCAACTTACCTACTAGCTGTTCAATCATCGCACTCTAATCTGTTACCTTGATTATGTTAACTCTGGCAACATTTTCACTGTTTCTTGACACTGCTGTCCTACCCAGCTCTCCTTCTGTTTCAGTAATCCTTGACCATTTTCAAATACATTTTACCAGTTTCTATACACTGCACTTAGACATATAAAGAGTTTCTGCTGCTAATTTCCTTGGTTTAAAAAGGAACTTCTTCTTCACATGATGTTTCAACCGAGATATTGCAATAAGTGCTGGCAAAACATTTGCACTCCATGGCCAACTTGTGGCATACTAACACTTCTTTACTTGTTCCAACTGGCTCCACAGATAGTGCACAGTCCACCCCTCCACATTCCACCCTGCTGCTTTGACAGGAAGTGCGGTTACATTAAAACAATCGAATTCTTGAAAATCTTTGATTCTTACAAGTATTTACATATGTCACAACAATCAGACTCACTGGTACACAGAATTCTCTCCTTGTCATGAGTGTACTTTATGCAAATGATCTGAAGTTTATTGCTAGTAGTAGAACTAAATCAAAATTCCTCTGAAAAATAAACCATACTTTCAGCAAAAAATATGTCAGAACAATATATTGAAAGTACTGTTTTACTGCATGCAAAAGCATAAAGCATAAACGCAAGGAAGGTCCCGAAGATCTGAGCGCAGAAATATATATACTAAGGGAAGTAAGACAACCTCCCAAAAATAAAAGTCAGCTAAGAAAAAAATATTTTACTCTTAATTTCACACACTTAATACAGAAAGCATGTCAGATTCTATCTGCCTCTATCAATCCGTGTCACTGTCTCCATCTTCACAGGCCATGCCTTCATCTCCCTTACACTCGCACCTAACAACCCCATCCTCTTCACTGCCATTCCACAACATATCGTCAGTCTCATCCACTGCATTGGATAAAAAGCACTTCTTAAAACCCTTCCGTCACTTCTGGTAAGGTGTGCTGCCATACTGTCATCCATGCTGACTAAATAATATATTTATATTTCTTGGTTAATTAACTTACTTCAATCCATGAAGATTCACAAATTTCCCCATCGATGGTGTTAGTGGTATTAAAAATTTTAAATACATCTGTTCTGAATTTTTACGTCATGTCTGTCGTCTGATCAGTACGAGTTGCTGGCTCTTTTTATGGTTTTAAATTTGTGAATTGGTCCAGGTTTTATTTTTCAGTCTTATAGTAAACTTTTAATTTTTCCTGTTACTACCCTTGGACTAGATCTGTCCACAGGTGCATATCTTAACAAGTTACTGTTTCTGTAGTGCCCAGTGACTGAAAATATTTCAATCTAGGTGGTGCACCAGGTTTGGTTCTTCTTTGCCTATAAATGGAAACAGAACCAGATTCCGAAAAGTCGTACTTCTTTAACAAATATGACAATGGACATAGCCCCAAAGAAGAAGATTGTGTCGGTTAACTTCAGTTGTGCTCCGTTCTCTTTTGAATTTTTTGCCTCTTAAAGATGGAACCATTGGTTGTCCTGAAATGCTGGTAAGGAATGACCACTCAACATTGCATAATGTCTGTCCCAGAACGGCGCATATCTCACATGATAATTTGGCGCAGTCCAGTTGTTTTATACAACATACATTTAAGGCGACCTCACATACTTAAGTGCCAAATTTAAGGAATGACTCTCGTCTTGCAAGACAGTAAATACAGTACTAGTAAAAGTATAGCCTAAATTGTACCACCCTTACCTGCAATCAGCATCAAACAAAGTTTCAAGCCATAATAAACACATATCCAACAAAATGCACTTCACTGTTTACGATGTGTTTTAATCACATTTTTCTCATCAACATGTTTCGGTCACTATTGCAACCATCTTCTGGGAGATGATCGCCACAATAGTGACCGAAAATGTTGGTGAGAAAAGTGTGATTAAAACACATCATAAACAGTGAAGTGCATTTGTTGGTTATTTGTATATTATGGATCTCATTAAAGCACAGAAGATGGAACTTACAAAAATGTTCCATGCAATGGTATTTAACATATCCATAATACAAATGATATCAGAAAAACCAACATGGAACAGAACAACAAAAGTGCCAATCCCATAGTGCTAATGGGATCACTGACACAACTGACAAATACTAATATGTGAAAAAACTGCTTGTCCAATGCAGGGGTTAGGAGGGTGATCACATGTTGGTCAAAACTGCACTGCACAAATGTGCTAGTGGGAAAAATAGGGTTAGGTGAAGGTAGACACTTACAAACACAGTCATCATGTAAAATACATACATTTTTGCACAATAACATTTGCATGGTGGTTGGGTAACCGATACTGCCTGCTTCCACAGTAGTTAGGTATGGCACTATCTGCACTTGTCCATGTGTATTTAAATTATTCAGCATTCAGCAAATTTGTTTCCCCATATGTTTAATTATTTTTATCTGAGCGTTGTCACAACCAAGTTTGATGAAGGGTTACTGTATACTACTTACGTCTGTGGAAATATGTGGCTTGGTAAAGTCAACATGTAGATAGAGTTGTTGCTCAAAAGTGGAACATACTGCAGAAGCTTGCCTTGAAGCAGCAAATACTGATGACGAGTAGAATAACAACCATTAGCCACCTAGAGGGGGGAAATAATAGTTATTTTCTGCAAAGTATAATCAAAGTTTGTTTTCCATTCATGGATTAGTAATGTGCATCATGGTCATAATTACCTTATAAATGTTCATGCTCTAAGTTACCTGTTGTGGCTAATTCTGAGATAGAAAATTACGAGTAGTTTCAAGAAGAAAAAAATGACAAACAGCCACCACCCCAGGATCACAGCAATCATACTAGTTTATTACATTTGCATATGGATTTCAATGAAAATTCCATTTAGGTCAAAATTAATTGGCAAAAAATTAAGTAACAACTACCGTATATTCTCGAATCTAATCCACACCAGTTTTTGCTGATTTCTTAAACGAAAAAAAAAAGACAGTTCGCAGTTCTAATCCGCACCTTTCCTTCAACCATCCCTTGCCAAAAAGGCAGACTGATTCAGTTATGAGTGATGACGGCGAGACTGATGAATAATAAATTATAAATATTATATAATATATAATATAAATAATAAATAAAATAATAAATTATTGTATTGTATTGTTCTTATGGCACGTACAGCAGCTCTATCATTTTTCCAAAATCCAGTTCACGACCATGAATCTAATCCGCACGCGATTATAATCCGCATCTGATTTTTTAGCCCTCTGAAACTGTAAAAAGGGTGCAGATTAGATTCAAAAATATACGGTATACTGCTATGATATACACAGCTGTCACCACTCAAGTACAAAGCCAATATTCCCTCCCCAGCCCATACATTTCCCTGGGCCTCTGAAATAGATTTTGCATCACATTTTTATGATGCAATATGTCAGCTGTCTCTGTAGGCATGGCTGATATCTTGGGACATGTGGTTCTTACCACTTACACTGGAGTCCAGCGTCAAAAGGATATTAATACATGCCTGTTCAGTCCAATGTCCTTGATACAGTCACAAGTGGTCAGTGGTATATCCACATTTGTATCAAACACACAAAAATAACTCCAGAAAAGAATGTGGTGAATGTGAAAATTGAGATGTGTAGCTATTGGACAGTTCCTGGGGGTACCATGGAATTGACATGGGGAATTCTGAGGGGTCCTGAAAAAATGTAATGCAGCACAGTTCTCAAACCCCACATAACTTCGTGGATCCACCACTACATACAAATAAAGTTGAATCTGCTTTCACAATGAAGTCCACACATTTTCTTGTTCTTGCTTTTTTTTCAAGAGACTTATGGCAAGGAAAGTATGTACAGCATATTTAAGTAACACACCAACAAATGCACATATATAGTCTTTAATAATCTAAATTTACATTAAAACGCTTAAAACGCTCCTACTTGTTTCGATCATACGATCCTCAGGGAACATACATTGTTCCTTGCTAAAGTCACAGTTCAAAACACTCACTGATTTACTTCGTTATGTTAATTGAGATCAGCTGTCGATGTGCTTGTTGTGCCGTATAGCATGAGACCAAGTATTTTAAACTGTAAGTTTAGCAAGGAACAAAGTATTCTCCCTGAGGATGATTATAAGATCGAAACATGTAGCAGCATTTTAAGTGTTTTAATGTAAATTTTAGATTATAAAAGACCATATATGTGCATCTGTTGGTGTGTTACTTAAATAAACTACAAAATCCATGGTGCAACCATAAAGATATGTACAGCATGTTCAAGGACAAGTTACAAAATTGTTCCGTCAACCAGTTTGAATAAATATTTACACAATGATACAAGTGAAACAGAAGTGAATATAAATAAGTGTAAATAACAGCAGTGAATAATTCTACACAAAAAGAGCTGCAACAATCAGTGTGCTAATAAGAGCAGAATGTGCTTTGGTTGTTTATGTTTATATTTCCTGTACATATTAGTCAGGTCAGCTACAGTATAATTCCCAATCTGTTGGACCAAGGGGTTGGGGTGTGAGGGGCAGAGAGCAAAAAATTTGGTTGTAAGTCAGTGGATTATAACGGGGATGGGCTGAGTGTTTAGAGTGTAGTGCAGGTGGGAAGTGGGTGTGCGCCTGGGATGATTACTGATGACTTGGAGGCATTTTGACTGGATAACTTTGAGTCTGAGGTAAATGGAGGAGCATGTGGAGCTTCAGACAGGGCGCATAAGTAAGAATGGATCGAATAAATAATTTATAAAGGGTCACCTTGTTGGACTGTGTGAGTGCAAAATCTTGGACAAGGAGGGGGAAAAGCCTGTGGCTTTAATGACAATGGTGTGCAAGTGCCGGGCGAAGAGAAGTTTGGAGTCTAGATAAGGCCTAGATAGCAGATGGCCGAGGCCCAGGCCACAAAGGTGTCCTGGATTTGAATAGGGTCCAGGAGTGGGAGACAGAACTTATAAAATAAAGCGGTTTCAGTTTTGTGGGTATTTAATTAGTTTCCATGTAGTGAAGTATTTGAGTAAGGTCATTACAGCATTACTGAGTTGAGAGACTGAGGATCTGTTGGGGTTGTAGTTTGAGATGCAGTTTGAACCCATGTCTTATGCTGCTGGAGTGGTGACGTCGGCAGCTTGAGAGCTGGAAAGTGAGCTTGCTTGAACTGAAAAGCAGGTGTTGTCAGCTTCGGGAGGCACAGTTGCCGTAAGTTGAGTTGTTGATATGAAGGACAGTCGGTAAAATTGGCTGGGTGGGCTCCACCACAGTTGACACATTTTGGAGGCGTGCCAATGGGTTGTTTGCATTCTTGCATTGCATGTCACACACTTCGGGGGCTTACCACATTAGTTAGATGAATGACCAAAAGATTGGCAGTTAAAGCATTGACATACAGACTTGTTCTTGTACTTCTCCCATCGTATGATATGACATAATTTTTTGATCTGTTGTATTTCAGATACATCAGTGCCGGTTTGAAGAGTGACAACAAACACTGGGTATTTAGTTATCAATGTTTGTGTGGCTTTATCTGTCTTCATGATGTTGGAAATCTTCACAACCCAAAACTCTTGGACTGTCAGGTCAGCTTGTATTTTGTCAACAGGAACATTAGGGGAATGCCTTTGAGGACCATATGTGGTTAAATCGCGTCGGGTAGTGGGTATGTATGGTAAGCTAGCTTGGTGGTTTGAATTTCAGCCAAAAGCATGTTATAGTCCCTAACTGATTTTGTATAAAGTAGGAGTACATGTGATTTTTACTTCATGTCGACTGGGGTGGCTAGCTTCTCGTTTACTTTCTTGAGAGAAATGGAATGGTTATTAAGGTAACTGTAATGGACAATAGGTGGAGTCCCAGACGTATGACTGCTTGGTTGTGGTGGAACACCGATTTCCTCTGTGTTGGACTCACTATCCGACCGAACAGCAAAATGGTTCGGGGAAGCAAAGGATGAGCTGTCCCCGTCGGGTGTCTGAAGTGGGCCCCTTTTGGGTTACAGTCTTTGTGCATGGTGAAAATCTTGCATGTCAATACCAGATAATTCATGCTGACCACAAAAGCGTAATGAAAAAAGTCACAGAAAAGGAAAAACGATAACAAACTTGCACTCACATGACTGTAAGCATGTAATATGCACAGATTTCGAGCACTGCACTAAACAAGTCTTACTTCACCAACTGCTCACAAGTTCTTGCTACACAAGTAGGTGATATCTAGGCTTGATTATTTATCCAGTCACATACAAGGAAGAAAAGTACAAAACACACATTTTTGTTTCAAACAGAGCATCAAACAACAGGACAAAAATTGATGATGACACCATAAAGGAAATATTGGATGCAGACAGTCAAAAGAATATATGAAGCAACAATATTGCAAAAGCAGTAGTTACAAATGCAGCAGAGAGATGAAGAACCACAAGCTGGAACAAGTGGAGGATGGTTATCGGTCTAGGGATGTCATCCAGAAATGATAACATGAGTCCTTGTTGGACTCCCCAAAGAACTGAAAAAGAATAAGGCACCACAGAGAGATAAAGACAGTTCTCCAGTGCCTAAGCTGATACTGTTTGTACAGATATTTTCAGTTCATGATGGAACAGACAAGCTTATATTATCAACAATATTTAGACAAGAAGGCCAGATAAAAACACCTTCAGGATGTTACAGGGCCAAACAATGATTTTTACCTAAGCTGTACAAATGGGACATGGTCTGAGAGACAGACTATGAGACTACTAGTATAGGATTACAGTGACATACTCCTTTTTATGGTAACATCATGAAACAGAATAGATTCTTGCATAAACTGTGACTTTTGTATTTTCCAGACAATTCATACAAACCTCATGACAACAAACAATCTAATTACAAAAACTAAGGATGATCTTTGGTACATGGTACAAAGCCTACAATAAATTTCAATGTCTCTCAAGCATATGGCAGTCAATGAGGTCAAATTCCAAGGCACAGCCAGTTTCAGGCAATATATTCCAAAGAAAAGGAAAGTTTCTGGCATTAACATTTATGAACAGTGTGATGATTCAGGGTATAGTCCTTACTTATACATGAAAGTGTACTCAGGTAAAGATACAGAAACTGCCATTGGCAAGATGACAGCAATACATTCCACTGCTATACATTTGACTTCTAAAGTTGAACGTGAAGGACAGAAAGTTTCTATGTACATTCTTCTCCTCTGTCACCCACACCTCTTATTGACCTAGAGACCATAAAAATAAATGAATGCAGGACAGTGCAATGCAACCAAAAGGACATGCCACCTGGCCTCCAAATGAAAAAACGGAAACTGAAAAGATATGACATAGCAATAAGGACAAGGGGACAGTTAACTCAGTTGTGTGGAAAAATAAAAGAGAGGATTACATGACCAAAGTTGACAAACCACCATCAAAGGAAAGTTTTGTGACGAAAAGAAAAATGTCTTAAAGCACCCACTGAAGAATGCTACAAGCAAAATGTACATTATGTCAGCCAATGAAATCAAATGACCAACAACTATTCAATGAATCAACATAACCTCACGTGGAACACAGTACTTTTTTCCACTTGTTGAAACATACAGCACTAATCAGCCGGATGCTTTATCTTCATGTGTCGCTCAATATTCTCGTTGAGATGTCAGGTTTCTCTTTGTGAGAAAATTTGATAAAAAATATGGAGAAATGCCCCGATCTCCTCTTCTCGAGGTAGGTAGGAAGATGTCTGGCAGAAACTAGTGTAAAAAGACTTGAGTTCCAGCAGTCCAAGCACTGGCCAGCCAAAGGAAACAAAGTCTGCCGCAAAGTGTGCTCCATTTGGATGGTGACATTAACCCTTACTGACAGGTGCAATATGTCAATACGTTGAAAGTCAGACTGTTCATGGTATGTTTCAGTGAAGAACACATCACACTGAGTTTATAAAACACATGGATGTAAACTGCAAATGGTAACATAGCATGCATATAGTGTGTAGTCAAAAAAAGGTGATCCAGGATACCAACAATATAAGTAGCAGTTAAAATGATGTAATATAAATATTCACACTTCACTTAGTAATGCATGCAATTCATATGCCTCATTTTGTTATACAAGGCGTGTTCAAAAAAAGACTGAACTTTTGCTATAAAGACTTTATTGCTCATTTTGCAGCATTTTAAGCACTGTCCCCTTCAAAGCAGTCCCCTCTACTGGAGATACACCATTCCCAGCATTTCTTCCATTGTTGGAATGCTTCCTGGAACGCACTTTCTGTGATGGTGCGCAGTTCTCTTATCACATTTTCCTGAATCTCCTCTATGGTTTGGAAATGATGTCCTTTCAAAGTTGTTTTAAGTTTGGGAAACAGGAAAAAGTGTGCTGGGACTAAGTCCGGAGAATAGGGTGGATGGGGCACAATGGATGTTTGATGTTTTTCCAGATAACTACGGATGAGGAGCAATGCGTGAGCCAGCGCATTGTTGTGGTGCAACATCCAAGTCTGGTTTTCCCACAATTCAGGCCTCTTCCTGCACACAGCATCCCTCAAATGCGTTAAAACTTCCTGGTACAACTGTTTGTTTATCATCTGACCACGTGGTACAAATTCATGATGGACAATGACTTTCCAATCAGAAAACAAAACCAACATCACCTTGATCTTTGACTGACTCAGCCGTGTTTTTTTTGGTCGAGGAGACCCTTTCCCCATCCACTGTGATGACTGCATCTTGGTTTCAACATCATACCCATAAACCCACGTCTCATCTCCTGTTACGATGCTCTTAAGAAAGTTTTCATTACCATTTGCATTGGCAAGCAGTTCCTGACTGCTATCAACATGGTTCTCTTTCTGATTGCCAATCAACAAACGTGGCATGAATTTTGCACTGACGTGATGCGTCTGAAGCTTTTCAGTAAAAATTTGATGGCAAGATCGTATGTCGATGCCCACTTTGTCAGCAACTTCTCGGACAGTTAAATGACGATTTCCACGAATCACAGCACGAACTCTCTCAACATGGTTGTTGTTTGTTGATGTGGAAGGTCGTCCAGGCCTGGGATCTTCACCGACCGACATTCTGCCCTGTTTAAACAGCTTAAACCACTCATAGCACTGCGTTCAGCTCCTACAGTCCTCCCTGTATGCTTGGTTAAGCAACTGAAATGTCTCTGTAAAATTTTTACCATGTTTGCAGCAAAATTTCACATACATACATTGTTCTTCAAGCTCTTCCATTGTCATTTTGTCACTAATCTGATGAACAGCTTGTGCACGTGCTCAGTTCAGAGGATGTAGCTCGATGACTAATGCTCACAGCGAAATGGGACAAATGGCAGTTTGTTATCAAACCTGATGCCAGGCGCGCTCAGTAGCTGCAGCGCACTCTCTGCGTTAGTTGGCGCACTATTTAAAAAGTTCGGTCTCTTTTTGAACATGCCTCGTAAAAATGTGTGAAGTTTTTCTGGCTTAATTAATACAAAACAGACTAGTCAAAGTAATTTCATTACATGTGGATAAAAACATAGATTTGCCTTTTTTTTGGCGACAGCAAAGATGGAAAATTGAACTGTCTAACTTAAATTCCCATCTTGTTCATAATATATCAGGCATTTAATCTGGCCCCAAAATGCCCACATGTGTTAAGATTTTCCCGTACTTACTATGCGTAAGACCAGAAACTACACTAGACTTGTACCCTTTTGCGTGTGTGTGTGTGTGTGTGTGTGTGTGTGTGCGCTCTCTGCCAAACTAAGGAGTTATGTGACTTTACTAACTTCCAGAGCACCTCCTGTAAAAACTGTATGATATGCATACATTATTTGTTCTTGTTTGCAAGGTCACCTGTCACTCTCATATTTCCAAGCTATAAAATTCTACTGCAACTTCCATCAGTTTATTACCTTAACAGTTTTATGTTTGGTGAAACTGCATTCAATGTTTGCTTGCCAAATTTTGTTACACAGAGATTAGAGTCTCCTCCTGTGGAGCTTGATTGTAATTTAGTGCTGTAAACTATGTTACTGACTTACGCAAATAATATGCAACTTAGAAGTGTAATTTTGTTACAAAGAGATTAGAGTTTCCTCTTGTGGAGTTAGATTGTAATTTAGTGCAATAAACTATGTTACTGACTTCCGTGAGTAATATGCAACTTAGAAGTGTACGAATGGCTGTGTGAACTTAACCCGTACCTTCAATTGACTCAAGCATTTACCAGCTGCAGGGGTTTGCAATAACATAACCTACACAGCAGGAGAGGGTACAATATCATAGATTCCTACAGCCCTTATCAAAGTGCCTGTGTAAATTCAACACACAGTAAAGAGCTGCAGCAGTAAAATATATTGTGATATCCATTTATAATAGTCCAGGTTACATGCAATAATACATGACTAAAGGGCATCAACAGCCAGTACAAATAAGAACTATACCTCGTGAATCATTCCAACCAAGCTGACAAACACACAGCACAGTGGATGTCCATCACTGGAGACTTTTTCTACTGTTGTTTTATGATGCACTACAATCAACCAGGTATCCTTAGATGGCACTACTGTTTCTTTATTCAATAAATTGCATCCCACAATATCTTCTACTTTAAATTTTTTTATCTTCTGTTCACTTTCAGTCCCATATTCACCTTCTCTTTCTTCAGAAGCTGAGGCTGATTTACCAACCCTTCCATGAGTTTGCAAGTGACATTTTATACCACTGTTATTTGTCTTCCATAACCTAAAGCAACAAGAAAAAGACATGCTAGCAAGTTAATTTGTACAATCCTTCTATCCTATAAGGAATAAGAGGCAATACAAATCTTATAAAAGAGCAACCATATCTTTATGTCCTACAAATGGGAAATGAACCATTCAAGATTTCATGGGCAATACAATGAAACACCCATTTCATATTTTCAGTTATTTATTGTTCAGCTTCCATGACACAATGTTCATAACCTCAGTGTCAATCATCCTTTTAACTGTTCCCAAAAGCAAACTTAAATTGGTGTTTCACTGTATTAGATAAAAAGTGCCACATTCCTTTCAGTTGTATAACGCAGAACTCACAGAAGACCCCCAAATATACTTTGCAGTTAATGCTACTGGAAATAGTATTGAGAAAGATTTCTGGGTATTATTAAAACCTCATTCTCAATCCAAAAAATATTAAATAATAATAAATAATATATAATAAACAATAAAGTGTTATTTCTTACTTGACAAGATTTCTATCTTTAACATTCTTCCTACTGTGTTAAGCGTAATAATAACACATACAACGGCTACATTCTGAGCAAATAATGTGTGCATCGGATTGTGTAGGATAACAATACACACAAAGCCCACTAATTCCACATATTTTGTAATAAGGCAGTAATCTCACACTAAGCTCAAATCACATGAATTGGCACTAATGTTAAATTTTCTTCTGCTGCAATGTTTGTTACTAGGTAGAGAATACAAAGAATATGTAAAATGTATGGTCAAAGTTCAGATAACAATATTGTAGTGCTTCAACAGTAAAATCTCACACTTTGCTAGAGGAGTTTGCTGCCTCTGTTTTCAAATGTAGTTACCATTGATGCAACTGTTTTCAGGATATTCCAAAAAGGGTTCTTGGACTACCCCGAAAATGGAGGCAGTAAGCATGTCTGGAACATCAGTAACCATACACTACTCTGCATGTTGTCATATGCCACATGACTTGAATTTTCATTACCAGGACTGTGAGAACCTCAGTCCTCACTGGTACCACTGCTGTAAGCACTCCTGCAGGCCTTTGACTGTGATCTCTTTTAGGGCTTCTGTTGTAGCTGTTAACATCTTCCAAGGAATGAAATGTGCGTTACTACAGCAGTAAACATGCCATAAACTGCATAACCAAGATTTTGTGAGTAAGACAGGCATGGAAGCACACAGGCACAAAGTTTTGGCAGGTAGTGAACAAGGAGGATGGTAGTGAGAGGGTGTTGTTTTGTAGCAATCAATTACTAAGACAACACAGCTGTGTGCTTCACACTGGACAGACAGCCTTTTAGTCATTAAAGCATGTCACTGTAGACCTGCCTGAAGTGGTCCCATCAAGAATATCCTTCCAGATACCATTTTCAGCATCTCTATGCCCTTTGACCTGTCCACACTAAAACATGAACTTCCTGAGCAAAATTGGTGATTTCCAGCAAAATGAGACTGGCCAGGAATATCCAAGTCATACCATCAGTCACTAATTCTCAGAAATGCCAGCTTCTGTGCTGAAATATCTCAGCAAGTTTCCTTTTTTCCTCAGGTTTTTCTTGCTGCTGAGATAACTGTATGTCAGAATTTTATCACGCTCAGCTGTGCTGTTATCATTCCTGCTATTACAATCTCACTCTGAAAGGTCATCCATAATACAATCCCCATGACCTGTGTTCTCTGTCACAAGTTCTTATGTCACAGTCAATGAAATTTCCACTGTGTTCAAAGAATTTATCAACCACATCTTTTACAAACCAAGCACTTCCTGCAACCAAGTGACACAACACACCAACTTAAAAAAAAAAACACTAATCCATATATTAATTACATCTCATACAATTTACACTTGAGAAAAACCATAAACAGAAATGCTGAAAGACAGCTACAGCTTTTGCTTTCCACAAGAGTGTCATTTCAAAAACATTCAGAGCAGATTATGTTCCCTTCCAGAATCCTTTAAAATGTACACAACTAAAGTATATGGATTAAGATTCTGCCTTGCCAAGTTATACCACACTAATTCTGCAACAAAAATGAGATTCCACACAGGTTGTGATGAAGTTACAACCAAAAAATTAGCACATTGGCTTACTTCACAGATGGTCATGTGCCTGTCATAAAGTGTCAGTCACACAAAAAACATGAAAACTGTAAAGAAAGCCAGCAAAGTGGTCAGGCATAGCATGCACTAAAAAAAAACCAACAGTCGAATGGTTAGGAAACTAAAAAAATATCAGAGTTACACACATTCATGTCGAAATAGCATGGACAAATGTAATATATGAGACATATATACAAATTATTACAAGTGTTATAGCAACAAAATTTCATGTTAAGATTTAATCTCCTAATACATACATTTCAGGCACACCACTGAGTAGCACATGCATTCACCTGTCACTACTTCCACAAAATCATATGTAATCACCTGTCACTACTTCACAATATCATACACATTGACTTGTCATTTCCTCCACAAAATCACATGCACTCACCTGTCATTACTTCCACTCCTTGACCCCGAACTATGTATAATGTGAGCATCCTTAGCAGAAAAGTGAATGTATACAAAGTTGACACCCTGAATGAAATAAATAAAAAAGACATTAAATCAACAAAAGTAAAAAAAGGAACACAAAATTTTATTCTGCTCGCTGTGCATTCTTCATACAAAATGCATAAACTCAATGCAACTAACTAACTAATTTAACAACTCCATGCAGCAGGGTACTTCTTGAGACTAACAGTTCTTCAACCAGTCAAGAATTCCAGTGTTCAGTAAGATACTCACACAGCACCCAACTTGTACCTATCCACAGCCAAAATAATCTAGTCCATGGCCTCCCATTCCATTTCCTTAAGATCTACTTCAATATCATCCTACCACCTATATCTAGATCTTCTAAGTGACTATTCCCATCAGATTTCCCCATCAAATCACTATACACATTTATCTTCTCATCTACGTGTGTCACATGCCCTGCCTATCTCTTCCCTATTGATTTTATCACCCAAACAGTATTACTGCGAAGAGTATAAATCATGACTCTTCATTACACAATTTTCTCCAGCCTCCCATTACTTGTTCTTAGGCCCACATAACTTCCTCAGCACCCTATTCTCAAACACCCTCAGCATAACTTCATCCCTTAATGTAAAAGCAATCCCAATACAGGCCTGGACAGGCCCAGAGGAGGCCAGGAGGTTGAGGCTCCCAGATTTCAAGACAATTGGCACATGAAGGCAGTAAGGGTGTCAGCCCTACACACCAGCCGCCTTTACCTCCAGGAAATATTCCTGGTACTCATTTCTGTTAGTGGTTGAGTCTACCTCAGGGCCATAGTGCAGCCAGAAGGATTACGTCAATGAAAAATTCCAATGACACCATCGGGAATCGAACCCGTGACCTTCCGACTTGTAGTGCAATGCCTCAACCAACTGCGCCACCGTGTAACCCTCAACCCTCGATGTAGAGGCCAATTATTACACCTATACAAAACAACTGGCAAAATTATGGTTCCATACATTTTATTCTTAAAACCAAACTTTCTGGACTCAATGGTTGCAAGCATTAACTGAATTTAATTTGCTCTAATTTCTTTGCACATGAAATTCTGATTTTCAAAGAATTCATTAGCTCTCTTTATTCTGTAACTGACTTCTGCATTCTCTTCGCAAAACGTGAACATATACGTACTTCAGTTTCCTTAGCATTTACATCTAGACCCGCCTCCTTGTTAGTGAAAACAAAACCTTCTGTGTTTTTGTTTACAGGATGTATGAGGAAATCATGCCCACCTGTCTGTACATTTCATCTCCTAAATCAATGAAAGACTTCATTTGAAAAAGGTAACTGAATGCTATCTACCAGTACACTATAATCATCTAACTTCCTGTTCATTAAACTTAGCAGTTGTGACTCCTTGCACAGAAATCTGCATATGCCATAAAATCTACATCTTGCTATGACGTATAATTTAAATTGGAACATCTTCAATAGTGGATATAAAGACTACTGTGTACTGAGATGTAACACATGTAATCTGATAGGTAAGTGCAATGTTTCAAAGAAAAATACTGCTTGCATCTCCTTCCCTGTAGATGGGTACAGAGGGTTCCTGCAGAACGCAATAACAACCCATCTACCTACCTACCAATCAAACTACATGGTGTCACATCCCGGCAGTTTCCTTCACAGTCACCAATGTGATAGCCCCAAACTCCACAATACTGCATCCACCCAACTAAATGCCACTGGCCCTTCATTACCAAAGCCTGGGGTATCTCCAAGCACAGTAATGACAGTACTGCTAGGGTAAGTAGCTAAATCATGCTCAGATTGGATGGTTTTACGAATGCTGGAAAGTTGGAATGTCCACTGTTTTGCAACACGATAATGTGCAACATGAAGTTCAGCAGAAGACAGAAAGAGGCAGGTACATTTTTAGATGAGAAAAAATTCTTCCCTAAAGCAAGGGTTGCTCATAACTGATATACGCACATCTGCAGTGCAATGTCACTATTGTTATGATTATAACCTAAATTTTTTTAAGTCAAATAACAACCAGATGTATACCTCTCATCCAGTCAACAAAACAACCTTGTTTCTTACATTAATTTTTCCAAATCCTGTAAATTATAATGTTTATACAATTTATATTGTTTGTAATAAACTTTCATGTTACTGTACTTACTCTTACCATTGTTGTCAGTCTGGTGTGTTGTGGTGGAGGTTCTGCTGCCTGTACTGTCTGTATCAGTAACACTCCAAAGACACGGAATAACTAACTATATGGTTTTCATTAATATGGCTTTGCTGTCATCATGCAACCTATGTGGCTATTTATTCTAGACTATTCATGTATTCATGTAGGTCAAATTTTTATTCTGTAAAGGGGGCTAGAGGTAGGCAGTTAATGTGTGTGTGTGTGTGTGTGTGCAGTCACTTACAGTGGTCTTCCACAGCAGTGTGTGGGTTGGTTTATTAGTTTGGTAGTGAGGCACTGTTTTCTTGAATACCAATGATGGACAAAGTCCAGAACACAGTAATTCTCACTAGTATTCAGGATAAACTAGGTTAAAATCTTTTCCAGTAAACTCACTATCCTGAGGTTTTCTATGATTTTCATCCATCTTTCCAGGCAAATATCAGGACAGCACTTTAGGCATGACCACTTCCTTCTACTTCCAACTGAATGTATGATTCACAAACCTTCTTATCATTCTATGCTATATAGTCTGCACTACTAACAGCATCATTAAACACATTATATATAAAGAAACACAAAATGCATGGACATGAATTTCTAAAGGTCAAGGCAAAACAAAGAGGATATAACCTGCCATGGATTACAGTCTTCTGGGATATGACACTGCATCAACTGGCATCTTGTTGTTGGTGTTCTGGAGGAGCTAGCAGCTTCCACCTTGAAGGTAGTTCCATAATAATATCTTGCTTGGGAGCACTATTTGCATTATACAGGGAAAGTGTACTTTCAGAAATAGTCATAGGAAGACAAAAGAGAAAAGGAGTTCTGTGGTGGGCAGAGCCATGAATACAGCCCATTAGGGGCAAGGAAAGCAGAATGAAATAATTGGAGGATGAGGCTAATGCAGAAATGAAGGAGGAACAAAATATAGTAGTAGAAGATAGAATGGAACAGATAAAGAGGGAAGAAGAGCTGATAGAAAAAAAATGAAGCAGAGGAAGGACAAAATGAAGAGGCAGAGAAGTACTTCCACCTAGAGTGCTATGATAAATGCGGG
>Ga0123355_10003252_pt1 | contig 23216 bp, 20 predicted proteins | sample TergutEmb28metaG_3_FD_89872 | JGI IMG/M metagenome (GOLD analysis project Ga0123355, IMG submission 89872) | Embiratermes neotenicus P1 segment gut microbial communities from Petit-Saut dam, French Guiana - Emb289 P1 | ecosystem: Host-associated > Arthropoda: Insects > Digestive system > Gut ... | reverse complement strand
TACTATAAAAAATGCGGACATGATTCTTGTGATGAACGAGGGTAGTGTAGTGGAAAGTGGTACGCATGAAGAATTGATTTCAAAGAATGGCTTTTATGCAGAACTATATAATAGCCAATTTTCATAATATTAGTGGAGGCAAAAGTGTCAAAAAAACTAGCAGATACGGCAAAGGGTAAGACCCTCAAAATGTTGGAACAACACAGAGGTGATATTGTTTCAGGAGAAAAACTGGCAGGGGAAATAGGTGTTTCGAGGGCGGCGATATGGAAAGCAGTTGAGAGCCTAAGAAAAGAAGGGTATGTCATCAGTGCTGTCACAAACAAAGGATATATACTTGCTGAGGATAGCGATATTCTTTCTGCACAAGGAATGTGTCAATTTATCGATGAGGAAAAGTATCCGTATGGAGAAAAATATATCCATGTGCACAAAATTTTGGAGTCTACAAACAAGACCGCAAAAGAAGAAGCGTTTTCTGGTGCCCCGCATGGAACTATAATAATTGCAGAAGAGCAGACAAATGGTAGAGGCAGGATGGAAAGGTCGTTTTTCTCCCCTGCAAAAGGTCTTTACATGAGCTTTATATTAAGACCGACGTTCAATGTAAGCAAGTCGCTTCTTGTTACTGCTGCGGTGTCTGTAGCTGTTTGTAGAGCTATAAAAACAGTAAGCGACAAAGAAACGCACATAAAATGGGTAAACGACATATTCCTCGATGGCAAGAAAATTTGCGGCATACTTACGGAAGCGATTACAAATTTTGAAAGTGGCAAGATAGAAGCAATAATTATAGGAATAGGTATAAATTGTAATTTAGAAGAAAAGGACATGCCAGAGGACATAAGGGAGAGTGCAGGTTCGCTTTCTGGGCTTGTTTCAAGAAATAGGCTCGCAGCAGAAATTTTAAACGAGCTTACTTACATACTCGATGATTTCAAAGAAGATACACGTCCAGAATATATGGATGAATACCGAAAACGTTCGATGATTTTGAGAAAAGACATAAAGGTATATAAAAATATCGCGTCTGGCGAATATCAGGATGCAAAAGCTGTAGATATTTCAGATGAGGGCGGACTTATAGTAATTTACAGCAATGGTATGAAAGATACATTAACGACTGGAGAAATAAGCATACGACTATCATAGGCGTATGCTTATCTTTTAGGTTATTTTATGATTCTAACAGATACGATGCCTTCAAAGGTTAGCTGATTTTTTAATTCTTCGCAATCCACACGAGAATCTATATCTATCATAGTGCAAGCAAAGTCACCCTTGCTTTTGTTTACCATATCACTGATATTTACATCAGCAAGAGCAGATGTGATTTTTTGTAGCATAGAAGGTATGTTTTTGTTCAAAATGCAAATCCTGCACTCTGCACCTGTACTGTCAAAATGCCCTAGGCTTATGGTAGGGTAGTTTACGGAATTTTTAATATTTCCGTTTTCAAGAAAATCAACCATTTGATCGGCAGCCATTATCGCACATAGCTCCTCGGCTTCTTCTGTTGAAGCACCAAGATGGGGAAGGCAGAGTACGCCTTTTTTACCAATCAAATAATCATTTGGAAAATCAGTAATATATTTTCTTACGATGCCTGACTCAATCGCAGCCAGTAAATCCTTTTCATTTACAAGATTATCTCTTGAAAAATTTAGGAAGCAAACGCCTTTTTTCATTTTTGAAAGTCTTTTTTCATTAATCATGTCCTTTGTGGATTCCATAGCAGGAACATGAATCGATATATAGTCACACTGGGGAAGCAGTTCTTCAAGGTCGCTCACTAAAGGGATTTTGCGAGACAATGCATGTGCGGCTTTCCAGTTGATTGCTGGGTCGTGACCGATAACGTGCATGCCAAGTCTTTCGGCAGCATTTGCAACCATAACACCGATATAACCAAGTCCGATTATTCCGAGTGTTTTGCCTTTTATTTCATTTCCTGCGAATTGCTTTTTGCCTTTTTCGACTTCCTCGGCAACGTTTTTTGTTAGTGACCTCGTCCAGTCAAGCGCATTTGGAAGATTTCGAGCAGCTAGTAACATTCCCGAAATAACAAGCTCTTTTACAGCGTTCGCATTTGCACCTGGAGTATTAAAAACAACGATGCCTTCTTCAGAACACCTTTCGACAGGAATGTTGTTTACGCCAGCACCTGCTCTGGCTATCGCAAGAAGGTTTTTAGAAAACTTCATATCTAACATATCGTGACTTCTCACAATAATTCCTTCGGCACTATCAATGTCGCCGCTGAAAGTGTAATCATCTGTAAACCTCTCCAGCCCTTTATCAGAAATTTGATTTAACGTAGCTATCTTATGCATTAACTTTGCTCCTCGTAATATAATTTTACATAGTAGCGATTATACCACTTTATCGAAACGTAGTAAAGCAATTAACAAAACATTGTGCAAAAACGTTACTTTGAATTAAAATTAGCATTAATATCCTGCAAACTTTGATATCTTTTTGAAAAGTCTATGCCCATGGTGCTTCCGACAAAATCAAGCACAGAATCGTAATAACTTTGCATATAGTGCTTTTCGTCGATGTGAATATAATTGCATTTTTGTAGGCTTTTGAGAATTTCTTCAAGAGGGTATTTCTTTTCACTTTTCATTTGAAGCATGCAAGTTAAAGTGAAGGCTATAAAGCAAGTCAAGAAGTGGGCATGAATATGATTGCCACGTGACAAGGATGAAGGTTTTGAATGAAACGAACTATTAACAAACTTAAATGATTTTTCAATTTCCCAAAGGTTGTTGAAGGTGTCAATAATAAAACCATCACTTTCGTCTATTTGGCTTGTAAGAAATAGATAGTATCCATCATATTTTTCTTCATCTCTAAGCCTTTCCTCGTCCAAATAAAGGAGTTCTTTGTCTTGTAAGATTTCACCTGTTTTTGGATCATATTTAATATTTTTGACGCATTTTCCAGCACCGTATGCGGTGGCTTTATTATATTTGTTTGGAGACGCGATGAGGGATTTGGCTTTTAGCAACATGTCTTCTCTTTCGGCCCTTGCACATCTTGTCCATTTCTCATTGTAAAGCACAATCTGCTTTTCCTGAAAAGAAATATTTTTCTTAGCTCCGCTCGATGTTTTAATACAAATATTTCGCGTATAAATTCTCGACTTTACCTTACAGTCATCGTCTATCCTAGTATAATCGTTGTGATTAAGTGCGAATTTTTTAATTTCGGCATCGGCACTACGGATGTTTTGAGTTACTATATATCCATTGCCACCGAGCGACAGGTACGGAAGATTATCGGCCCTGTTGCTTCCGTTGTCAGTCACAATTATTACTTTATTGCCAACAAAATCACGACGAGCTTTTTTTAGTGCAGGGCTCAGCAGAGTAAGTGCATCTCCTTTAGAACTAGGAAGAAGTTCATATGAAGCGGGAAGCCCATTGCTATAAGTGAAAAGTCCCATTTGCACGATTGGGTCAAGGCGATATTTATTTGAGACATCTTCTTTTGCACTTCTCGATTGCTCATCGATTTCAAAATAATGGTTAGTTACATAATAATACATTTTGTCGTTTTCCCGCACATAATTTTCGCAAATATGCTTATTTATCCATGATTGAATCTGAAATTTATACCCAGGAATACAAGTGAAAGAGTGGTAGACATCGTTTAGTGAAAAATTCATTTTATCAAAAAATTGTTCTTTCATTTCAAACATTTGCTTTTCCGAGCCAGGAAAAAGAATTCGTCCATAAACAAGCAGTTTTATGACACTATTAAGACTGTAATCGATGTTTAGATGTTTTTGAATCCGCTTAAAAAATGCATCGAGTTTTAACTCATGATAAAGCAACGAGAAGACAGCATAACCAAAATTTTTGGAAAAATTATCACCAGGTGCCAGTGGTTTTGTGGGGTCGATAGTGATAAGGGAAGGTTTTGATTTTTGCTTGTATTCCTCACTCATTTTTTTTGCGACTTTTTGAAAATGGCTAACAGGGTCACTGTGCTGCTTTTGCAGCTCCTCGACGTAGCCAAGATTCATAATTCGCCTTGTTTTAGATACTTTTGTAACAGGGTCTCTAAAAGATTGCACAATACAAAGATGCGTACCATGCTTTCTTTTTTCTTTAATTAGAAACATGAAATACTCCTTTAATGTGTAATGCTATTATGTTGAGCAAGTATTGTGCCATTATTTCGTACCTTTGTGATTTTTATGATTGCAAGAACGTTGAAAATTTACGATGTGATTTTTCAAATAAAATTATTTTTTAGTCAATTTTGCGTACAAGTCTAGTATGAATAGCCTATTAGTCAAAAGTGACTATGCGTAAAATAGTTGTTTTAGAACATTTCCGAGAGATGGTTATTTTTGCTAGTCAAAATTGCCTAATAATATTGAAATTTCAAGCGTTTTTTAACCAAGTAATAGTATTGCAAAATAAATTCAAAGCATATATTATATACTAATTAGCGAGAAAGCGAACGTTTTGTAATGAAGCGGTGACATATAAATTAAAAGGGAAGGACATTATGTTCTATGAGAAAAGTCGAGCCAAAAGACTTGTCAAGCTTTGAGTATTCGCTGAGTCAAATGGAAATGCTGTTTCAGGTGATAGATGACGATAAAGATATCACTGTGGCAGATGGAAATGGTGTGATTTTGCGTGTAAGTGATGCTTATGAACAGCGTTACGGGATATCAAAAGAAGAAATTACGGGAAAAGATGTATATGAGCTTGAGGAGATTGGCATATTTAGACCGTCTGTAACCGCTAGGGTGCTAAAAGAAAAACGAAAAGTTACGTTATTTCAAAAGACAAAAAAAGAGGCGAAGATTTTAGCAACAGGAATTCCGATATTTAATAAAGAAGGAAATATTGAATATGTAATTAGCTTTAGTTCTCTATACATTGATATGCTCACAGGAGAGCAGCAATACGCTCCGCTAAATGAACTTATGAATGAATATAATTTCGAGCTTAACAAGCTTAGTTTGAGAAATTGCATAGACAAAGACTTCATTGCGAAAAGCAAAACGATGCTCGAGATAAAGGAGCTTATTGCTCAAATTGCAGACACTGATGCGAGCGTACTTATAACTGGCGAAACTGGTACGGGAAAAAGTATGATAGCAAGTATAATTCATAAGAGCGGACATCGTTCAAATGGTCCTTTTGTTGATATTAACTGTGGCGTTATACCCGAAACGCTCATCGAATCTGAACTTTTTGGCTACGAAAAAGGTGCATTTACAGGAGCTAACGATAGAGGAAAACCAGGGAAAATCGAGCTTGCAAATCACGGTACGCTGTTTCTTGATGAAATAGGGGAATTGCCTTTAAATACACAGCTTAGGCTTTTGCAAGTTACTCAAGAAAGAACAATTACAAGAATCGGAGGGCTTAAAAAAATCGATGTTGATTTTAGGTTGATTTCAGCCACAAATCATAACCTTAAGGAAGGCATCGGAAGCGGAGCTTTTCGCGAAGACTTATTTTACAGATTAAATGTAATTCCGATACATATTCCGCCACTTAGAGAAAGACCGGAAGACTTGTTTGCACTCATCACTTCATTTTTAGATAGGTTCAATCGGCAGTACAAAAGAGATGTCAAATTATCGCCAAATGTCTTTGACATGTTGCTGAGGAGAAAGTGGCCGGGGAATATAAGGCAGGTAGAAAATTTAATTGAGAGAATTGTCATCACAGCAAAGAATTCTCTCGTAACGCTTGAAGGTATGCCAAAAGACACAGAGACATCAGTAATGGATATTATGGAGGAGGGAACATCTTTAAGAGAACGTATAGAAGATTATGAGCGAAAAATTTTCACGAAAGTTTTTGAAAAACATAAAACTAGCATATCTGTGGCAAAAGCATTATCAATCAGCCAGACTGTAGCATCTAGAAGGCTTAGAAAATATGTGCCAGAATATATGAAGTAAATTCTCATAAAAGACTACAAAATACCACTAAAACATTTGTAAAAAAACATTCAAAAGTCGCTCGAAGATGTTGCAATCAAGCGACTTTTTGGCAATTACATAAAAATGGCAAAAAATTCGACAATAAAAGCTGATGCCTTCTATCTGATGACGATGCTATACTGCGGACATCAAAAGAATTATGTAACAAAGAAAGGAGCAAGTTATGGATTTTACATTAAGTAAGGCACACAGAGAGCTACAAGAAAAAGCGAAAGCATTCACGGAGGAGATTCTTTTTCCGTATGAAATGGAATGTGAAGAAAATGATGGAATTTCTCCAGAAACTCACGCATTTATAAACCAGAAAGTTTTGGACTGGGAATTTAATGCGACAAACCACTCAAAGGAGCATGGTGGACAGGGGATGACACTGTTTGAGCAGATGCTTGTTAGTGAACAGCTCGGAATGTCAACAGGTGCGATATGGGATGCAGTTCCTCAACCGTCGTATCCTATGCGTTTTGGTACGCAAGCACAGATTGAAGAGTACCTTATTCCTTGTTGCTTAAACAAACGTCGTGATGCGTATGCGATTACAGAAGCAGATGCAGGCTCAGACCCAAGTCAGTGTATAACGAGAGCTGACAAATGCGATGGAGGCTATAGGATTAATGGCGAAAAGTGGTACGTCACAGTTGGAGATGTAGCAGATTTTATCTTGGTTCATGCACATGTTGACGGAGACCCTAACAAAGCTACAGTATTTTTTGTCGACAAGGATTTGGCTGGAGTAAGTGTCAAGCGTACACCTTTATATACGCATCACTTTGCATTTAAGCATCCGGAGTTTGTATTTAAAGATGTAGTAGTTGATGAAACTAAGATTCTTGGTGAAATCGGCGGTGGTTACGACCTTACAAAAGACTGGTTCGTTGAGGCAAGACTTGGTATTGCTGCTCGCTGTGTTGGCGGTGCGATAAGAGCGTTAAATGTTGCAAACGAGTTTGCGGCAGGACGTGTACAGTTTGGAAAGTCTATCAGAGATTTTCAGGCGATTGAATTTATGATAGCAGACATGGCTATGGACATAATGGCAGCGAAAAGTATGCTTTACCGCATATGCTGGGAGATTTCAGGAGAAGGTCAAGACCGTAAACTTAAACATGCGCGAGCTTCAGCAGTAAAACTTTATTGCTCGGAAATGGTTGGACGTGTATGTGATAAAGCAGTTCAAATACTAGGCGGACGTGGTTACATGAGAGAAAATCCAGTAGAACGTTTGTGGAGAGATACAAGGGTTGACCGTATTTGGGAAGGTACATCGGAAATTCAACGCGTAGTTATCGGTGGACAAATCAAAAAACGCGGATTGGAAATTTACACAGGCTGGTAAAAAGGAGGGCGTATGTTACCACTAAAAGGTATAAGAATACTTGACTTGACAACATTGTCAGGATATAGCGGTATGGAGCTTGCAGATCACGGTGCAGAAGTTATTAAAATTGAGACACCAGAGCTTGGCGATTCACTACGCACTTTAGCACCAACAAAAAACGGTGTAAGTCCGCACCACTACTTTCGCAATCGTGGAAAAAAAAGCATAACTTTAAATCTGTTTCACGATGAAGGCAAAGAAATTTTCAAGAAACTTGTTATGACAGCAGATGCAGTTTTAGAGAATTTCACTTCTGGAACGCTTGAAAAACTGAAGCTTGGATATGAAGATATGGCAAAGCTAAAACCAGAAATCGTCTATGGGCGAATTTCAGCATATGGTTCTTTTGGCGAAGAGATAAATCTTCCGCAATCTGAGATAGTTGCACAAGCAAAATGTGGAGTTATGCACGTTACAGGGTTTCCAGAAAATCCTCCGACTCGTATAGGGTTTTCGATATCGGAGAGGTACACTTCAAGCTTCATGACCGTAGGTCTTTGTGTGGCGATTTTCCATGCAAAAGCTACAGGGGAAGGTCAGATGGTTGAAACAACTCGCTGTGGTTCTGCTGCTGCCATAACAGAGGACAAAGTAATAACTTATGGGGCTACTAAGGAAGACCCAATGCGGACAGGTAATGCACATCCGCTAATCAATCCATACGACATACTTAAGTGCAAGAATGGATACGTTGCAATGGGGATTTCTTCGGATGACCAGTGGGGTAAGTTTTGCGAAGCCTTTAATTGCAAAGAATGGATAACAGACGAAAAATACTGCTCGAACTTTGTAAGAGGTTACAATTATTTTGGAGATTTGAGGAATAAGATTGAGGAAATGTTTGCAAATTATACGATGCAAGAAATCGCATCAATTTGTGACAACGCACTCATCCCAGGAACGATGTGTAGTACGACAAAAGAAGCACTCGAAGAACCGCAACTCAAATGGAGAAATATGCTTATTTCTGTTGAGGACGAAATGATAGGAAAGCTTGATATGCCAGGCAGACCTATAAAGTACGTTGGGGGGATAGAAGAAGAAATAAGCAGAGCACCAAGGCTAGGCGAACACAACGCCGAAATTTATGGTAGCTTATCGATTGACCTTGCAAAGTTAGAAAAATTAAAACGAGCAGGGATAGTCTGATTTTCGGCAAATCAAATAAATAGTAATAGGAGGGGAGCATGAATAAGAGACCACTTGAAGGGGTTAAAATACTTGACTTTTCTCAGGTATTAGCCGCACCGTTTTGCGGTATGATGCTTGCGGATTTAGGTGCAGAAGTCATAAAAGTAGAACGCCCTTTTAGCGGAGATATTTCAAGGGAGTATGGTCCGTATGTCAATGATGTAAGTCTTTACTTTTGTCAATATAACAGGGGAAAAAAGGGGTTAGCTATAGATATGCGTACCGACAAAGGTAAAAGCGTGATAATGGATCTCGTTAAGGATGTAGATATAGTCATTGAAAATTTCAAAGCGGGAACTTTGGAAAAACTTGGCGTAGGCTACGATGAGATGCTAAAAGTTAATCCGGAGCTGATATACGGTTCGATTTGCGGTTTTGGGATAAGTGGACCACTTTCACACTTGCCATGCATGGACATAATAGCGGCAGCAAGAAGTGGACTGGTTAGTCAATCGGGAACAGATGGCGGAGCACCAATTAAGCCAGGGTTTTCGATGTGCGATACTTGGGCAGGGCTACATTTGCTTCGTGGGCTTAGTATGGCTCTGCTTCATAAACAGGCAACGGGCAAAGGGGTACGAATAGATATTGCGATGCTTGACTGTGCTTTCTATATGTGTGAAGCACCAGTTTTACATCATTCATTAACAGGAGAGTTCAGGGGAAGAACGGGAAACCACGATTATGTATTTGCACCGCATGGCGAATTTAAGACAAAAGACGGTAATGCAGTAATTGCTGTTACGACAAACGAGGAGTGGACTAAGCTATGCGAAGCATTAGGCTTGCCAAGAATGGCAAAGAGCATGAAATTTTTGAATAACGATTTACGAGTTAGAAACCGTGAGGAGCTTATAAGTCAAATAGAAGAAGTGACAGTTACGATGGGAAGATATGAGCTTGAAGAAAAGCTACGTAATGCAGATGTTCCCGCGGCGGCAGTTCAAACTTTGGCAGAGTTCATCGAAAGCCCACAGACAAAAGAGTTAAATTTAATCGCAAAAATAAATCAACCGACAGTAGGCGAATACACCGCTGTAAACACACCTATTTATTTTAGCAAAACGCCAGTCAGCCCGTATGCGGAGGCTGCAAGTTTTTCAGGTGCTCATAGCGTTGAAATTCTAAGCGAGATTGGTTATAGCGATGAAAAAATTGAGGAGCTTATTGGAAGTGGCACGGTTCATCAAACTTAATCGTATTAAATCAATAGAGAGGAGTTAATTTATGGAAAATTCCTTAAATAAAAATGACCGCAGTAATGTTGAAATAGAACTGATAGTTGTCAGTGTTTTAGTACTTGCCGCTTTTATAGTTTTTATGACATTAAATGCAGAGGCGACAGTTAGCGGTATTAGTAGCTTTTTCTGGACGATGATTTCGGTAGTTGGTCCCGTGTTTTTGCTATTTACATTCATCACATTTATACTTGCTGTATATCTTGGTGCTAGTAAATACGGTAAAATCAGACTCGGAGACACAAAACCTGAGTATTCAAACTATAGCTATGTTTCGATGATGATTATGGGGTCACTCGCATCAGCAGCATTGTACTGGTCTTTTACAGAATGGGCTTTTTATTTTGAAGCACCTGGGCTAGGAATGACGCCACATAGTATTGAGGCTATGGAAACTGCGATTGCTTATCAATTTTTCCATTGGGGGATTACACATCAAGCTATGTATACGGTGATGGGTGTGGCAATCGGTTATGCAGTATATATTAGAAAAGTTCCTTCGTTCCAAGTTAGTGCTGTCTGCAAAGCTATGATGAGTGATAGGATAAAAAGTAAGGATGCGATAGGCAAGGTTATTGACTTTTGCGTAATCTTTGGGATTTTGGCAGGACTCGGCTCAACGCTTGGGCTTGCAGTTCCACTTGCGACTGGAGGACTTAGCCAGATATTTGGAATTGAAGCTACTGCAACGGTTCAAATTGGGATAATTGTAGTTGTTGCACTAGTTTATACGTTTACATCATATCTAGGAACAAACAAAGGCATGAAAGTGCTTAGCAATTTTACGACGCGTTTTTGTATCGTATTTTTAGTATATGTTTTGCTAGCAGGACCTACCACATTTATTATGCAAAATATTGTAAGTTCTCTAGGTTTTGTAATTCAAAAATTACCGACTATGAGCTTGTTTGCAGACCCGATTCAAAACACAGGATTTGTAGAGGGCTGGACTATCTACTTCCAAGCGTTTTACCTAAACTACCTTGCTATGATGGGAATATTCGTAGCTAAAGTATCAAAAGGCAGAACTATCAAAGAAGTGGCAGTAGCGACTATTTTGGGAATTACAGCAGGGGGCTGGTTCTTGTTTGGCGTTAACGGAAGCTTCTCAATTCATACTTACCTAGAAGGAAGTGCTGACGTCGTTGGGCTTGTTAACAGCGGTGTTGGAGAGGCAGCAATATATGAGATTTTGGAAGTTCTTCCGCTAGGTGCTACAGTTCTTCCGGTGGTTATGCTTTTACTTGTTATCGGGTTTGTATCAACAAGCATGGATGCAGCATCTCTGGCTCTTGCCGAAACAGTCACAAAGAGGGGCGTTCCTAAGATGGTGTTTAGAATGTTCTGGTGCGGTATGCTTGCGATAATTCCAATGAGCGTAATTTTAACAGGTTCTGGATTTACTGCTATACAGCAAATTGCAATCATTGTGTCTGTGCCATTTATGATTATCGTCATAGGTATGGAAATAGGCATATTCAGATGGCTAAAATATGACAGCAAATCAGGACTTCACGCAAGGAATATTGCCCTGCAAGAAAAAGAAGCGCAGGAAGCCTTTGAAAAAGAAAATAGAGATGCTATAATGGGGAAATAAGGAAGGTGTAAAAACGATGAAACTGTTTTATGTGGATGCAGAAAAATGCACAAAATGCAGTTTATGTGCAGAGGGTTGCGTTATGGGTATAATTGATATTATGCCATCGGGGCTTCCCACTACCGGCGAAGGGGCGTACCGTTTGTGTATCAACTGCGGATATTGCGTAGACGTTTGTGTACATGATGCATTTTATCACAACGTAAGAAAACGCATTAAAGATACACCTTCAATTCTGAAAAGAGATAAGGCATTACAAAGAAGGAGAGAGCGTAAGCAAGGAGGTAATTAATGAGAAGTGATTGTGTTTTCTTTTGTACTATTCGTGTTCGTTACGGAGAAGTAGACAAACAAGGAATTGTATATAATGCAAACTATGCGATATATACAGACATTGCGTTTGAGGAATTTCTTCGCTCTAGAGGTTATGCTTTCAAAACGCTTGTTGAAGAATATGAGTCTGAAGTTTGTCACAAAAGATCTAGTTTTGAATACAATGCCAGTGCATTTGAAGACGACCTTCTTGATGTAGGCGTTCGCGTCCTTAATGTTGGCAATAGTAGTTTTACTTTAGGTTTTGAAGTGTATCGACAAGGAGAAGATGAACCTCTTGTAATCGCCGATGCTGTGTATGTAGGATATGACAAGCATAATAGGCGTAGTCGTCCGATTACGGATGTGATGCGAAAAATTTTACAAGTTTGATGAGAAGGCACTATGGAGTTTAAAGCTGGTGGTAAAAGTAAAATCTTTAATAATGCGTTACTGTTCATGTCTGCGTTTCTTTGGGGAAGCTCTTTAGTTGTAAGAAAAATAGCGGAAGATTATTTGACGCCTCTTTTTTTCAACGGCATGAGATTTTACGCTGGATTTGCTTTTGTGTTATGTGTCCAAGTTGTAAGTTATATGATGGGCAAAACAGAAAAACCAGCTTTATCCAGACCTAAGTCTTACCAAGTCGTATGGAGTATTGCTTGCGGTGTTATTCTTGCCTTGGCATCAATATTTCAGCAGTTAGGGCTTTACCTAACGACGATAGCGATAACGGGATTTATCACGACGTTTTATATAATACTTGTACCTCTGATAAGTTGGCTGTTTTTGAAAAAACAAATAAGCAAGGAAGTTTGGATAGGTGCTGTAATTGCAATAGCAGGGCTGCTGTTTATAAGCACAGGTGGAGAACTTTATCTGTCTTTTGGAGCTATAGTAGTCTTCTGTAGTGCAATTTTCTTCGCACTACAAATCTTGTTTATTTCGCATTGTGTACAGTATACACCAGTCCTTCTGATGAGTTTAGTACAGACGTTTACTGCGGCAACGATTAATTTAGTAGCATCTTTCCTGTTTGAGCAGGAAAACACTTTAGAAGCAGTAGTAGATGCGGCGTGGCTCATATTTTATGGAGGGGCGATTTGTATAGGACTTGCGTTTGTGCTATACACTACAGCTATGAAAAATGCTTCACCGTCGATTGCATCAATCGTTGTTAGCCTTGAAGCGGTATTTGGTGCAATATTAGGGGCATTGATTTTGCATGAGATGATGAACAGCTTCCAGCTTTTCGGAAGTGCTTTGATTTTTATCGCAATTATAGTATCGCAATATGAAAGAAAGAAGAGAGGACTAAAACATGATTGAACAAATTGATTCCAAGATATATAGGATTGAGATTCCTCTGCCGGATAGTCCGCTTAGAGCAACAAATTCCTATTTCATACGTGGAGATGAGCGAAATCTGCTAATTGATAATGGGTTTAATATGACAGAATGTATGACAGCTATGGGTGATGCACAAAAAAAGCTGAACTTTTCGCTTGATGATACAGATTTGTTTTTGACGCATCTTCACAGCGACCATATAGGGCTTACGGGACAATTAGCACGACAAAATACGAAAATATATGCAGGTAAGTATACTGAGCATTGCCTCAGACTTCCAGAAGACGATAGCTTTTTTACTCCTTTTATTATCCAAAGTGGGCTAGAGCTTATGGGAATACCTTCGGATGACCCTACTATTCACCCAGGGTACGAATTTGCACCGACACTGTTTGCAAGTGATAATGTGCAGATACTTGAGGAAGAGCTTGTGATAAACATAGGGGATTTGCAGTTTAGATGCGTGTCAACTCCAGGTCATGCACCTGATCATTTTTGTCTGTACGAAGAACGCAAAAAAATACTTATCACAGGTGACCATATCCTCGGAACTATCACGCCAAACAACACGATATGGGAAGATCCGTGGGAAGTAGAAAAAGATTACTTAGGCATGTATTTAGAGAATTTGGATAGGTTCAAAGATTTTGAAATAGATATTGCGCTTCCAGGGCATAGAGCGATTATTGAAGATTGTCATGGGAGAATTGCAGGGCTTAAAGAGCATCATGCAGAGCGTTTAAATCTTGTGCTTAACATTCTTGACGATGGTAAGCCATACACAGGAGCGCAAGTCACAGAGCGTATGCGTTGGGATATTAAAGCTAAGTCATGGGATGATTTTCCGGTTGCTCAAAAAATATTTGCGACAGGAGAGGCACTATCACATATCTCACACCTGATGTTTCTTGGGCAAATTGAAAAACAGCTGGATGGCGGAGTTGTTTATTATACTAGAGTGAAATAGGGATTGTAATTAAAATAGGGATTGTAATTTAAAAAGACTTCTTGCAGAGGATTTCCGCAAGAAGTCTTTTTTTAGTCATTGTGGACTTGCCCCGCAATATTGCACTTTAAAGAAGTCTTGTTGGGGGTTAGTTATCCCATTCAAATTTTACTACAGCCCCTGTGTTAACATTGATATAGTATTCAATAACACCTCTGCTGGCTGTGGGTCTAAACTCCAATTCCCAAACTCTTTGTCCTCTTTCCCAACTAATACCCGAATTTGCACGAAACGTGGCGTTTATGCCACGAGCGGCAAGGTCTGCATAAGCAATCTCTATTGCTCTTTCGAGTGAAATTGCAGGGTTAGTTGTTGTTGGCTGTGGAACAGCCGGTACAACATTTGTGCCTGCTTGCGAAGTCAGATATACTGTGTTTGTTGAGCCCTCCCATGCAACATCAAAGCCCATAGCATTGGCTACATCACGCACCGGCAAATACGTTCGACTTTGAAATATAAACGGCTCGTATTGTGTTTGTACTTGCCTTCCATCTACGACTATTCTGATGTTGTTAAAATTCACCGTGATTGTTTCTTGTGCTACTCTTGCAGAAGCAGGCACGGCAGCAATTAGTACTAAGGTGAGTATCACACCGATTATAGCACCTTTCAACTTTTCAAAACGTTTCTCTTTTCCCATTTTTGTTTACCCCTTTCTTTAATCATCCCATTCAAATTTAACGATATTGCCGTTGTATACACCTAAATTCAGTCGATTTCCCCCTGTTAAAACCTTTCTATTATAAATGGTTTTTACCAAATTACCAAAGTCTTGGACAATTGTCAACCACTTTTGTTAAAGATTTTTTGTGTTTTTTTTATTCGACTGGAATACGGACATCACCAAATATTACGGCAGTAACTGCAGAAACATCGATAGGAGATTCCGACCTTGCAAAACCGTCAATTATAAGAGAGTCAGGGCTATCATCTTCGCTTAACGAAGTAGCGGGTAACATTCTCGGGGATTCCTCTACAAGAATATTACCATGTGGAGTTTCAACCCATATAGAATTAGCCGAAAGAAGAATTATACCTGCAAACACTCCTCCGTCGGGATGCCCTGTAAATCTAACCCCAAGAGGGCTTACGAAAAGCGAATCAAGCAAAACATTTCCTATACGAGCAGGTTCTGACATGATTTTGATGTTGTTATTGCTACCTCCTGTGTATGCGAACGTCGACCAGTTTCCATAAACGCTAGTGCGAATTCCACCTCGTAGAGTTAAGGAATATGAGTTAAGTGCAGAAGTATCAATAGGGAAAGTTACTTCCATAATATTATACGAAATGCTTTCTACCCATATGTCGAATTCTTCTATTGTCAAGTCTTGTAATTGACTGTTACTCGCTGCCTCAAGATCCGCATTAACACCAATGGATGTGAAGCTTAAAGGGTCAACCATATCACCATTTGCATCAATCAGAAATATTCCGCTATTAAATATAGAATTCATTCCATAAGTCGGGCGATTAGGTGACATGAGCTGCACTCGAAGCTGCTCATCCATAATAGATACATTTGAAATCCACCCGTCGCCAGGGATTTCGGGAAAGCTTTCGCCTCTACTTGGGATAAGAATGTATTCTTGTAACCAATCAGGATGAATTGGATTAAGCATTAAAGGTGCAATTTCCATATCGGATAGCGCAACTGGGAAATCTATTTCTTTGCTAGTCGTTCCAAGAAATAGCTCAGTTATAACGATGTGCATAGTATCAGGTATTGGCATGCTATCTTGAATCCGTATTTCAAGGTAAGCAGTTTGTGTTTCGTCATCAAAATACATTAATTCGGAAACCCCCGCGATAGAAGTAAAAGCCATCCAGCCTACTCGAGTCTCTTCAGACATATGCGATATTAGCCAAACGTTTTCTGTTATGCGGTTTTGCCCGCTTACATCTCTTACGGATAGATATACAATGGCATTATTTTCAAAAGACTGTGCGGCAATTACATCAATGCGAATTCCTTGGTCTATCACATATATTTCAACAGGAGCAACGATATCCCCAAAAGGAGGGTCAAGCTCTTGTATAAATCTATCAAACACCCCTAGCGTTGTAGCGGCAAACACAGTGCCAGTTACAAGTAGCACACATGCCGCAGTGACAAGAGCTACGAAACTACGTCTTCTTCTCGGTGTAATTTTAATTACCTCACGAACATCTATATTTTCTTCGATTTTTCTTTCGAGATTTTTCGAATCGACTTCAATTTGCGAAAATGCATTGCGAATAAGTAAATCATCTTTATCAAACGTCATTATTTTCAACCCCTTTCTTTTTCCCTGATATGTTGTATATCATCGAATCATGTAGAGCTTCTGCCGAATCGTACCCACATGCGTTTAAGTGTTTTATTGCTTTCTTTTTCACACGTTCATACTGTTTGCGTAATGTCATCGCGGGAGAGCCTAGTATTTCTGATAATTCTTCGTAGCTCTGCTCATTCATAGCCCTTCCGTACAAAAGCGCTCTTTCATGCGGTTTTAATCGTTCCAATGCCTTCATTATCTCCGGCATCGAAAGGCAATCTTCCATATGCGTAACAGATTCGTTTGTTTGCATTTTCGAAAAAAACAATCTGCGTCTTTTCGTCTCTTTTAATTTGTTGAGGCAATGGTTGTAAGTCATCTTATAAAGCCACGCCGATATGTTTTTAATATCGAACCTGCAAGAGTTTTGAAAATAGGAAATGAAAACATCTTGTACCACATCTTCTGCATCTTGATGACTGTATAAAATGGAAGTTGCATAACGCAACAGTTTTTCGCCATAAGCTGAAATAAGTTCTTCCAGCTCTGTATTACGGTTTGCGATGTTAGATTGCTTCGTTTCCATTTCAGGCACTCCTTTCTTGTATGATTTATTTAGTCGACTACACCTATGACAACTGAGAGGTGTGATTTGTGACATTTATTTAAAAATTTTTGAGTTTTGTTTTATTATAGCATGTGTGGGGGTGGAAATAAAACTCGACAATACATCAAAATTGTAGTACAATGAATACATCAGAAAGGTAGTAAAAATTCATGACAATACTTGATTATATTACGCAGGGTGGAAAAAATGTTATAAAAGAATATCTCAGCGATTTACCCCATAATGAAATGAAAGAAGGTTATAGGATTCGACACGAGATAGTATTAAATGGCATTGAAGCTTTGAAAAAGCTTAACACACGGCAACTAAAAGGGAAGCTTTGGGAAATAAAATTTTCAGACAACCGTATTATGTATGTATTAGCAGACCAAGAAAACATCTATTTTTTACATGCTTGCAAAAAACAAAAAGGGAAAGCTGAAAAATTTGAGTTGGAAAAAGCAATTAATAGAGCAAGAGACGAAGGTTTGAACATTGACTAAAAGGAGGTGGCGTTATGCCATTTAAAAAAGTAAACCCAATTAAAGAAGCTCAAGAGCTTCAAGAAACTTTTAAAGACAATACAGAAGCAAGGGAATTATTTGAACAATATGAACTGGCTCACATTGAATCTGCACGGCTACAGCAGGAAGAAATGAAGCTTCGAAATGATTTGACAAAAATGAGAAAGCGTAGAAATATAACACAAAAAAGTCTGCAAAAAACAAGCGGATTATCACAACAAGCCATAAGTAGGATTGAAGTTGGGAAAGATGTCAGTCCAAGCCTTAAAAGCCTTATAAAATATGCAGACGCGATAGGTTGTCACTTAAGATTAGAATTAAAAGAAGAAGCTGTTGATTATACATTTAATAAAAATAAGTAAAAAAGTGTATAGAAATTCAAGGAGGTAAACCATGAGTTCCACAGACAGAATTGAACGCTTACGTATGCGTTATGTAAATTCCAAACCGTCTATTTGCTATGAGCGTGCGAGGGTGTATACCGAGTCGCATAAACGTACGGAAGGACAGCCGGTTCCTATTCGCAGGGCTCGTGCGTTTTATGATTTTTGTAACGAATTTGATGGCGAAATATTTGAAGATGAGCTTGTTGTAGGAACGGCAGGCAAGTTTAGAAGAACTGCCATACTTACACCGGAATACTCGTGGAAATGGGTAGATGCAGAGATGGACACTTTCGATAAACGTCCGCAAGACCCATATATGATGACAGACGAGCAGAGGGATTTTGTAAGAAAAGAGATATTTCCTTTCTGGCACGGCAAGTCCCTTGAAGAATATTTTCTTGCACATATCCCAAAAGATACTGCTCATATTGGAGTAGATACGGGAATTATAGACAATGACTCAAAGTGGCGACAAGCGATAGGCGAAATCACGCCAGATTATCAAGATATATTGTTTAAAAAAGGCTTTTTAGGAATAAAAAAAGAAGCAGAAGATAATATCGCAAAACTTAACTTGGCAAATTCAGACAACCAAGAGAGAGCGATTTTTTATGAATCTATCGTTTTAGTCTGTGATGGAATTATCAGGCTTGCTCAAAAATATGCTGACAAAGCAAAGAAGATGGTAAGTGAGGAAAAAGACAAAAGCAGAAAAGAAGAACTTCTTAAGATTGCAGAGGTATGTGAACATGTCCCTGCAAATCCACCTCGTTCTTTCCACGAAGCTATTCAATTTGTTTGGTTTACGCAACTTGGCTCAATAATTTCGGAAAATCCGCTTGCGTTAAATCCAGGACGATTTGACCAATATATGGAACCTTATTACAGTGCAGATATAAACAACGGGAGCATGACGAAAGAACAGGCACAGGAATTAATAGAAGCATTGTGGCTGAAGTTTTCTGAGTGGGTGTGGACTATTTCTTCCAACACAGCAGGATTCTTTGCAGGGTACAATCAGTTTCAAAATTTAACAGTAGGCGGCAGGACGAGAGATGGTTTTGACGCAACAAACGAATTGTCATATATGTGCCTTAAGGCTACGGACAGCGTGAGGTCGCATCAACCTGGATTAAGTGTAAGAATACATGCAGATTGCCCACAAGAATTTTTAGATGCAGTTTGTGATTTGGTAAGCAAAGGCACAGGATTTCCAGCGATACACAACGACCAAGCGGGCACACAGATGCTGTTACAAGCAGGTTATGAACCTGAGGATGCAAGGGACTGGAATAACTGCGGTTGTGTAGTTCCACATTTTAGAAAAACAGGCGAATGGACATCTGCAGTTAATGTGAATTTTGCTGCTGCGTTGGAATACGCCATAAATGAGGGTAAAAGTCGTATGACAGATGAAGTTATGGGACTTGATGCCTGCCATATTTCAAAATATGAAAGCTATGATAAACTGGAAGAAGCGTTTTTGAACCAGCTTGATAATTTAATTCATCATTCTGTTGTTTCGACGATTACTGCACAAAAATTACATGCAGAGATGGTACCTCGTCCGTTTTTATCCGCATGTGTTGAAGATTGCATGGAAAGAGGTGTGGACTTAAGTCGTGGCGGAGCACATTATAACGTAGGACCAGTGCTGACAGGGATAGGTCTTGCGGTATCTGCAAATTCTCTTGCAGCAATCAAAAAGCTTGTATATGAGGATAAAGTAGCAACACTTTCTGAGCTGGAGAAGGCATTAAACGCGGACTGGAAAGGTTATGAGGCTTTACAAAAGCAAGCTCAAAACGTGGCAAAGTATGGAAATGACGATGATTACGTTGACAAGATTGCGGTAAAAATCGCAAATTTCTACTATAGACAAACACGCAAACATAAAGATATTTTCGGCTCGCCGTTTAACTCGGCGTTTATGGGAATTTCAAATTATATTCCAACAGGAAGAATTATAGGAGCAACTCCTTGCGGCAGGAATGCAGGAAAGCCTCTTTCGGAAGGCGTTTCGCCGTTTGTCGGAAGCGATGTTTCGACACCTCTTGCTGCTATGCGTTCTGCGGCAAAGGTAAATCATGATGTTCACACAGGTGGCACACTTCTGAATCTCAGAGTAAATAGCGACCTTGTAAGTACAGACAGGGGCAAGCGTAATCTGGGAGCGACTATTCGTGCATATTTTTCGTTAGGGGCGTTTCATGTTCAGTTTAATACAATTTCGACTGAAACTTTACGCAAAGCACAAGCGAACCCCGAAGAATACAAAGATTTGCTTGTTCGTGTTGCAGGATATAGCACGCAGTTTGTTAATTTGTCGCCTGAAATGCAAGAAGCTATCATAATTAGAACGGCACACGAGAGCTTTTAATTATGTCAAAGCAATCACAAGAAGGAATCACACTTCAATTACAAAAATTTTCGGTAAACGACGGTGAGGGCATACGCACGGTCTTGTTCTTGCCAGGATGTCCGCTAAGATGTAGGTGGTGTTCAAACCCTGAATCATGGGATTTGGAAGCATGCATTAGCGGGAACGCTTCTTTCCTATGCGAAAAAACATCTGTAGAAAAAATAATAAGTTCAGTCGAAAGAGATGCTGTTTTTTTTAGATATTCTGATGGCGGGGTCACATTTTCTGGTGGTGAGCCGACTGTTCAGCAAGAATTTTTACGTGCACTGACATACAAGTTTTATGACAAGGGGATTTCCACATGGATAGAAACATGTGGATACTTTGATTTTGACGAAGTCCGTGATATTTTCACAAAGATGGAACATATTTTTTATGACATAAAGTGCATGGACAACGTTATGCATAAAGAGCTTACAGGAGTTAATAATGAGCTGATTTTAGAAAATGCAGTAAAGGTATACAAGCTTGGAATCCCTATAACTGTAAGGATTCCGTCGATTAAAGATGTGAATTTCACTAAAGAAAATCTGGTAGCAACAGCCCAGTTTATGCAAAAAAACTTAAATGGAGCTAAAGTAGAATTTTTGCCTTATCATAACTTAGGAAAAGAAAAATATGAGAAGTTAGGTTTGTTTGAAAGCTTTCATGATTTTACTCCACCGACCGCAGACGAGATATCCGAAGCTAAAATTTTATTTGAAAAATACGGAATCGAATCAGTCGAATATAGGTGAGTTTTATAATACTTTATGATATAATAGCTTTTACTTAGCGATTGCGAAACGAAGTGCTCGCAGAGCTTAGTAAGACTTATACCATACCCTTAGCGATTGCAGGCGAAGCGAACGCAGAGCTTAGTAATATGGTGAAATGATTGAGTGCGAATTTTTCGTTTCTGCGATAATTTTAGGGGTATAATAGCTTTTACTTAGCGATTGCGAAACGAAGTGCTCGCAGAGCTTAGTAAGACTTATACCATACCCTTAGCGATTGCAGAGCGAAGCGAACGCAGAGCGTAGTAGTATGGTGAAAATAGTTATTTGATATTAATTAGCAACGGAGGTAATTTTGATTTATAAAGATAGAGTTTACAATTTTTCTGCGGGGCCATCAACGCTTCCGCTTGACGTGATAGAGAGCGTAGGGGAGAGTATGACAAACTACGCAGGTAGTGGGCAGTCTGTGATGGAGATGAGCCATCGTTCGCCTGAGTTTGAAAAAATCCTTAACGATGCAGAGCAAAATTTAAGAGAGATTATGAACATACCTACGAACTATAAGGTTATGTTTATTCAGGGCGGAGCAACATTGCAATTTTCGATGGTGCCACTCAATCTGTTTAGAAAATCAAAAAAAGCAGACTATATTTTGACAGGAATGTGGGCACAGAAAGCAGCAGAAGAAGCTGCGAAGTTCGGTGATGTTAAGATAACAGCCTCGTCGGAACAAAGCAAATTTACATATATACCAGAGGTGAAAAAAGAAGATTTCAGAAGCGATGCAGATTACGTACATATAACGACAAACAACACTATTTATGGCACGAGATTTTCATACACACCGGACACGGGAGATATACCTCTTGTGGGAGACATGTCATCAGATATTCTTTCGGAAGTAATTGATGTGAGCAAATACGGTCTGATTTATGCAGGAGCTCAAAAGAATATAGGGCCTGCTGGAGTTACGATAGTAATTATGCGAGATGACCTCTTTGGATTTGCACCTGACAATGTGCCGATATATCTTGACTACAAGATACACGCTGATAGTGGGTCGATGTATAATACTCCACCGTGCTTTGCGATTTATGTTGCAGGCGAAGTCTTCAAGAAGATAAAAAGCGAGGGTGGCGTTAAGGCAATAGAGAAAGCGAATAGGGAAAAAGCGAAAAAATTATACGATTATATAGATAAAAGCGAGATGTTTAGCTCGCCTGTGCTTGCAAAAGACCGCTCGCTTATGAATGTAGTTTTTGCGACAAAAGACGCAGAGCTTGACAAAAAATTCATAGCAGAAGCTAGAGGCGAAGGACTTATTAACCTTGCAGGACACCGTGCAACAGGCGGTATGCGAGCAAGCCTTTACAATGCAATGACAATGGAAGGCGTAGACAGTTTAATCGCTTTTATGAAAAAATTTGAAAATCAATAGACGATATAATGTGAAAGACAGAGGAATTTTTTCGTATAACAAGGCGCGCGAGTGAATGAGGCGAGCGCGTATTCAAATATACGCAATTGATGAATGAACGAGCAGCAACAAAGTTAGACGGAAAAATAACCTGTCGAGGAGGGGAAAGATGAAATATCTAATAGTAGTTCCAGACGGAGCGGCGGACAGACCTATAGAAAGTTTGGACGGAAAAACACCTTTATTTGTATCAAAGATGCAGTATACTAACAGCCTTGCGGCAGAGGGCGAAGTTGGGATGGTTCACACGATTCCTGACGGAATATCTCCGGGAAGCGATGCTGCAAATTTATCTGTAATGGGATATGACCCTAATATATATTTGACGGGGCGTTCTCCACTTGAAGCTGTAAGCATCGGCATTGAAATGTCAGAAACTGATGTTGCATATAGAGCTAATATCATTACACTTGAAGGTGACGGTCCATACGAAAGCCTTATAATCAAAGATCATAGTTCGGGTGATATTTCGACTGAGGAAGCTGACGAGCTGATAAAGCTTGCGATGAAAGAATTCGGAAACGAAATGATGCAGTTTTACACTGGAGTAAGTTACAGACATTGCCTGATTGTAAAAGAAGACGATACGCATTACGAACTTACACCTCCACATGATGTTTTGGGGCAGCCTACTGCTAGCCATTTGCCAAAGGGTAAGGGCAGTGAATTTATAGAGCATATGATGAGAAGGAGCTATGAGCTGTTCAAAGATCATCCTGTAAATTTAAAAAGAATCAAAGAAGGGCTAAATCCTGCAAATAGCTTGTGGGT
>Ga0123355_10003251_pt1 | contig 23218 bp, 19 predicted proteins | sample TergutEmb28metaG_3_FD_89872 | JGI IMG/M metagenome (GOLD analysis project Ga0123355, IMG submission 89872) | Embiratermes neotenicus P1 segment gut microbial communities from Petit-Saut dam, French Guiana - Emb289 P1 | ecosystem: Host-associated > Arthropoda: Insects > Digestive system > Gut ... | reverse complement strand
TGAACCAGGCAAATCATTGATGTAAAGGAGAAAAAGCAACGGACCTAAAATTGAACCTTGTGGGACTCCTGACTTTACTTTTTCCCAGTCAGAGAGATAATTTTTAGAACTAGTGTTTCTTAGCAGAACTCTTTGATACCTATCACTTAGGTATGATTTCATTAAGTTATAAGCACTTCCCGTAATGCCACAGAATTCTAATTTGGAGAGTAGCACAGACTGATTTACACAATCAAATGCTTTTGTTAGGTCACAGAAAATCCCTCCCACAGTAAATTTATTGTTAAGAGCATCTAAAATATTGTTTATAAGGTTAAATGAAGCTTCTTCAGTCGATGAGTTTTTTCTAAAGCCGTATTGTTCAGGTGCTAAAATATTATTATTAACATGATTGCATAATCTATTGAAAATTACCTTTTCAAATATTTTAGAAAAAGATGTGAGTATGGAGTATGAAAAAAAACTAATTGTCAGCCAGCCTGAAATGACGGTAAGTATGCCACTGTCCACTGGCTCCAACAATGTCAATAAACTGTCATACAAGTCAGGGGAAAACATTTTTGTTTTTAAATTACGCACACATCTGTTAGAACAGTGACAGTTTAAATTTCATGCACCTCGATTGAACTCCAAATAATCAACCGGAGAAAAGCCAGTTTTTCCGCGTAACCACAAAGGAAAACGCAGCTCTGTCTCCTACTGACTCACAAATCACTTACTTTTTTATGCCACTGTCACCTTTTATTTTTAGAGCACCTCTCGCATACTCTTCGTATTCCGACATCTTACTTATCACAGATGTAAACTGCCGCGTTCACACGGATTTAAGACCACACACAGCAACAAAACGATCTGTGGCAATACTCGCTGTATGTTTACGAGCAATTTTCAAGTAAGTCTCTGTAGGTCCTGTAAGTGGAATGTGAAACGACAAAAAAGACGACTGTTCTATTACCAGTGTTATGTGCTACGTATCCGTGATTCGTGTTTGTGAGTTGTACTCACCGTAACCACAGGTAATAAACGGGTTAGTTTCTCTTTGCATCTGTGCACTTTGCGGAGGGATGAGTGCAGTAACGTGACTAACCACGTCTTGGCGGTAGGCGTTAGGAGCTGTTCGAACGTCAGTATATGTGTTGCTGTATGTTTGAGTTATGTTTTACTTTTGGGGGGGAATCTGTGGTCTTTTCTTCCCAAAGTTTCGATATAGCGTAGTGGTCCCATCGGTCTTATCTTCAAGGTCCAAGAAGAACCCACTACCATACCATCATATACAAGAAGAAACCTGAGAACTCTGCTTAATATGTGCCAGAGCTTTACTTCATAGTTTCTGTCCCGAACATTTATACGGGACGTTTGCAACGTAGTGCAGTAATAGGATGGGTCACAACCCTGAGTATGTTACATTCTAGGGACGCGATTACTGCTTTGTGCTGGGGTTTGTCTGACTTTCAGAACTGTTTTTATGGCCGACTGACTTCTGTCCAGCATTACTATAGACTTGCCCTGTGACGGAGACGACTCTATAACGCCAGGATTGACCCTTCGAATTTGACGCCCCCAATGCACCTGCGTTACATTTCTGAACATTGATAACTTAACCATTCCTATATGTAGTCGGTTCTATTTTATATGAGACTTGTAAGCTGCCTAGAGGAGGTTGCCAAAACTGTGGCTGAAAGGGTTGTTACAGGTGACTTAAGTTGCTGGTGAATCTTCCAAAGACTGTGGCTCAGAGGAATGTTACAGATGTAATGTTAGCCGAATTAAGTGGGATGTATATGCTTGGAATATAGAAGTTATGTAGTGCATTCCTTGTATGATAGTAAAAAGAAGTCTGATATTTATGCATCATTTTAGGTCCTTCAAACTTAGTTCTTTAAGTACTGATAGGGAATATAAAGGATATTTTCAGTCATTCCTTTGTACTTTCCTTACAACAGTTGTCACTTATGATCCCTGTAATTTCTTTCTTATATTTACTGCTGACCCCTGTATCCTGTTTACAACTAGTATTTGTGAGACTGCTGTTCTGCAGAGAAGGCCAGTGCAAAGACTGGCCATCTTATCAGCCTATGGATATGAAGTAGTGGCAGCTGTTTGGGTGTTCTGTAAGGAAGTTACTAAATAATATTTTTTCTTTGTTGTAAAATTTTGTCTATAAAACGTACCTGCTATGATTATTTACAGCAGCAGTTGAAAGAGGTGGTCTGCCAACTGTAGATTCATAACAGTACTGTTGCATATGCTGCATGTAGTGCAGCAGTGATATACTATATTCTGTATTATGGCCAACTGAAAGTAAGTTCAGCAGTTCACAGTAATGGTAGGGAATTAATACCTATCATTAGAAGGAAATCTGACAAGTACAGAAGCAGAGATATTTATTGTGCCTGAGCAGATCAGTGGAAAGAGTAGCCATATATATTGGAGTTGGGGTACACTACCATAAAGAAATAAGTGGAAAATACAAATGGAAAGCATGAAACAGTCAACATAGCTACCTGAAATCAACAGGACAAAAAAAAAATCAGTTTTTTATAGTATTGTACTAATGGGTTATTTTGATAAGTGTGTTTTTAAGCACATAGCACAACATTTCTACATGCCAGAATATCTTGTAATTGTTGTCCTAATTATTAAGAAGATAATTTACTGTTGTTGGTTTCCAGTAGCTGTGAAACCTGTGTTTGTGGTAAGTGAACTGTTGTGGTCTGGTAGGTAATTGATAATTGACTAAATGGAAATTATGTATAAGAACATATGGTCACAACACAACTATATTGTCACATAAAGTAGTACATAGGTTATACAACTACATGTTTCAGCCCTGGGTATTGGCCATCTTCAGGTTGTTCACAGCTTATCGATCAGCAGTACACTATGCGTAGGGTTTACTCTGGTGGGGGACAACGAGATCTCGTCTTACAATATTGGGAGGCATGGTCTTGTAATGCTTTTGACAAGTGTTGCAATAAGCATAGTGCAAAGTAGGTGTCCTACCTCAAAATTAGGTAACTGATAGTTTGGAGGATATTGCTATCTTCTGTTTTCTTTGTCAGATGATGGTTCTACTGTGAGGATTAAGGCAGCAGGTTCCTCTTAAGCCTTGGTACTTTTCTACCATACTACAATATATCACATCCCAGAAGACACTGTTCTTCATAGTAATATCTGTGAGAACCATAAGTCTCATGTCTTCTTCTTCTTTTCTTGTTACTTTTACAGAAATGGAGCCAATGACACTTGGTTCACCAGTAGGCAGTTCAGCTAGCCCTGTCAGTCCAGGATTTACATCACCATTTCTCCCAGAATTTCTTATGGGTGAATCTACTCCTGGCGTAAGTTGAAATGTAAACTAGTTTTTGAGGAGCATGCATATATTTTTTTTAAAGTATGGAGCAATTTTGTTATGTTACATGAATTACAACTGCTATTCACACATTCTTTTGTGAACTTTTAATTTTCCATTGGGAAATAAAAATTGTTCTCATTTCAAACATATTCAGTTGTCTGTATTAGTTGTTCTGTGTCACATTTTCTTGTCTTAAAATGGAAGATAAATTTTGTTAAATGGCTGATATGAAGTAGTTCTCATTGGGTGTTTGTAAATAAAAGTGACCTGACTGTCTTGTAGAGTGACTGGCAATACAATGTGTCTTCATCAGGTTGCATTTTTCTCAACAATTTTTCAGTTTTATTTTGTATTGACTAAAATTCAGAGTTCAGTCTGTGTCTGTAGAACATCTATCCACGAAGGAATACCATATTCAATGAATGGATTTACAAGGAAAAGAAGTATATTTACACAGGTAATTTCCATTCTTGTAAAATGATTTGGAGGTGAAACATACAGGGAAGAAGACAAACATTCCCATTCTATGTTGGTATTAGGCATTTGATGCAAAGATTGAATGAAGTTCCTATTACAATGATTTCTTTGTTGATGTTGCAGTCTGCCAATCCTCAGAATACAGCTGGAACCCCAAGAAAAGTTTCAAAACATGTGTCTTTTGGTTCTTTACCTACAGTGAGGAGCTCTACGCCAGATACGACAGAATCTCGCATGTCTAGGTATTTTTTTTTAATAATTTTACAAAAATTTGACTGTATTTTGTACATAATTGTATTAGTCACATTGTTCTAGTTTTATTTGTGCCATCTGCTTGCAAACCTCTAATGATTTGGATGTAGATCCTATTATTTTGCACTCATTTCTGTAACCTTAACGATTTTTTGTGTTTAGAAGTTAACAAGGAACCGTGGCAAAGTATCTCACATTTGTTGTTCCAGTTCATCTTGTTTTCTCAGTTTTGATTGGTAGACTTTCTCTTTGGCCCCAACTCCACAAAAACTAATCATGTGCAGTAAGATCAGGACTTCCCACAAGCTATTTTGTTGGTCCTCAAGTTCCCAGTCCATCAACCAGGAAAATGGTTGTCCAGCCATACATAAACAGGAGGTGCAAAATGTGGTGTTGCTCCATCGTGCATAAAGTGCAGTCATTCATAATTGTCCCATTGAGAAATGCTGGGCAATATGAAACTGTCAAGCATTTGCATTACTATCATCCTTTTTAAATGCAAAATAAAACTTAAGGAATTGTGGAGTTCAGAGTGTAGTGGTGATTTCTGATGTCATATTTTTAAATGCTGGATTTCCTTGAGCTTGTATTTATATAGTTTTGTTACAGTGTAATATTATATTCCGTTTGAGTATACATATATGGTACACAGGGGAGCCCAGCTGATGCTGAATACATCACACACGGCATCAGACAAGAGTGGTGGCCCACCAACAAGAGGTCTGTTTGACACGTTAACATCACCAGCTCAGTTTCACACTCCAGCTAGTAATCCTGATTCTTCCTTCCAACATATGTAAGTCTACAACTTCTCCATTACATGCAGATACAGGCAAACTGTTGTTACAACAAAGATATGGGAATTGTTAGAACTTATTTATTGAAATTAAATTAATGCTATATAAAACAATAAAATTACTTTAAACTGGTAAAATAAAGAACCACAACGCATTTTTTTGTGCTGTCATTAGTAGACATTGGCCAAGTGAGATCAGAATTACATGCATCTTTTAGACTTCACACAGACATTATTGCACTTCATTGCGCCATTCGCAGATACATAGGAACCTCTGTTCTTTCTTCTTCATTTCCTGTATGTGCAAATGAATTACAGGTGCTGTGATAATGCTGTGTTCAACACTTTTGGCAGAATTACACATTTAATGTGAATATAAGCTACTTCATTATCTGCAGTTGTATAACACTTGTAAAGCACCTATTTTATCTTTTATCCAATTTTGTCTGCCAGTAGCACTGCCCAAACTGTGGGACCAAGCTTATTATACAACTTGAAGTTGATTCTTTCTACCCCCTCCCCAATATTGTTTTCTTTCTTTCTTTCTTTCCTTCCTTTAACTTTCTTACTGTTGTCATCAAAATCGTCTTGGTGCAGTTGTATTTTGTGGTTGTGTTCTTCCATAAGACTTACAGTTTTTTATACATGCATTGCATGGGTTTATTATTTTAACCAGTTGGTATAAATTAAGTTTGCAATTTTTTTCTTTGTATGGCATTCTCTTCACATTTAAGCATGGTGTTGTTAAACTTTTCCTGGAATTTGATGTAACCCCTTTTTGAAGGACTCTGTAGTTAGTATTCGCAAAGGTGTAGAATTACTTCACTTGCCAGTTATTATTATGACAGTTATATTTTCTTTTCAGAAATAGCCTGTCAGAGACATCACACTGTGAAGTAGATGAAGCTCGCAACACTTGGGTGACTATATTTGGTTTCCCACCTTCTGCAGCATCATTTATTCTATCTCAATTTTCCCATTATGGCAGTATATTGGAAAAGAGAATGCCAGCTAAAGGAAACTGGATGCATGTACATTACCAAACCAAACTTGAATGTCGAAAAGCTCTTAGTAACAATGGAAAAGTGTTTGGTGGGACAATCATGATAGGTGTGATGTTATGTAAAGATCAGGTAATCAAGATTATAATTTGGTTATGCATAAGGGTATGAAACTAGTATTTTGCTATTTTGGGCAGCTGGTAATTTTTGTTTTCCGACTGGGAGATGAAGGTTTATGATAGTTTAGTCAGTATCATGGTGGTTCATCTGCAAAGCATCCAAACTGGCTCTGGGTCCTGACCCAGCCTCCTATTCGGTGGGTGCTGGGGCTCACCCACCAAGGGTAAACGAACTTTCGTGTAAAGCTGACCACTCCCTTCCATGTATTGCCAAAGTTAAAAATGAATGGAGCCACACATCCGCTCCCCCATTTTTTTAATACGGTTTTATTGCTTGTTCCATTACAGCTGTAATACTACAAGCTATACATAATTGATAATTATACATTTACATTAGTTTTTTTTTTTTTTTGTTTGTTTTTGTGTCTCTGTTGTTATTTCACTCCCCCATATTATTCATGATGTGTACTAGGACTTCATCCTTACCTTTCAGGTTTACCATGTCAATATATTGTTGTGTGAAACAGCATCTGCCTGTGATTTAGTTTACTGAGGAATATAAGATAAATGTTTTATGTTAAAACAAGATTCATGTGAAACTCTGAGAAATTCTGTACCAAATTGTTTTCCAATTTTTCAGTACAAGTACAAATTAGTTTATATCTGTACTGGGGTCTGATAAAAAATGTCAGAACTGAGCTTATATCTCAGACTAAATCAGACTGTGCAGGGATGTGGCTGAGATCAACATGCTGCTGCATGTGTGGAGTGTTTACCTGTGTTAGCCATTGCTTCAGTTTTTCATGGTCAACATTTGAAGACAGTGTGTTTTTGATACCAGTCTGTTTAATACCATCAGAATAGGATTTTATTGGCTTCACTGGGCTGTTAAGTACTGAAGGAAGAAATGTTTTATGCTAATTGTGTGTTCCTTCTTCTTTAAACAGGATATTTTAAATGACATTCGAAACAAAGAAAATGTTCCATACCAGAGAATGTCATTTGTGGAGTCTGCTAGTGGCACTTCTGTTGCTAGGGGCACACCAAACCAATCATCATCTTCACATGCTTCCTTTATTGGAACACCTAATCAATTTAATACATCCAATTTATCATATTCTGGAACTCCAAACAAGATGCTTGCTAATGTCCGACCACTAGGGCAGGCCTATAGAATGGCACAGGCAGACAGTGAGGTAATGAATGAAGTACAAGTATTTCATTAAATCACATGTTAGCAGACTTGCACACTGCATTAGTAAATTTAATTGTTCAGTCTGTTCGGCTGGTAAGTGTGTGGTAATCTGTGTCTGCAGTGTTATAAATTTTACCTGTGATTTGAATTGTATCAGATATTGATGTGTTGGGTTAAAACATATAAAAATTGATGTACTATTTCTTTTGTGCGTGTAAATTAATTCCACTTCCTCCCGTTACATTCTGTGATATACAGCAGTGATTGTGCTATGAATTAATAGAAGCTGTGAAAAGGAATATACTTAAATGGTATGACACTGAGAGGAAGTGTACATTTCTACTGTCAGTGAGGAATAATAAGTTAAATCTGCTGACCGAAAGAGTGTGGAAGTGTTACATGTTCATGTAAATAATCTCTGCACACATCACATTCCTTTCATTGATTGTTGCTTGTGTTTCACCATGGTTTTTCCTTTTAAAGCATTATCCACCATGCAGGGTGGGCAGTGTATGCAGTAGCCTCTCTTGTCAAGCTGTAACCTTGCCCCATTTAATAAGGCTTTGAGCCACATCATGGCCATACAAGTAGTCTATCAAGGCCAGGGGGTATAAGCACCTCAGGGCTTTTTCCAAGCCGAATTAAAGGTAGCACTCCTATCACTGGACTTGCTGCTACCAGGGTAGCAAGCAGTTAGCAGGACATTATCTTCAAGTTTCATAAAGATACCGAATGGTTTAAATAATCAGACAGTAATTAAATGTATCCATGATAAGTGGGTCCCTGTCACTAGGGCATGGCGCTTCATCAGGTTGCAGATGGAGGAACGGCCTCCAATATAGAGGGTAGCTGTGAGTATATTGAGTAAACAGGCGCAGACAGCCAACAAGAGATGGTCCTCCAGTTTGGGGGTTAGGTGCAATGCTAACAATTCCTCACAGTAAAAATGTATCTTGTTACAAATCATTCGCACGGAAAGACTTGGACCTGGACGATACTTTGGTGGGACCTAAGCAATGGAAAAAGGACATGAGACTCAGTACTTGGAATATTAGAATCCTATATAGGTCAGGTTCCCTTACAGCAGCAGCCAGGAAATTAGCAAGATATAAATCAAATTTAGTTGGTTTACAGGAGGTTAGGTGGAACAAAGAGGGCACAGTGAGACCAGGGGATTATAATTTTTTCTATGGAAATCAGTAGGGAACAGAATTTTGTGTACACCACAGAATAGGATCAGCAGTTACGAGAGTAGAGGTTAGCGATAGGATGTCATGTATATTTCTGAGAGGTCACTGGTGTAATATCCTTGTTCTGAATGTGCATGTACCAAGTGAGGAGAAAAGTGATGATTCAAAAGACAGTTTTTATGAGGAATTAAAGCAGGTGTTTTATCATTTTCCTAAGTACCATATGAAAATTTTCTATTAGGAGATTTTAATGCAAAAGTGGGAAGAGAGAATGTTTTGAAACCAACAATTGGAATTGAGCGTCTACATCAGGATAGTAACGATAATGGTGTTAGAACTGTAAACTTTGCCACATAAAAAAATCTAGTTGTAAAGAGCACAATGTTCCCACACGGAAATATTTGTAAGTACACCTGGACTTCTCCTGATGGGAAGACTCACAACCAGATTGATCACATATTGACAGATAGGAGATAGCATTCAAATATACTCGATATACAATGTCAGGGGATCTGACTGTGATACTGATCACTATCTGTTGGTTGCAAATTTAGGGAAAGATTGGCAGTGAGTTTACAAGCAGCACAGAAGTTAAATGTGGAAAGATTTAATCTCAGAAAGCTAAATGACCTGAAGGTTAGGAAACAGTATTATATTAAGATCTCAAACAGGTTTGCAGCTTTGGAGAGCTTAAGTGATAGCGAAAACGTAAATAAGGCTTGGGAGAACATTAAACTGAATATCAAAACCTCCGCTAAAGAGAATCTAGATCTGTACAAATTGAAGCAGCATAAACCATGGTTTGATGAAGAATGTTTAGGTTTTTTTTTGTCAAAGGAAGCAGGCTAAAATGCAGTGGTTACAGGATCCAAATCAAAGCATTGTAGATAATCTAAACAATGTTAGACATGAAGCTAGCAGACATTTCAGGAACAAAACAAAGGAATGTCTGAATGCTAAAATTGATGAACTTATAACTAACAGTAAGATAAAAAATATCAGAGACTTGTATATGGGCATCAGTGATTTTAAGTAGGGTTACCAGCCTAGATCTAATATGATGAGAAGGGTGTTTTGGTTACAGACTTCCACAGTATTTGGCTAGGTGGAGGAAACATTTCTCTCAGTTGTTCAATGTGCATGGGGTTAGTGAGGTAAGGCAGGCAGAAATACACACAGCAGTACCACTGGTGCTTAAACTGAGTGCCTTTGAAGTTGAGATGGCTATTGATAAGCTAAAAGGACATAAATCACCAGGTATTGATCAAATCCCAGCAAAATTGATTAAAGCAGGGGGTATAGCAAATCGCTCTGAGATCCATAAACGTTTATTAATTCTTTATGGAAAAAGGAGGAATTGCCTGAGGAGTGGAAGGAGTCGATCATTGTAACTATCTATAAGTATGTTGATAAAACAGATTGTAGTAATTATAGAGGCATATCATTTTTGCCAACTACATATAAATTTTATCCAACATCCTGCTTCCAAGATTAACTCCATATGCAGAGGAACTTATTGGGGATCATCAATGTAGATTTGGACGCAACAGGTCATTTACTGATCATACATTCTGCATTCATCAAATACTTGAGAAAAAATGAAATACATTGAAGCAGTGCATCAGCTCATTATAGACTTCAAGAAGGCTTATGATCCCGTTAGGAGGGAGGTCTTGTATAATATTCTCATTGAGTTTAGTATCCCAATAAAACTGGTAAGGCTAATAAAAATGTGTCTGAATGAAACTTATAACAGAGTTCAGGTAGGCGAGCATTTGTCTGTCATGCTTCCTAGTAAGAATGGTTTGATACAAGGAGCTGCTTGGTTGCCAATGCTCTTCAACTTTGCTTCAGAGTATGCCATTAGGAGGGTTTAGGTATACCCGGATAGCTTGAAATTAAATGGAACACATTACATGGTACACATCAGCTTGTGATTTATGCTGATGGTGTTAATATATTGGGCAGAAGTATACATATTATAAAGAAAAACACAGAAGCAATAGTAGTTGCTAGTAAGAAGATTCAACTAGAAATAAATGTTGATAAGACTAAGTGCATGGTCATGTCTCAAGATCAGTATGCAGGATGAAGTCACATTGTGAAGACTGATAATAGTTCGTTTCAAAGGATGGAAGAGTTCAAATATTTGAGAATGACCTTAACAAATCAAAATTCTATTCAGGAAGAAATTAAGAGCAGATTGAAGTCTGAAAATGCATGCTATCTTTCATTGCAGAATCTTTTGTCTTCCAGTTTGCTATTCAAAAAATTAAAGATTAAGATATTCAGAAATATTATTTTGCCTGTTGTATATGGGTGTGAAACTTGGTTGCTCACATTCATGGAGGAACGTAGGCTGAGGGTGTTTAAGTATAGGATGTTGAGGAGAATATTTAGGCCTTAGAGGTAACAGGGGATTAGAGAAAACTACATAATGAGGAGCTTAATGATCTGTACACCTCACCCACTATTGCTTGGGTGATCTCTTCAAGAAGAATGAGACGGGCAGGGCATGTAGCAAGTATGAGGGAGAGGAGAGCGATATACAGGGTTTTGGTGGAGAAACCTGAAGAAAGAGACCACTTGGAAGAACCAGGTTTAGATGGGAGGATAATATTAAGATGGATCTTTTGGACGTGGGATGTGGAAGCATGGACTTAATCGAGCTGACTCAGGATAGGGACAGGTGGCGGGAACTTTTGAATGTGGTAATGAACCTTCAGGTTCCATAAAGTGTGGGGAATTTCTGGACTAGCTGAGAAGTGGTTACCTTCTCAAGAAGGAGTAAGTACATAATTAAATGTATAAAAAATTACCAAACTAATTGGATACAGCTGGTAAGAAGACAACATAACATCCTCAGGGGAAGAGCAGTTTAGGAAGAAGACAGAAGATATGGCATGTACCTGTACAGACTGGATATGAAATGAATTTCCCAGTCCATTCCTTTACTTGCTATACTACTTGTCATTTATGCATGTGCCACATTTTTAGCACATTCGTGAGTGCATCTGTCTACATGTAACATCTTGAAAATCAGTGGATTTTCACGATATTTTATATTCACTTGGTTTCAGTGTGGTGAAGCACCTACTATATATTTCTATGATAATGTTTGTTGTCTGTGTATGTGTGGTTGGGTGGGTGGGGTTGTAGGTAGGTGCATGCTGTGGGGCCCACCCAGCCTCCTTTCCAGTGGTGCCAGTGGCTCTTCCACTGGGAGGGTAAAATGGTTGGCATACGAAGCTGATAATACACTTGGTGCTGAGGTTAAGAACATTTGGCACTGTACAAGGTGATTCAGGAGGAAAGATCAATATTTTGGGTGGTGATTAGAATCGGTCATTGTTTGGGTGGGGGGCTTTGGAGGCTGGTATGAACATGTCTAGTTCTGAATGATTACCGAGATAGAGCTGTTTGAATCTACAAATAGAAAAGCACTGTGAGTGGTAATAAAGAGAGAAATTACCTACAAATACTCGTAATTTAATTTTAGTATAATGTTTCAATTACAGATTTCGTACACGGAAATGGCAAATTTGTTACAGTTCACAATAAATGTTTAAAAATCCCACCATCAACCTCAGTGTACTTTGCAACTCAGGCAAGCAACATGTGGTATTCACTCATGAGTTGCAAAGTGCATTGAGGTTGATGGTGGGATTTTTGAACATTTATTATGAACATGAACAAATTTGTCATTTTTCACATTACAATAGAATTGAAGTAAAATTAACAGTAAATAATTTATCTTTCTCTTTCACCAATGACAATGCTTTTATATCTGTAGATTCAAACAGCTGTATCTCAGTAACCATTCAGAATTAGACACATGTTCATATGAACTTTTTTTTCTCACACTGACCTCCTCCTCTATCACCCTGTTTATTTGCTGCTCTGTCTTCATGGTGTGGTATGGAATTAAATACAGGGACAGTTTTATCTTATCCTTCTGTGTACATTACAGCAGTTGGCTGTATAAGACAGGGGCAGCATATACAGCCATCCTCCAAGCCATTGGCTGATATTTTAATGTGTAGTGTACCTGTGAATGGCACATACTAATTGCAAGTTTTATTTGTAACAATAGTGCTTATATTTTAAGTTAGATTATTCTGCTGCACTTATTTGTATTCATTTTCAGGTGTTTGCACAAACAAATATACCCCAAAGGAGTACTAGCATGGTTTCTAAAGCAATGGAGTATGTTTTTGGTTGGTGACATGCTACATGAAGTAATAACCCTTCTGTTAGCTTTAGTGGACTCTATACCTTTGCTGGAATTACACTGCTGTTTGGACTGTGCTGTACATCATACTACTGTTTGTTGTTAATATTTCATGTTTTTTTGAGTAATTGTTTGACTTATGCAACTTAATGATGCTCTTAATGAGTGGGACGATGGTTTCATGTACATGACTGTATGCTTCATGAACAAATATATGGAACATTATTTTAAAAAAAGTTGGCCTGAAAATGCTGGTGTTTATTAAGAGATAATTCCTTACCTCCCAAACTATCATTGCAGTTATGCTGTAGACTTTTGTTGGGGACATACTGTATTGAGAGACCCGAAATATTTCAGTTGACATCAAAAGAGCATATTTTAGTTGGGCTGAATCAGTAACGATTTGAAGTACAGTACTGCTGTTATTATTGATGAAGACTGCATGTAAGATTTGTGTATAATCTTTGAAAGCATTCCTTGATTACTGCTAGATTCCAGCTGTATTGAATTATTGTTACTATACAAGGCTTCTTACCATCACAAAAACGTGACGGACTCAGTCCTGTTCATGGACGATTAATTTTCTGAAGACCCATTTCATCATTCTCTGTAGTATTGAACATTTTAATTTTAACTCTAATTTTAATTAGTATTTTTAGCAGGCATAATTTTTGGGATGAATAAATGCAATAAGTGAATGTATCATGCTTGTCAGATGGTGGTATGATCATAATGAAATCTGTAGTAAGTGTGCAAGGGTGCTCTTGTACATGACTGAAATATATAGTGATGTCAGTATAACCATTTTTGTGGCATTGCAGTTAAGGTAAGGGTCACTACATGACATATCTGTGCAAGCATAGAGGGGAGGCAGAGCTATACCTCCAACCCATTCACAACCTCAGCACTAGAAGGGGTTGGTTAATAGACAAGGACATGCACATTTTAACCTTAGTCTGACTGTAATGAGACGTACAGGATATTCAAATAACGTTTATTGAAACTTGTTTAGAAATATACACTGTGCAGCAGAAATCCAGCATTTGGAACTAAGTCCGAGACTGGAAGTGATGCTGTTATAATTTTAATCATCCATAGCTTTCATATATTTGTCCATGTGTGACTTTACTCTGCCTTCCTATCACTACAGTTATGTATGCCAGATATGTCTCCCTAATTTTAAGAAAAACATGGATTAAATTACATCACTTTCCTGAGACACATGACCATAGTCTACAGTAAGCATAGATAAAGACCTCAACATTTGTAATTACTTGCAGCTGAGTGGACAAGGCAGGAGACTGATATTCCATGGGGCAACAGACGGCTCAGATTTTGGTAGAACTAGGCATCTTTTTCTCTTCACTACTACATTTATAATGACAATGGGGACCACTCAGCCGTCTGTTAATTCATAGAAGGCACAAAGTCCTTAAAACTGACTACTTGTCTCTGAATTGCTAAAACTGTGTGGCTGTGCATCTATTATTCTTGTGTGCCTTTGCAGTGTGGTGCATCCTTACAAGTCAAAGCACAAAGATGAAAACTTGCTTTCAGATGCCAGGCTGTGAAATATGTAGGGATTAACTTACCCCATTCCTCCATAAAAACCTTTGTGTGTATTGCCTTAGCAAAGTGGTAATTGTACAATTATCATTGCTAGTTTGTTGTAAGATTTCATTGGGTTTTATTTATATCTGGGTTCTCATTCTAAGTGTCGTAGGCTGTAAAATTCTCTCGAATTTATTGTCTTGTAGAACCTGTTTTCAACATGTTGGTAGGTTGTAAACTTCTTAAATATGCATAACATAGGTCACCTAACAGATTTTTGTAAGGACACACATGGTGAGAACAGAAAGGCACTGTTCATACATAAGTATTTTTTCTTATTAAATACATGCCCACATTAAACTGTGGAGCAATAATATGGTTGTGGAACAGGTCACATATGAATAGACTAAGAGCAGCATAGATGACATTTTTAAGAGGTACAGAAGGAAAAGCCTGGTAAGTGGGTACGTGGGCTTCATTCACTGGGATTGAAGGCACTGGGGCTTCTGACCATTCACTTCATGTACTGCCTGCATATCCCTTCATGGCACATCTGGAGACAACTTTACCCTTGTATAAGGAAAGACCAGAAAGAATAGAATAAGAAAAAAAGTATTTAAAGACAAGTTAACAAGCAACAGTTCAGATTTTATAAACATGTTTTAAGAACAAACACTAGATCCCAAAGCTTTTGAATATTAAACTAAAAAGTAAATGCCCTATGAAAAAGACTGAGATCAAAAAGGGAACAGTTGGTTAGGAAATTAGTCATGTATAAGGAAGGAAGTCTGGGAAGAAACTGAGGAGGAGGAGGAGGAAGGGCAGAATGGGAAGATAAAAAAAAAGTGATACAAGGGCTTGGTTCCAAGCATTCATATAAAGTCGAAAAGTGTGTGGAGGAGGAAGTAGGAAATACCATTTGGTACAATTTGGATGACCTTTTTATACACCGAGAAATTGTGAATAAAAACTAGATGGATGAACCTGCAATAATTGATTATAATTCCATTGTTTCCAATACCAATATTAGTTATTTAAATTATATTAGTGTGCAGCACATATATTGAGCTTCCTTCAGTTAATAAAAATGTTAATTATGTGCTGAATACATTAAAGTTTAAACAAATATTGTAAAAAGCAAAATAATCTAGAATCCAAACGTGAGAAACTCTGGGTTCATAAGGCACACCTCTGAAGCTGTGTGCAGTGCAGTACAGAATACATCCCACTTTACCAAAACTAGTGTATTGCAGTTAATACATGTTTTTATATACAGTACATATGCTAAATGGAATGCATGTATGAGTTCAGAATAAAAACAATGTGCCAAAACTATCAATTTCCATTTAACTTCATGCAACTATATGAATATGATAAACTTACCTGTAATATTGTCTAGGTATCTAATACACAAAAGAACTGCTTTTCTTTCTACTAAAGAGGTTAAATGTTTGGGTATCATGTGTTTGTGCCTTGTGATCAGTTCGTCTCAAAGGTGCTTATTACTAGCATCTTACACACCCATCACAAGTACGTAGTAATTCTCACTTAATCAGTAATTACAATACTTTACGTTCTTCTGTTGCAAAGTCCTTCAGAGGTACTTTAAAAGGCACCTTTATTTTACCATTCATTAACACCTGACTTTGGGAAGAGATAACCTCAGGATATTGGTAATACCAATCAGTTGCAGATTAGCATGCTCCAGGTTGATTGATTCAACACAGTCTGTCAAAACTGTTATTATTTTCTTATTAATTTCGCTGCCATGTCACTAACTTAATGCACAATTGCTATTTCAAGTTCATTTACTTCTCTAGTCAAAAGGTCACATTCACATAACTATAGGCTATTAATACAAGTACATATTTATTGAAAATGTGCAAATTTTTAAACTCAAACTACAACTTCACATACATTTTGTTTCAAATTACAGAACAAAATTTTAACACTGCTTATGATCCACTGTGTGTGAAGACATTGCAAACTACTGTCACTAGAGAGCAACAAGAAGTCCTAAGGAAGGTCATGTCAGATATTGGAAGCCACTCCCTTCTGAAGTACACGTTACACTGAATGTAATATAAAATATTCTATAGGTTTCTGCAAGTGATACTGTTCTCTTATCCAGTAAATACAGCTGAAGATTTTCTTACTTTTGATAACCAACTGCAAGTGTCACGCTTGAATGGATGATGGGACATGAAAATACAAACTGTCTGGGATTAACTAAAGAACTTGAAATTCCATCAGGAAAATTTTTCAAGGGCCTAAATTTGTGCTGTAATGTGAAGTCACACAGTGCACAGTTTTATAAAGAAGTGTTTGAAAAGCCTCTAATGTGATTTGGTTATAAATACCAGTAGCATGATGCAAAATAAAATGGTTGTTCAAATACGATAATTTATTTTAACCCATTTAATGTGATACCTCACATAGTCATGCACATTTATTACTTTTTTCCACACTTCTATCACCCTGCCCACACAGAAAGGCTTCTAGTCAGAGGAAAAAAAAGTTTTGTGCAATACCAAAACATCAATTTCTGGGGATAAATTTCCAAAGAAACTGCCTGGTGTGGTCAAATGGAATTGCCAGTATGATTCAGCAACACCACTATGAGAATGTCAAATTTCATGGAGGAAATAGATTAGTAAGACTAAATGTGTATGTGTTTGTATATGTGCGTGTATACACATACATATACACCCACACATACACGCACGCACGCATGAAGATTTGAGGTTTGTTATGTATGTGGCATCAAATAAGGTATGATGATGTGAAAACCATTTCTCATTCATGTTAAGAATTTTTTGGTTTTTGTAAGTAAAAATCAGGGCCTTACACCAACACTCATAAATGGGACTTCCATAAAGCTTCAGATTTAAACTCCATGCAAAATAAAAAACTCACACACCTCTAATCTTACTTTTGTGTTACTGACTGTATCATTAAGGAAACTGCTGGCAGCATGGTGGAGGGTAATCATCATTTTAATATATCCTACAACCATGGGACAGGAATCATTACTGTCATTAATACACACTACATTTTGTTTTAGGGAGAAGTCCAAGAGCTGTTTATTGTGTATCACGTAAAAGCAATAATTTTGTAAAACTTATAAACATTTCAGTATGTGACTGTCTACTGCTTTTGGAAAACTTGGGAGCCAGTAAAGCATATGAATGAATTAAAGGTTGGTTCAATACAAATGACAGTTAACTGCTTGTGTTAGAAGTGTAATTTATGATACCAAATAACTGTGTAACAGTATTCGTGTCAAATAACAACATTTGCATTTCAGTAACTGCATGTTTCCAGTGAGGAAGGAGAAGCTTTCAAATGGGAATAGTCACAAGAATACAGGCAACATGGTCTAGCAGACATAAAAATTCAATACTAAGATATCTGTGTATCTGGTCACCCTATTATAGCAGTTGGGCCAGTGTTTCAACTGCGAGCATAACCGTCTATATTAAATGTTTCTCCTTCCCCATCATATGGTTGTCCCACATTTTCTTCACAAATGTCTGAAGTAGTGTGCTACAGAATACAATAAATATTTAGAAACCAATTATCAAGAGGATTCTTGTATTTAATATATTATGCTTGAAGCTATACTGTTAAAATGAAAGTCATCAAAACAAGTATATTCATAGCATAGAACAAAGAAGTACTGCAATCTCAACTGTCATCTCTACTGCCCTTGGTAATAAGTGGAAGTATCCATAGGTTCCTCACTGGGAATAGCTTGTTGTCATTTAGGACTCTCAATTACTGCATTGGCAAGCTTCGACATCTTTGGGTATTTAATCTTCTTTTTATCAAGTTCATCTTGAGCCCACAGAATTAGTTTCAGGAGATTTGACAACTTTGGTGTAGTTGATTCTCGATTTTCCATTTTTAGTATTGCTGCGTTTAGTTCACTAGCCACCTGTAACAGTTAAATTGTTAACTTTATGTTTTTTGAGCCGTGCATTATTATATACCTATGTAATAAGAACCAACAAAATGCACTTTTTACATTAATGTTTTAATTTAATTGTAGTGTCTTCGACATGTTGCGAACATCCAAGTGTTCATCTTCAGGAAGACTTGTACATGCAGTTTTATGGTATTTCTTTCACACATCCATATAAGCAGTCTGGATTTTATATATATGGATATTATTATATGGATGCATGAAAGAAATACCATAAAACTGCATGTACAAGTCATCCCAAGGATAAACACTTGGATGTTCGAAAAATGTCTAAGACACTATAATTAAATTAAAACATTAATGTAAAAAGTGTGCAGTTTGTTGGTTCTTATTACATAGTTAAATTGTTAAGTTGAAATGATTTCTGATACTTGGATATGCCAAGGTGAATATAAGGGCAGTGCATTGAATATCACTCTCTTTATGTGATACACATTATACAAAACAGTACTGATGCAGCCGTTCACGAACCAGATTTCTAAAACACATAAGCACAAACAGCCCATACGTCATAACTAGAATTCCTTATGGGTACATACATATGTACAGGTACCTTCCCATTTCATTGATCCATTGTCCACCAAATAGTGGACAGAATAAGAAATTGTTCACAATTTGATATTAGATGCAAATGTAGCATCCAGTGTCTAAAAACAAATACACAATATACAAACAATCAATAAAAAGCATATCAAGAAGCAGTTAAAATATACGTACGCATACATACAGCAATAACACCTACTATACTCAGGGTATTACAGTAAAAACACAAAAGAAGAGTAAAGGTGATACAAATTTGTATCACATGTTTATAATATGATATTTACTAAATGTGGTTAGCTAAGAAAATGAGTATAGCAAAATTTAATTAGGTATATCATGATAAAATAAATATATTAAGTATACTGATCAACAATACCATTTAAAAACAAATAAAATGCATCAGCAATTTATGTTTGCTAGGAGCTAGCAACATGAAAAATATAATTAAAATAGTTACATGTACCATAAATAAATTAAAGGGACATCAAATGTATCACAAAATATCATTATGTGAGGCAGATCAAAACTCATCAACAGAGTAAAAAGCACTCCTTACAAGGTAATCTCTCAATGCAGACTTAAACACTTTTATATCATTTTGAAATTTTAACTATATTAGAGGGCAGTTTATTAAATATTTTAATTGAAGAATAAATAACACCCTAACATACTGCTTGGTTCCATTTGAAATATTAATGTTATTCAAGATATGAAGTTCCCACGGTGGTGCTGATAATGATCCAGTCTTCTGAGATCATCAGAAACTCTTTAGTTCGTGAATAACTGTTATGGTAAGCTACATTCCTACACACTCTCATATATTCACAATAACATACAATTTTATATTATTACAAGGGTCACTCCCTAAGTCAGCAACTATTCTTTTTGGCCAAAAATGTGGCAACACAGGAAGCAGAACACATACGTTTGAAAGCACATGGCATAAACTTGTGCATCTTACCATCAGATGGGAGTATGTATACATGAGTCAATGGTAAGAGGAAGGCAAACAACACATCTTCTGAATCAGTTCCATTCTTTGTCATCCAAAGTGAATATGAAACAAAGAGTACAAGATAAACTCTTTAACAACCTTCAAAGTAGATTCCAAATATGTTGATGGTTTTCTGACAATGGAAGGCACTAAACACTCTCGACATCATCTGACATACTAATCTGGTCTACCTTGCACTGAACATTTCAGAACAAGATCACCAACACAAGGATGTTGACAAATAAAATGCATGTACCCTCCTGTACACATACTACCATTTGATGGTAACATTTAAAAGTAAATGCCATATGTTTTGAAACATTTATACTCTATTTCCCACATTGCCCCTTCCCCCCAAAATAAAAGTTGCCAGGACTTACAGAATGATCCTCCTATATTATTTAAATGACACATACTAACCTTCTGTCGATGTGTGGGATGTAGTAAGTCCCTAAATGGACATTTTTTTGGTTCCTCAAATGCTAGCAAGGCCAAAGTTCGCTCCAGTTCATTCAAGACAGTCGGATCTGATTCACCAGCTTCAGACAGTTGTTCTTGTGCAAAATGTAAAGCTTCCTCAATTTCCCCATTGCGAATTAACTCTATTAAATGTAACTGCTGTGAACATGATAGGTAAAATTTTATATAATATGACTTATAATGTACATTGGTTGAATAGAGGAAATGCAAGAGTAGGTACAGACAGGTTACAGGCACATGAACTACACAGGTTATTTGCATAGAAACGTGTATGAGAAGTTGGGGAAAATTAATGTCTGTAAATAGTGTAACCAAGTAAAAACAATGCAAATGAAGGCTGAATATGTCAGCATATTGTCCAATAAGGGGCTGGCTACCACATTTTAAACTACAGCAATCTTCTTTCTCCAGCCAGAAACCTGCTAAAATGGTAACTCTTGTAAAAGCCGTCTATTCTTTCACATTTTAATTTTTATTTTGAATTAAAGAAATATGATTAAACTAAGACTGTGAATGTACATTATATTCCAGCTCTGGGGACAATACTAACTCTTTAAGCACTTTTCACTGATCTCCATAGAATTATCTTTCATAAAGATGGCAGAATATCAAGAATGCATGAACACCTCACCATGTGTTAACAACCAAGCCTACTTATCGCCTTCTCTCAAAAGTAAGATGTAATCACAGGCTTATTGCACTTAACAGCCCACTTTCATACGTTATATGGCACATGCTTATAGACCCCAGTCACGTCTGAACCAACTGAAATTTATGGCACTGGAGCACAGCAACATGCCACTAAAAGTCACCCCACTGTTCTAATGTTCATTTCCACATCATTAATAATTTTAGCACTGTGGCCGCACAAACATCTTGTGCATGTATGACACTAGTGATGCTTAATGTAAAGACTCATGTTCTGTGCAGTAATAATTAACTCGATGAAACACAGTTCTTGAGAAGCTGACAGTTGCTCAGTCGGTCAACATACTGCCATTTATGGAACTCAGGTGTTTACTACCGTTCTCGCAACAGATTAGCACGTGATCTGAAACCACTTGAAACCAGTCCATACCCTTGCACTATATCTCTTTAAAATCAAATTTAATCTAATGCTCCACTTATGCCTACATATTCCAAGTGGTGTTTTTACTTTAAATGTTTTGATTACAAATTTGAATACATATCTCACTCTCCCCATGCGTGTTTTTGTGTGATGCTAAATCTTTTGACAAGGCAGAAAGAAATTTTTTATAGACTTTAACAAGAACAAAGTGACAGCATGAAATCTACAGCAAGTCATGGAGGCAGGTACATAAAATTTTTGTTAAGTGTTTGACGTCATAAACATGGCAATAAATTCCATTGGAAACATTTTCCTGTATAGAACAGCACACACAGCAAAGGTACAAAATTTTTAAGCTGTGTCACACTCCATTAACCTCTTAAATAGGAATTAATGGATATGATTCATTGGAAAGTATTATTAAAATGCAGAATTATTAATTTTGAACTACTGCAAGCCATACTCTAGAAATTAAAGAATGCAGACTAAAACAGGCAAACAGTCTTCCAGGACTTAATGATGAAGCAGAAAAATAAATACTTCAGTGGCTACATCAGTCAGCAGCATATACATAAAATAAATAAAACACCAACAATTAAATGCTGCACTAAAAATAATTTATGGCAACATGTGAAATTAAGGTTTAATAGGAGTTAAGTGCATTACCTGTAAATGAAAGTAAAGATAACGATCATTGTCCAGCAATTCAGGATGAAGCTGATTGACCAAAGCAGTAGCTTCTTGGATGCGTCCACTCTGAATTGCATCTCTTATTCGGATTCTGTCATCTAAAGAATCGAGTTCCATGGATGGACTAATACCAGATTCCTGCTGAAACTTTTCTGCTGCTTCTTTGAAACCCTCTGTTTCATTAACAAAAGTTCCATACAATTATGCAAGGTTACAGGTTTTTCATCCTGCAGCACAGATATTGTATGTCCCCTACTCAATGTGTTATGTTTTCATGATTCATAGTACCTATGGCCACATCTAAAAATGTGTAAAACCTATAACTATTTTACATTTGAGAAATATTGTAATTTATTAACTTTCATTTATGTTTATCCAGATACAATGTGTTCACTGTGTTCATTATGGCTGTACATGCAAATTAGTACACACGATCAATAAAGATATGGCAAAACTTTTGTTGTATGTCACATACTGCAATTATATTTACAAAAAAAAGCTGCCTGAGGTATGCGTTATAACAATTTTTACTGCACTAATCAATATTTCCTCCACTTTCTACATGTCATCAACCTTATAAACACCAACAATTACTTACTTACTTACTTACTTACTTACTCCATGGAGCAGAGTTCTTCTTGAGAAGCTAACTGGTTCTGCAGCTATTCAAGAAATTCCCCGCAATTTATGGAACCCGAAGGTTCATCACCGTATTCACAAGTGCCCACCATCTGTCCCTATCCTGAGCCAACTCTATCCAGTCTCCACCCCCTCCCACTTCCCAAAGATCCATCTTAATATTATCCTCCCATCTACATCTAGGTCTCCCCAATGGTATCTTTCCCTCAGGTTTCCCCACTAGAACCCTGTGTACACTTCTCCCCTCCCCCATATGCGCCACATGCCCCGCCCATCTCATTCTTCTCGATTTTACCACCTGCACAATATTGGGTAAGGAGTAAAGATCCCTAAGCTCCTCATTATGTAATTTTCTCAATTCTCCCGTTACCTCGTCCCTCTTAGACCCAAATACTCTCCTCAACACCCTTTTCTCAAACACCCTCAGCCTATGTTCCTCCCTCAATGTCAGCGACCAAGTTTCACACCCATACAGGACAACGGGCAGGATTATAGTTCTATATATCTTGATATTTAAATTTTTGGACAGCAACCTGGATGACAGAAGATTCTGCACCGAATAACAACAAGCATTCCCCGACTTCAGCCTGCTCTTAATTTCTTCCTGAATAGAATTCTGATTTGTTAACGTTGTTCCCAAATATTTGAACT
>Ga0123355_10003250_pt1 | contig 23230 bp, 11 predicted proteins | sample TergutEmb28metaG_3_FD_89872 | JGI IMG/M metagenome (GOLD analysis project Ga0123355, IMG submission 89872) | Embiratermes neotenicus P1 segment gut microbial communities from Petit-Saut dam, French Guiana - Emb289 P1 | ecosystem: Host-associated > Arthropoda: Insects > Digestive system > Gut ... | reverse complement strand
GGGTTGGGGAGTGGGTCCACGGTCTCCTATTTAAAATTCAGAGACAGGCCTGCCATAAGGACAGGTCTTCGGCTATCCGCCACCCGCCGACGTGCCCGGTAGCCACTCAAGCCTCGGGAACATAAGATTGTCTAGTCTAATTGACTATTGAAGACAACGGATAAGGAGGTGAATCGCAGAGCAAATATTAAACACAGGAATTAATCTTACAACACCGAAAAGATCCAAATCAACCAAGCGGCTAATTCGACGTATGGGAATTTGAGAGGTGATCGTGTATTGAGGAACGAAACGCAGCTTAGAATAATGTGTGTGTGTATAAAGTTTATTGTGTAAGCGTGAGCTGCTTAAAATTTACATAAGGAAGATGCATGTTGCGAAATGGTAAAACTATGTATATACATAAAGGAAAGACAGTTACAATTTCTTCACAAGAAGCGGAATTAAAGAAAGCGCGAGAAACATACAAGCCAAATTCCACATATTTAACACCATTAAAAAAGATTTTATTCTCTTGCGAGTTCAAATGCTGAATATTCTCAAAGACGTACTGAATATATGTGCAAATATAAAATTCTGAAATACAAGGGCAGACTAAAAAATCGTACCCAGTTTTAGTGTGAAATAGTTTAAAATATCTGCGGTATTCAATTACAGACTATTTCCTTATCAAAACAATTCAAAATATAAAGTTTGGTGCCTTATCCTAAGTATGTTGGAATACACAATTATAAATAAGATACTTGAACGTTAAAAACAGGAAGAATATTACTTATGTATTATATATTGAGTGAATAAAGAATCATTATTATTAAGCACAAAATATCAGTGGGGAAATTCCTGTAAAATATCTTGGTCGGAATGCCTGCAAAGAGAAGACCACTTTTGGAGGTCTTGGTCTACATCAAATGGTCATATTGAAAAGAATCACAAGTAAAGCAAATGGAGCAGATGCAGCTGTTTCCGAATAGAATCAAGTGCAGGAATGTTGTGAAAACAGAAATGAAACTTCGGGTTCCAAAAGAGACAGAAATATTTTTTAAGTGTAGACCAGTTAAGAGATATTCCAGAAAAAAGAAGAAATTTGCTCCTCGGAGTTATATAAGTATTAAGTCGCCAGTCGTTACGAATTTAGGAGAATCTCAGTATGTTCTATTGGTCTAATCAGACTTTACCTGTACCATATAAGCTTTTCACAATGTTTGAACATGTGATGCATCACTAATATGTAGCACGAATTTTTCCATTATCACTGAAGTACATAGAAAAAGTTCTGGAACATATTAGCTATGATTCAGGAGGCTTGACCTGCCTACTCCGAAACAGAAGTCAGGACGCTTTGCTAATTGATGTACGAGGGTGAGTCAAATGGAAACCTTGAATATGTTTTAGTTTTTATCGTGGACGATATGGTGTACTAATTTATGATTCATATCCAAATGTGCGGTTATTTCATCCACTGTTACGCGGCGATTTTCCTTCACGATGGCTTCAACTGCTGCAGTGACCTCTGGTTTCACTACTCGGTGTGCCTGACCAGGTCGAGGAGAGTCTGTTACAGAACTGATGCCGTTCATGAACTTCCTTGTCCACTCGTGCACTTGCTGTAGTGACAGACATGCATCACCGTACTGAACTTTCATTCGTCGATGAATTTCGATGAGTTTCACCACTTCACTACTTAAAAGACGGTTGACAGAACGCTGTTCTTCTTTGGTGCATGTTGCAAGCGGGACCGCCAAATTTACACTACTACTGCACCGTCGTGTTGCATTCCTACATCGTACTGCCACCTGTCGGCCACTCTTCAAACCATCAGTATCACTGTTGTCAACTTACAGAAAATCGAGCGGTGTTTGGAATTTTTATCGCACTTTTAAGCTTTTCATTAGACTCTCCCTCTTATCATATAAGTTCATGTAAGGCGTATAAGTACACATAATATGACTGTCGTATGTGAGGCCAAACATTTCTAAGAAAAACTCCTTTCAGTACAGGTTAGGAAATAAGGTAAAGACGGATACTCATGCACTTTTGAAGACTGGCTGAAGGGAGAATAAAGGAGAATAAAAGATAAGGAAAGGGAATAAAAGGAAAAAGTAGAGAAGAGAATAGGGCAGAAGAAAAATGAAAAGAAAGAGAGATAGTGAAGGAAATGACGAACTACATTTATTACAGGGGAAAATTTTTCTATCTAGCATAATTCATCCCGTTGTGTTTAAGAACTAAATAACAAAGAGTTATAGGACGGTTCAGTCTAACATAACTGTGTTGTTATTCGACAGCTACATGTTTCGTTCCAATTCGACCACCATCAGGCCATAAATATATAACAGTTTTTACATTCCTGTAAATATTACATTTATGGCTTGAGGATGGTTGACTTCAGCCGAAATATGTAGCTACTGAATAAAAACGTGGCTTTGTTAGGCTGAACCATAGAATCATTTGTCTCTGAAGACAATTTATTGCTTTTAAGTTTCACAAACAGACAGTTGTCGCTCTTCCGTCCGTTCCTGGTAAGCAGGAATCAAGGATGAGCTTTGACGGTGCTAAGGATAGAGTGTGGTGCTGGAGTATACCGCAGAAGAAAAACGTTCAACATCTGAGTTAAATTTTTGAATTCATAATTACGAGGCTGTGTTATAAAAAATTGTATAACGTTGGGAGTTCGGCTTGTGGGTGGATATTTTGTTGAAATGGCTGCATGAGATGTGTGTAGTACAAGGTATATTTTGGTTGCTGCCAGATCATCTGTGCACTCTTTCCGAGGAAACCAAAGGAAACCTTGATCGATTTGGTTGTTTGAGGGTCCTTTAGAGAGCGTAATGATTTTTAGTCAGCGCGTCGGCTTTAAATTAAGCGAACTACTGTGTGCGTATAATAATCATAATATTAAATCTGTCAGAGAACACATTGTGATGACTTCAGAAGGAAAAATATTTGAATTCTACTGAGGGAAATAATGAATTTTGTTGCGAGGAACATATGGACTATATAAACACACTAACTTACTTACTCCATGGAGCAGAGTCCTTCTTGAGAAGCTAACTGGATCTGCAGCTAGTCAAGAAATTCCCCGCACTTTATGGAACCCGAAAGTTCTTCGCCGTATTCACAAGTGCCCGCCATCTGTCCCTATCCTGAGCCAAACCATCCAGTCTCCACCCCCTCCCACTTCCCGAAGATCCATCTTAATATTATCCTCCCATCTACGTATGGGTCTCCCTAATGGTCTCTTTCCCTCAGGTTTCCCCACCAGAACCCTGTGCACACCTCTACCCTCGCCCATACGCGTATATAAATATACTGCATGAGCAAAGTGCTACAGTTTAGTGTTAAACTTGGAAGTAGGTACAGCAACTTGTAAGTTCCATAGGGTTAACTACAATGGAAACGGTGTGCTCCGTAACTTGACACATATTTTAGCAAGGTGCCCTTTAATTTCAAAATATCACACCGTTTGAAGTTACATTCGGAAACATGATTTGATTTATGCCATAATAGAAATTATGTTAACGAATGTGCAAATTTTTATGAATCTCGTTAAAGTCGTGTGGAATTTCCGTTCACTTCTATACAAATCGGAGGAAAAATTTATAAAATATGGGGGAAAAATTCAAGACTTTAAGTTAAGTATATTTTCTCTACACATTTTTTGACGAAACACCCACTATCTCAGGGATATAATGTGGAAGTTTCTGTGCCATTATCACTGTCACGGCTCCTGTTTGCACGAAACTTACGCTTCTTCGACACCTTCTTTTAAAAAAACACTTATAACAAATGTAATAAATTTTGAGTGAAGATTTAGCCGCTAATATTAGGTCATATATAGACAGACAGATGGACACTCAGACGACTTGATCTGCTTATAAGTGGTCAATTTTACCTTACAACGACGCCTAAAAATTTTCGTGTCAAATAATTATATCTAAACGCGAATTCATTTTGACAATTGTTGAGCTGAAGTACCTAAACCTTTAACTTCTTGGCAGGTCTAGAGTTTTTAAACATACTAAACTTCTACATTTTAGACTTATATCTTGAAGTTTTGATATTAAAATTACTGGTCGCTTTACAATGGAGTGTATTTGTGTAATATTACAAAACGAAGGCTTGCGGAAGGTAAGCAATAAAAGAGTTTTCAATTTGTAATTGGATTTCAGTTTCCTGGAAAATTTAATTGAATACGTTTAAAGCCGGAGCTGATATACAACAATACTTATAAATTTTGTTTTATTAAATATCAACAAAGTTGAATTCATACAATGTATTTCACATTCAAACTCAATCACGAATCAACAAAGAGCTCTATTGTTACCAAAAAAAAAACGGCTGGTTTCTGCGAGAAATGCTGATACAAAAGGAATTTGTAGTACAACCAGGTCAGTAAATATTTAGAAGTGTAGATGCTTCTACAGGGCGACCAATAACGCATGAAATTAATTTCACGCTTTCTGCCACTTAAAGTCATAAGCCCAGGGTACACGGCTATTCTTTTCTGGGTTCATCTTGATATTACACTGCGACACTGAAATTGGTTCAGATTTGTTTTTGAAAAACTGATATCATTTGAGCTAGTCAAGGAATTCTTCCTTCAAATGGCCGAGAATAGTCCTTGTCTTGAAACGATAAATTTTTTCTGTACCCATAATACTTACTTACTGAAGATAAAGTTAAATTTTCCCCTCTCTACAAAATTAATACCTGTTAAATTTGTAGAACTGTAGCTATACTCATTAATTAAATAATGTAATAAAATACAGTCTAACACAACTTTTTATGAAATAGTTTATAAATATACAGCTCTCAGCTACATGTTTCGGCTTTATAGAGTCATCTTCAGGCTGAATCTAGGAGGGTATATATATGTATGTATATATATATATATATATATATATATATATTGGAATGCCATAAAAGACGATATCTCGTTTAGAATAAGAAGTTGTTAAAAATGAAATACAATAAAATTTAAAGTTTTATAAACACGTAAAATATTTACAATTTATAAAATATGATATAAACAGGACTGTTGTGTTTTTGGGGTTGTTTTGATCTGAGGAAACTTGTGGGTGTTGCAAGTATATCTTCTTAGTGAATTTATTTAACTTGGTGGTTGACACGGCGGGAGGAAAGGAAGCTCAGTGTGTGTGAGAACAGAACACGGTGGTAAGGAGAATATTTGGACCTAGGGAGGAAGAGGTAACGGGGGAATGGAGGAGATTGAATAACGAGGAGCTAAATAATTTGTACTCCTCACCCAATATTGTGCGGGTGATAAAATCGAGAATAATGAGATGGGCTGCGCATGTGGCGCGTATAGGTGAGGAGAGGGTGGTGTATAGGGTGTTGGTGGGGAAACCGGAAGGAAGGAGACCACTGGGGAGACCTAGGCGTAGATGGGTGGATAATATTAGGACGGATCTCCAGGAGGTGGGATGTGGGTATATGGACTGGATTGGGTTGGCCCAGGATGGAGACAGGTGGCGGATGCTTGTGAGTGCCGTAATGAACCTTCGGGTTCCGTGAAATGCGGGAAATTTCTTGACTAGCTGCAAACCAGTTAGCTTCTCAAGAAGGACTCTGCACCATGGAATAAGTAAGTAAGTAAGTAACAATAAGTGTCTTATAACTCATTCTTAAGGTTGGGTTGGATGGAGCTAAACAGTTAAGAACACAAAACGGGCGCAGGAAAGGCCTTGTTACCGATCAATATGAGGTTGGGAGGGCCTCAGAGACGGTCTGGAAAATTTGTTGATAATTCTTTGCCTCTGCTGGGATTCGAAACAAATTCCATCTAGCCCGTATTCCAATCATTTTACCTACTAAGATATTCCAGGTTCTTAACCTTCTAAAGCCTATTAGTTACGTAATGTAACAACAGGTTTTACATTCAACGATTTACGTTCTGCCCACACTGTATTTATGTGTTTTGTATTTATCTGAGAACAAACAGCGACTTGTACCACTTAATTAATAAACTGGTTGGTTTTTATAACCGAGATGAAAAGTGTTTACTGCGCAGTACGAACTGGGTCTTTAAATAAAGCAGTCAGCGCTTCGTCTTAAATGGTTAATTGCTCTAGATCCATCATATGCTCCTGTGTCTACCTTTAGGTTTCCACGTATTCTCTATCCATAATTTCATTTAACTAAAACCTGCTATGAAATCTAAAAAGACTTTGGTGATATAACAGTATTATTTGAGCTACGAGTTTGGAGCAAAGAGTAACAATTCAAATACATGAAATACAAGGATCCAGTAACTCCAAGAGGAAATGGAATATCTGAAGACACCGTTGCCAGTTGACATAATACCACTTTTTACTTTCACAATAGTTTCAGTATCTAACTCATACAGGCACTCTGCAAGCCGTCCTTGGGTTGCATGAATGACTACCAGATGGGTGGGTCTGATGGGTCGGAATTGAGTGTTTTAGGGGAATGGGAAGTAATTAGGACTGGCAAATTAGCAACGACTAATGAGCTAAGTTAGTGTCCGGCTGGCTGAGCTACTGGAGAATGCTGTGACAGGTGATTGAGGGGTGGGAGGGTAAAGCATGTTCTGAGTTAGCGATGAGGCAGATCAGAGGAGCGGATGACAATTACCATGTCGCCTTACACTAATGTATTGACAGAGAGCTTCAGAACGACGCTTGGCGTCTGACGTTTTCTGAAATGTCGCGACGAGCTGTTTAATTGCAAGTCGACGGGCGTGGGGCCTAGGGTGTCATGCAAATGCTTTTATTTGCAACGTTCTGCTTCTTAGTCAATTTGTTGTTTCACAGAAGAGAGAACACGTGTTTGCTTTGTATTCACCAGCTGGTAGTTGTAAAACTGTAACCTAAAAAGTGAAGTGAAAGGCAATACTTTGGAAGCATAGTCTCAGTGAGAAGAATAATATTAAAGTTATTTAAAATAAATGGGGAATTGTGGATTTGAAACTGTAGGTTAAAAGTAAGATGGCGAAATTTGTGAAGAGGGTCATGAATGTTTCTTTTTCAACAAAGTGTCTAACGTATCATTCAGTTGTGTAACTAGAGTGCTTGAACAGGAAACCGGTTTCATGAAGTTATTAAAGGAACTTTAATTAAACATGTACTGAACACGATCATTTTGATAGGAAGGAAGTACTTCTGTTGCTTTAAAATGGGTGAAATACGTCTGTTTATACCGCCCATTTGCCACAACAGTCAAAACTCAAAATTTGTGATTTTCAGGAGAAATATCTAAAAATTTTGATGTGCTTTAATTTTCTATGAGTGCAACGACGATTTTTGCAAACTGCGTTATGACACTATACCTGTTAAAAGTTCCTCTGCAAACATTTCTTTCTGTACTAATAACCCAAAAATATACTGCAAACGAGCGATATGTTGTATTACAAAGAGTTAGATTCGTCCTTGTACATACCATGAAAGAACTTAAGGGCAGTACAGATCCACTCATTCATAAACTTGGCACTGGACGGAGGTGAATGTCCAGCCTTATGTCACCCGTGGCTTTACTCCCACTAAAAATGCCCGGTGCTAAACAACTGGGTGATTCTGTGGGTCCCAGACCCGTTCTTGGTTGTGTGAGAAGAGAGAAGTCTCTTTGCTCTCATTATTTATGACGAAAATTACTCCCATCAATCGTCAGGACACAACTATTGTAACTTGCAAAGCATAAGCGACTATTCGTGATTTCAGGTTTCCGTGTCCCTGTAAATGCGATATGCACTCTTCTGGGGTTGTACTGAGGGTTGATTTGAAAACGTTACGTGTTTTGAACCGTGTATTGTGATATACCTATGTAATAAGAACAAACAAAATTAACACTTTCTACATTAATGTTTTAATCTCATTAGTGTCTTCGACATGTTTCGAACATCGAAGTGTTCATCTTCAGGAAGACTTGTACATGCAGTTCTATGGCACTTCTTTCATGCTCCCATGTTAGCAGGCCGGTCGATGGCACATTCTGGATACATGAAAGAAATACCATAAGACCGCATGCTCAAGTCTTTCTGAGGATGAACAATTGGATGTTCGAAACATGTCGAAGACACTATAATTAATTTAAAACATTAATTTAAAAGGTGTACATTTTGCTGGTTCTTATTACATAGGAAGATTTTTAGTTTGTTTCCGACTTCTGGGACAGCATATCCGAAACCGTATTCAAGGGTCAAGGGTCTTGAAAGGGATGACCTTGAAAACGTTATCGACAGTTGTTCCGAAACGTCGGTAAAAACATCAGGCTACGCTGCGTTAAGTCTCAAATGAGCGAAGGTCTCATAATCCACTACATGGGTGTAGTTCACGAACTTTCCTTACGTAAAGGATTGTTGAACATTTAGAAGTCTTGCTGAATTTATTTTCAAGGTACAGTTCCGTTATTCGAAGCACGTTCTGTATTGCGAGAAACGCGATAAAATTATTCTGGTCCCATGATTTATTGTTTTCCAGGCTCTGCCCACAGTATGGTACCGAGAAAAAGTTTTGAGGGTAATACTAGTTGCCAGTTGGAAATGATATCGCGGAGTTTGAAAGCAATAATTCATGTGCACCTACTTCATCATACAGGTTTATTCCAACCATTCTGCACCACACATTCCCAACCACTACGACAGAGTAGAGACACCTTCGGGAAGTGGGCGGGGGGGGATAACTCTATTACTACTAAAAAAAATAAATGAAGCGAATAATCAGTATTTCTTGTTTCGTCCCAAATATTTCGTTATAACAACTGTGCAGTCACAAATGTCTCCTATGATATAAACAGATAAGCAAATAGAGGCGCACGGCTGCATTGGTACAAATGTCTTTTGCTTACAACCAAATTCATCATTATTGCAGGAATGTGTCAGTATAGCGGATACACTTCTAATTTTCCCATGAACAGAACCCGCGTAGTCAATGACGACTGAACTATACGGTGTTTTACTTATAATTTTCGCATACCGTAAAATGGATAGTTTTGTATGAGTGTGAAACTTGGTCGCTCACAGTGAGAGAAGAAGTTATGCTGAAAGTGTTCGGAAATAGGGTGCCGAGGAAACATTTGGGTCCAATTACACGAGGTAAGAGGGGAGTGGAGAAGAATACATAAGAAGTAGCTTTAGGATCCATGCATCTTTTTTCAATGGCTCGACAGCTGTAGTATTTCCAGGCTTCCATGAGGTTTCTCGATGAAACTCAGACACACCACACTCGGTAGGAATCCTCTGGACGAGTGGTCAGGCCGTCGCAGAGACCATCTACCTGACAACACATAACACCCGCTACAGACAGACATCCATACCCCCGGTGGGATTCGAAGCAGCAATCACATCAAACGAGGGCCCCAGACCCAACCCTTAGACCGCGCTGCCACTGGGATCGGCATGAACTCTAATGGTCACTAAATTTATGCGGGTGATCAAAATAAGAATAATTGGAGAGGCGGGGCATGTGACACGTATGGGGTAGAGGAGAGGTGTACACAGGCTTTTGGTGGCGGAACGTGAAGGAAATAAACCACTTGGAGGATCTAGGCGTAGAATGGAGGATAATATTAAATGGATCTTCAGGCAGTGAGATTGGGGAATGAACTTCATCGATCTGCCTCGTAATACGGACAAATGGCAGCCGCTTGTGAATGCGGGAATGAATAATTTGTTTCTTTAAAATGCTGGAAATTTCTTGATTATCTGAGAAACTGTTAGCTTTCAGAAAGTACTGTGTTCAGTATAGTTGTTAGTTTCGATAGTAACGTGAAACAATGTTGAAGAGAAACTGCAAGTTATGCCTTTTCTGCTTCCTCACCGCTCAATATGGTTGTGATGTATAGGGCATGAGATACATAAACTTCTGAACTCACACTCACACACACACACACACACACACACACACACTCACACACACACACACACACACACTGTTCAGATTGGGTAAAATAGTTAGGTAAGGTACACCCTTGTACAAGCACTGAGGCTCTGCACAGAGTGTACGGCCCATAGGGGGAGTAGAGGTATAGCTATACTCTTTCTTGACCACGGCACTAGAAATGAATGAGGGGTCAGCGTCACGCCCCGGCCGCTTTTACCCCCGGGAAAGACCCGGGACTCATTTTACAGGAGGCTGGTTGGGCACCAGAGCAAGTCTGGAGAGGTGCGGAAAATCTCGTCCCAACGGAATTCGATCCCCGGACCGTCCAGCCTGTAGTCAGTCGCTATACCGACTGAGCTACTCGGCCTAACAGATTGGGTAATGGTAGTTAATATTCCGCAGCTTCATAGGTGCTTTCGCAAAACAGTTACAAGAAGTAAACTTCAGCTTCATCATATATGCAAGCCAGTCCGTCCTTCTGTCAGCATGGACCAACTGGCCTCGCACTGCAATGATTTATTATGCAGTGTTAACAAAAAAAATGCTTTTTTTTCAAATCAATGTGTGTGCACATCCTCCATCCTGCTAGACTGCTTACGTAAATGCATGAAAAACATACCATATAAAACTGTGTATATAGAATATTGTCTTCTTGATGGTGGACATAAGATGTTCGAAACATGTAGAATACAAGAAGAACTGAATTAAAACATTAATTTTAAAAGTGAATTTTGTTGGTTAACATTACATAATTGTACCACAGTGCAGGGTACAGAAACATAAAGTGCACTTAAAAGCTGTGAGCTCTTCCCAGTTTCAGCTAAAATCGGAAAAAAAACACAGCACACAGTTTACACGAAGACTTTTTTTGAGTGTTATCGTTACAGTTGTTTCAGAGTTGTCACGGTGAGCTTCATTACCAAGGTTACCTATGTCTCTATGTTTACTACGTTTACTTGTTCTCATGGTTACCAAAGTTTCCAATGCCTTTATGGTTATTATTAATTTTACCATTATTGCCCAGGATAACATGTCCTTATGGTTCATACCATTATTTTTGACATGGTTACCAATGTTACCAATATTCCTATGGTTACTACGATTACCTTGTTACCATGATTACCAATTACAAATATTCCTAAGTTACTGCGATTGCCTTGTTTCCATAGTTACCAAAGTTCCTGGGTTATTGCTATTACCTTGTTACAAAGGTTACCAATGTTTCTAAATTACAAGGATTACATTGTGGTCATGGTCATCCATGTCACCTAAGTTCCTGTATTAATACGATTACCTTGTTACCATAGTCATCTTGGTTATTAAAGTTACCAATGTTACTTTCATGTGTATTTTTACGCGTTCTGGAATAAAATGTTTCAGTGTATGTTCATTTAAAATTTCGTTACTTTGGTGTGAGTTCAGACTTTGTGTCTTGAAAATACAGCTTCTAATTATGGTTGTCTTACATCATCCGCATGATAAACACTTGAATATGGCACTCTGATGGAATGATGATTAGCAGAGGAAAACTGCAGCAGATGGAGAGAATCCTGTGGCAGTGTCACTGCTACGAAATTTGGCCAGGTTTTCAGAAGCCGGAGACCAACCCTCAAAGCCACGGTACCTCTCTTAATATTCCGCGAAATATTCTAGACACTCTCTTATATATGGAGTTAGGGAATAATGGGCGAAATCTATTGGTTCCAAAATTTTGGTCCGCCATGGAAATATGTGAAATTAGAGGTCTTCTTTGTTAATAACCGTAGCGGTCGCCAGACGGCGGACATGGTCAAGTGTTGTCTTTACTAACACTTGTTTGTGGGTAGTACAGCTCTGCGGTCTGCGTCTGAAATGTATTAATTTCCAATTAAAGATGGCTTCTAGACAAAACGATGGTACTAATTTGTGTATCACAAGTATATATTAGTATTACTTATACAGAACTCTGTTATTGTTTCGGTGACTCTTCAGACCAGAAACATAATTCGGATTTATCAGTTTTTCCTGACCACCCACTCCATCTACTAGCCTGTTCATGAGAGTGTCTAAATTATTTTATCTGGTATTCATATTTATTTTTCACTAAACTACATGATATTTATTGTGAAAACAGAGGAATTCATTAATTTCTCATCCACTGTTTTCATGGAGCAGACAAGTGAATGCGCCTGACCTTCTGAAAATAATATTCCCACCGTCTGTTTGTGTTTACTCTGTCCTTTCCTGCTGTAGACTACATCGTTGGATACTTCTTTTTGTATCTGCATAAAAGAGCCTTTTAAACTGCTTTATTTGTCTCGTATCACTTATAATATATTTCAGTACCCATGGAACCTATAAGGTCCTAACATTTTTAGTGGGAAGCTGCTGTGTCTGAGGCCATACATCGAAGTCCCCCTGCCGTATATTGCCAGTACTTTAACCACCATATGCGAAAGGAGTGTTCCATCTTTTATCCCTCCATCTTAATTCTTTTTCGGAAAGTCTACTTTAAAATCTCACCTCTGTGACCAGCTGTCGTGAGTCATAATTTCATAGTTTTCCTCATTCGTTCCAGATAAACGCCGGAATATTATGTCAGAGTAATACATGAAAATCACCCATTACGACTCTCCATCTTTGTCAAATAATTATGTCATAATTCAACCATTCGACGCCACACATTTATTACGAGTACCCATGAAGTTCCCTAAATGAGAAATGTCTCTACTTGACACTCCAATTTCAGAGTTCCAGTTAACATTTTTTTTTCTTACCGAACAAGTCGGGTCATTATTCAGTCTGAGCAGACATATATAGGTTCCTACTTTTGCAGAAATTAATAAGTGACACGAAAATGTGGTTTCTTTTTAAATTTCCTATATACCAAGAAATTATATGATATGTTAGTCTATTCTTTCGTTGGTGGGGTTTCAACAGTATAAGAATTCAGAATTTACACTGTGTAATTACAAATATTTTTTAATTATATTTCATTCAGCGTAAAAAAGCATTTTTTCTCTTCAAGTAACAACAGAAAATTCTTATTATGCCAGAAGAATATCTCTGGTACTCATGTAAGAACGTAGAAGTCTGGGTTTAGGACACCCTGTAGTACCTAGGTTGTTTATGAGTGTAATCTACTGACTCAATCCTCAGGTTGGATATCTGCTCATCATGTATCACAACAGAGCCCACGCATAAACATTTGATGATATAATTTCAGTTAAACCATTATGGACATGCTTTTCTAGCTACCACGACAACATAATCTTGGATGCCGTACAATCTACCACAGCCAAAAGAGACGCCTAAGAAAACCCTTAAGACCTTACAGAGTCTGAGGACATCCTTTCCTGACACTCGTCCCCCCAGACAACGAACTCATCCCACTCTGCTGGCTTCCATTTTACTACCTCCAAAATTTCAATTTACCTTCAGGCATCGTTTCAGATTCATAACTTTTTTAAATGAAGAGGATTTTTCTTCCTCTTTCAATTTCTCTCCTGCTTCTCTGAATCGGCTCTGCTGTGCGTCAGACTAGGGGAAAGAGGTCCTAGCTTCCTACCTCCTTCCACCAAAGGGGAATTGAAGTCGACAGTCAACGACTTCTGTAACAGTCCTTATACATGTAAGTGAAAAAATATAGGAGAATTGGGCAGATTATCAAAATGAATGTGAATGATGTTACTAAAGTGAGCTGCAGTTTAAATTTTTAAGCAATAACTTTGCTTGTAAAAATGTTAAAATTAACAAGACAAGCAATATAAAAATTGTAAGAGTGAGTCGCTTTCTTGCAACCATTGTTGTAGTGGAAAACAATAAGTATTACATATTCTGATTATATGTTTGTAGTCTTTGGTACCCAGAATGTAATGCGCATGCTTGTTTGGTTCTACGATTTTTTTTCACATTGTCTCATAAAAGGAACAATATAATAAAAAATGTTATTCAACATAAAATGAACGTTTTTTTCTACAAATTTTTCTGAAATATTTCTCATTCTGAAAAGGACTGAGCGAGATATGATCATACGTGTATATTGGTCTTCATGTAAGATATTCATTATTCCTACCAGATGTTAATGACATTTCATTTTCAAGGACATTTATTAAACAAATTCTCACATATTAAATTTAATGAATATCCGCCGACCGGTAGCCGAGTTGTTCTATATGGACTGACTGACGGAAGGACGGACGCACAGACGGATGGTACGGACAGAGGGACAGACAGAGACACGACAAAGCTAATAGTAGCTTTTTGCAATTTTGTGAACGCGCCTACAAAGCTTACTAATTTCTTACCAGTAAAATATGTAATGAATCTATCGCGACTTCTGTCTACAACATTGCACTATGTATCTAAATTCAGCTGTCCCAGGTAAAATACCCAACTAACCAATAAAAGTAATCAAAGATTCTTGAAATGCTTGACTCTGAAGATGTGGAAAAAATCATCCTTAGAAACGTTAAGTCATCCGCTCTAAGACACAATGTCGTTTCTCAGAACGTTAGATTCATGAGCAAGACTGCATATAAAGCTTCAATTGTTGCAAAAATTACAGAGTTTATGAAGTCATCGTGATATAAAATAGTTGGTCTCGCTCCAAAATGAGAAAATGTTTAACATTCTGGTTCTAAAATTCATGGAGTCGAATTTGGTTAACGAGAAATCGTCGTATCTTTTGTCATTTAAGTCCAATCTTCGATGTATAACGGCAAACGTTTTACTTTGTAATATTATCCAGCGGTTTCAGAGCTCATATTACATACAGCCTAATCACTTTCTGGAATTGTTTGATTACAATCCAATATTATTTTCTTTTTTCCACAATATTACACATAATCCTGGCATATCGAAATTAAACTTAACGAAAAAAAACTAGAAATATTCCTGTGAGGATTAAAACTAAAAAATAAAATATTTCCACATTTAAAATTTATTTATACCAGAAAATAAACGTTATAGAACGCCAAATAATATAAACTATACTTAATGTACTTGTTTTAAAAACAAATGTAATGCACCACTAGGAGGTGTCAGGAGTATTACACAGTCCTCACGTTATAAAATTTTCTAAATATTTACGTTTAATTTTATTTATTCTGCTTTTATCTAGTTTGTTCCAACTGCTAAAACATAAGAGAATCATTGAGCATTAAGGTTATTAGACTATAATTAATTGCTGTGACGGAAGAAGACGAGGTGAGATTATTTGCAGTAGTAGCTCGGAATATTCCTGGAGGGACTGAGAAACGCGACCAAACGCGTATTAGCTTAGCAGGTCTACCGACAAATATATAGCAAGCTAGACACTTGTATGTGGCATTAGATTACTGTTTGCCATTTCAGAAGTTTAAGACTTCTATTGTTGTTTAAGCTACACTATTTAAGGGTTTTTTGGCGTTATAAATAGAATATTTATTTAATATAAACACATCAGAAAATATTAAACTGATGTGTCTCTAACGTACAGAAATTTCATAATTCTAATTGATTTTGCTTTAAAGAGAACCTGCGCGATGCAATAATGATGATGACAGTTTTCTCAGTTGAACTGCTGTGTCTGTGGCACCGACCTACTGACTGTTCAGTTGAACTGCTGTGTCTGTGGCACCGACCTACTGACTGTTCAGTTGAACTGCCGTGTCTGTGGCACCGACCTACTGACTGTTCGGTTGAACTGCTGTGTCTGTGGTACCGACCTACTGACTGTTCAGTTGAACTGCCGTGTCTGTGGCACCGACCTACTGACTGTTCAGTTGAACTGCTGTGTCTGCTGTACAATATATTATATACCGTCAGTAAACAACAACATCAATATAGTAATATAATGTATGCAATAGGTTACACTATGGCTACATGTTTCGACCGTAAACGGTCATCATCAGGCCAATAAAGAACATTTTGTTTCAGGTACAGAAAGGTAGTACTCAATGGGATCCCATTTCATTTAGAGTGGAGTATAAAATGTTGTATAAATAAATTCCTATTTACAGTTAAAACAATTAAAATTAGCAGTAAACAAGTAGATAAAGTTCTTCCAAATGCTATGTTGTTGTGGGCCTCAATCTGGTTGTTAAAACACTAGTATTCTCTCCATGTATCGGTAACCAACTGAAGACCGTGTGACATCGTTGCAATTGCAATATTTGACCACTGCCCCATATGTATTTTAATCAGTCGGTTGCATAGGTTATGAAACTGTTGAAGCAATTAGTATTTGTACACGATCCACTATCATTCAGTCGTTGTACTGTAAGTGTAACTATGATTGTTCACTAACTGATTCATGGCAAACCGTGGGGTTACCATATGTTCTCATGGTGGTTAAACTGCACGAGTGAACACACGTACGTAAATTGAAATACGTGTAGTAAATTAACAAACCCACAGTTTGTTGTTGTGGAAGGTCAACAATTCTATTTTCGTGGGTATCCGACCTACCGTATGTTATGAAGTAAAAACTTCGACGTTTTGGTACGCTGGAAGATTGCGAGATCCTACCAGAGCTGTTATGCAGTAGCATAATTAGCAGCACTTGACAATGAGAAGGGTGTTACGTGCAAGTATAGCAAGACTCTCTCCGTCTGGAACATAATATGTAATATGGTAAAATCATCCGGTACGTTAACTGTAGGAGTATATCACGAATAATACTTACGCTAGCATAGTCGGACGTGTCTTGTCTGCACGCGTGCACTCGTAGTGAATGACTGACTGGTTTCGGCGCTATGCGGTTATATGGGAGTGTGCACTCTATTGGCTTCTCCGCGCATTACTATATCAAATATTATGTTTGGTTTAACGGTGTTTTTGTCGTTGATTTGATTACTGTTTTTAGTTTTTTATATATATAGAATTTTTCTATGGTGTCCATTAAATGACCTTTATTAGTTATAAACAGCACTTTAAAAATGTTTTCTATGTGGCCGATGGAGTGTTTATTTTCTAACAGATGCATGGCGAATGTTGACTTATTGTTGCCATATTTAAAGTTCCGGAAGTGTTCTTGAAAACTGACCCGGAAATGTCGACCGGTTTGACCAATGTACCTCATATCACAATCTGGGCATGTGAGTTGGTACACTCCACTTTTTTCAAATTCATTATTTGTTTGAGCGTGGGTTGGTTTTGGGACTAAGTCTTTACCAACTGAGTTGTTTGTGGTATAGGTGACTTTGACTGAGGAACCTTTAAAGAGTTTGGTAATGAATTTTGTTTCTTTACCTATATATAGGTGAACTTTGCCCACTTATTGGTATTACTTTCTTCTTTTTGCCCTTTCGGTTTTGTTTTGTGGAGTTTTTCAATGATGGAAACATCTTATTTATTGTTTTGTATGATGTGTTTTATAGGATTGTTCTCAGTCTCTTTACTAGAGTCACTTAGATTGCACGTATTCATTCTATTGACCAGGTATGGTATGGCGGCCTGCTTACGTTCAGGTGGGTGATAGGAATCAGTATAATAATATCAGTCGTGGTGGGTTTTCTATACGTATCAAAGGAAATGTTCTAGATTCCTTTTTGTATTGTGATGTCTAGGAAATTGATAGTATTATCTATTTCATTTTCCATAGAAAATTTCATTTGGGTACTAGGCTATTGAAATAATTTAAAACTTCTTCTATGTTAGTGATGGAGTCGTTGTATGCGATGAATATGTTATTAACATACTGGAAATATCAAAGAATGTTATTACGGATTAGCATTTCATATATTGTTGTGTGTTCGACTTATTGTAGATAAATTTTGGGAAGAATTGAAGAGGTGGGGGCCCCATTGCAAGTCCATTATTTTAAACATAGAAGCTATTCTGGAATTTAAATTAGATTTGTTTAGAATGGTGCGTGTAATTTTAATGAGTTCCTTTTTTATTTTTTTATCGTGGTTTTTTTGTGAACACATAAGTTTGATAATATTGATTAAGTAATTGGTCGGAACGTTGGAGTACATGTTCTCTATGTCAAACGAAGCGAACCGTAGGTTTTGGTTGAGGGGAATCTCCACTATATCATTTACCAGATGCACTGAGTTTTTGTATTAAAGTTGCTGGGTAGCGGGATATGAAACTGAAGTAAATTGTACAATAGCTTGGCTAACTTATAAGCAGGTGCGTTTTGCCAGTTAATGACTGGTCTGATAGGGGAATTTATTTTATGTATTTTTAGTAGGCCTCTCATGGTAGGGGCAGATGGATTTAGATTTGCATATTTCCACTTTTCATCTCTATGGATAGTTTGTACACCGTCATTGATCGTGTTCCTTATCTCTTTATGGAAAATAATGATGAGGTCATTGTGTACTTCAGAAAACTGGTTATTGGAAATGAACTCGTGAACCTTGAGGTGGCAATTGTCTAGGTATGTGATTACAACAGTATTGCGTTTGTCGGCTTTAAACACTATTGCATTATTGGATGACAATTTCATTTTGATACTATTGAGGATGTGTCGTTCCATGTTGGTGTGTTTTGTGTTGTAACGTTTGTCTCCGCTGTACTCTTTATATAGCAGTTTGATATTATGTGCCACTTGAAATCTTGTGTAGTCTTGTTCCATAACCGCTAATTTAGTGACGGGCGGTTTCGACTTCTAATGCCAAAGTTTTTATACAGTCTTTACGTTTGTAACTAAGGTTATATTTAAGAAATTTGTTAAGCAGAGTTAGCTCATCTGGATTGAAAGTGATATTTGTTTTGTTTAGTATACTAGGGTGGAAGTTCCTGTGATGTTCATAGGATGATGTTTGTGTTTGCTCTAATTTTTTCAGTTTTTTTGTTATGTTTCTATATTTCTTCTCCATTTAATTATTTATAGATTCGTGTACCGTGTCGCGAATGAAGATCCATGAGTTACCCCATTCTTGGGCCGCTTTCAGGTGTGCGCAGTATAATTCCTTGTTTGGTTTTTCTTTTTTCCTGTATAGAAACTTAATTTCATCTTTGAGGCGAATCATGTGAATTTTGTTTTGTGCTATACGCGAAGATGGGGATGTGACCGGTGCCTTTATTTTGGCGTAATTCGGAATGATTTTCTTGGTGAGGCATTGTCGGTTAAAGAAGATATCATCGCAGCAGCGCTGTGTCTGCGCCACCGACCTACTGACTGTTCAGTTGAACTGTTGTGTCTGCACCACCGACCTACTGACTCTTCAGTTGAACTGCTGTGTCTGCACCACCGACCTACTGACTGTTCAGTTGAACTGCTCTATCTACGCTACCAGCCGTCACTGTTCAGCTGAACTGCTGTGTCTGCGCGACCGGCCTACTGACTGTTTGTCATTTGAATTTCTTTGTCCGCGCGACCAGTCTTTCGAAACTTTGGTCACGTGAAATCTGTGTGAAGGTTCTGTCTTTTGAAGTTCTAATACAACGGCGAAAACATTTTTACAGTAGATTATATTCCCCGTCATTCAAATATCTATTCTTCAACCTGGACCCTTGTCAGAATTTTCCTCTGAGTACTATATTTTGTTCCTCTCTATCCGTTTACATATCCCATAAATTTAGATACTGCAAACATTCTGTACACTTGTATTACCGTACGTGGTTTCTGCTTTTACTGGCTTGGACAAAAACACTGAGCAGTCAGGAAGCAATTAGGGTTATCAAGTGTTTGCATGCTGGGTAATGAATATGGTAATCGAAATGGGTTCTATAACTGATTGTCACAACAGGAGTGATCCATAAATGAGATTGAGTTTGAAGCCGCCAGAGACCTAACTATTATGGTGACAGTGATGGGAATTCTGCCCTATTTTCGAGAAAAACTTTCTGTCCCTTAGGGTGGTGGTTGTTGTTGTTGTTGTTGTTGTTGTTGTTGTTGTTGTTGTACTCCTGTCACTACAGTCTCATGTATTGTGCAACAGATAAGATAAGCCCGACATTTGTCAACACCTAGTGGTTGGCTTTCCTCTTAATGTTTGCGAAATCCAGGACTAGAAACTCTCACTGAAAACCGGCTAGCCTGTGAGAAGCCCTTCGTGACTCCTCTCAGTCTCTTTAGCCAAATACAAGGGTGTATTTAGCTTAAGCAAAGTCCGATTCGTTCAAATAATTTTACACTTGCCATTAATTATCCCATCTTTACGCGGTATATTGAGTGAATACCTGTCACTGTCATTAAAGAAACCGCACATAAATAATAAATAAACAAATGGGTACTTTACAAATTGTGCAGTACACTGATATGACATTCGGAAGGAAGGATTTCAGGCTTCCGCTGCAGCGTATACGAAACCTGCGCTCTTGTTGGATTTTACGCAGTGTAAAATGGGAGTTTGTTACCGTCGTTACAGGACAACATATTAGTTCCATCTTCAAGTGCCAAACAGTCCAATAAAACTGTTCGAAACACATAAGTATGCGGTTATGTAGAGAATGGCGTGGGCGGTGATTGATTCTCAGAGAATGACGTCCCGAAACGTCATTAACAAACTCCTATTACAGCTGCGTAAATCCAAGAACAGGGCAGATCTTAGAATATTTACCAAACCGGACGCAATATATTAACTTTTTATTTAAGCAAAAGGGAAGTTTAAAAACATTTGTCTCTGTTCTAGTCATGGAGAAGTCGAGGTGTCGCTATAATATTTCGTAACTCGGATATCTTTACAGGTGAGTGGATTAACTTCACATTCCTGTCGCTTAAGCTCTGTAGGAAAATTTCCCAGCGCCCAACTTTTAAGAGCCTGAGTCAATTACAGAATCGGTATGGATAAATTCGAGGATAGATAAATTTATTGCAAATGACGGTATTCGAAAAACGGTTCCTAGTATGTCCAAACTATACCCTAGCCGCTATACTAAGCAGTCAGTCCAGTCACTCACATAAAGCAGATCAGATTGTGAAATAAATTACTCTGAAAGAATATAACCCTTTCAAAAGTACCAAAAGTATGTCGCAAGGACTTTTATTTACATTTATTCTATAGAGAAGAACAAAGTCTTTTTATTATAGATGTAACACAGTGGTGTTTAGCTACTGAAGAAATTGGCTAATTGGAGACAGGGTTTTACGTGCATAGTTAGAGAAACAGTAACCTAACATTCAAATCGAATTTACTCAGTCAAATTATATTTGGCTAAGACACATTAACTTGAAATATTGATATATTTAACAGTTATAAACCAATTTACGATTTTTAAATAAAAATTTGCCTAGGAAAGAGTGTGTTTTTGATTGTAAACTGCTGCTTTTGTTAACTGAAAAATAAGAACCAACAAGCGATCACTTATTATATTATTGTACTTCTTATAGGCTCAACATGTACGACGCACACCTAGCCACTGCTCCATAACACATTCCCACACAATATGATAAGCTGCCACAACACCTCGTTTGCAAATACGAATTGAATTGTGAATACTGTAATATAACTTTAACAAGGAACAAAGCTCCCTGATGATGATCTGATAAGATCGAAATATGTCGGAGTGTTTTAAAGTGTTTTAAAAGTGTTTTATGTGAAATTATATGTGCATTCGTTGGTTGATAAATTGAGGTGATTCTACGAAAATGCACGGTGCTACAATAAGATTTGTATGTTTTATTTCTTGTTTCCTAGCTTTTATTCCAATAAATGACACATTCCGTTTTAATATTTTGATAAACACTCTGCCTGAACATTTCATGTTTAACTTAATGACACAAACAGTCTAAAAACATCAAGGATAACTTACTAAAGCCACATATGAATCGGTGTAGCTCAGTTAATTATCTTGTATAGGTCAGGATCCCAATTCTCGGTAGGGTTACAGATTTTTCCATTTGCTCCCGCAAGCACATCAGCTCTAAGCTTCACGCATCCTACTGTCCAGTGGGTCACTGGGTACCTATTCGGGCGGAAAAGTGGGCGCGGAGATTAAGAATGAGTGGAACCGTACCTCCGCTCTCAATTATGGCCTCAGCACATCGTCATTAAAGCACTTAGAAAATAACAATTTATAAAATAGAAAATCATATCCCAGGGGCCACGTTGTCTAAGACGTATGTCTTCGGCCGCTTGCTTGCTGATAAAGTGGTTTCGAATACCGTCGCGGTCATGGATGTCTCATTTGTGGGGGGTTTTGTGTTGTGTAGACAGAAACCTCTGCGATAGACCGTTCTCTGGTGCAGAGGATTTCTACCGTGTGTGTGTATATGTGTGTGTGTGTGTGTCATTAAATGTAAGCACGTGCTACTGTAAATCTCTACGTCTGAAATAAGTGCACAGAAGTTTTCCGAATAAAAAATTACGTACGTAAGTTAATTTAACAAATTTGGCCGGGAACAGTACAGGAGAGAGCAGTTGCCAAGGTTATTTAATGCTGACGCTGTTGTGTTCGGTTACACCTGAGGATTATGGAACAGCACAGCATTTTTGGAATAAAATGATTAATATTATAACAAAAAGTAAACAAATACTTTTAATGGTTGATAATTATTAACAATGTAGAAACGACAATGAACGCTACCCCACTTAGTGAACTGCATAAATGATGCAGCCCTTTCCTAATGTAAATACTATACACAGTATATTGCAGGAACTGTGTTGCATCGTTCGAAAAGAGCTGATCATAGCAACTTGACACTGACTCCAAGAACCATTAGAAATGTAACAAACTTATAACAAATAACTTTAAATAAGGTTGAGTGGTATGTAGTAAAAATTTTATTATGCTTGAAAGGAAAAATAACCTGCACTTGTATGTTATTTTAGGAAGACGGTAATAAAATTAGGTTTTTTTTTTATAAAAGACGAATTGTTGAGCAAAGATTAGCTTCCTAATTGGATACTGATTCGTGGAATTAGGTAGGTAATTATTTAACTTGTCAGTCATTCAGTTGTTTAGTTGGTTAATTAGTCGGTTATTTAGATACATTTATGCACGATGCACTGATCACAAGCGCTACAGAATCAGTTTCAAAATGCCTGTAATTTTGATTTTATGGTTTGACTGTACACCGAAATAACAGGAGACCAAAACCAATTAGACACGGTATGAATGCGGGAAAATCAATGCGTTTAATTCAAAATCGGATTACGTCAAGCGTATGAGTGATACAAATTATATTTTTGTACATGCTGAATAAAGAAAGAAGACAACCTTGTATTCCGTGTCGTGTATTGGGCCTAGGATTGGATTAAAATATTATTTGTTTAATTAACTTTCAACACATTAATTTAATTACAATAAACACCTTACTTACTTACTTTGTCCATGGTGCAGAGTCCTTCTTGAGAAGCCAACCGGTTTGCAGCTAGTCAAGAAACTCCCCGCACTTCACGGAACCCGAAGGTTCATTACCGCACTCACAAGCGTCCACCACCTGTCTCTATCCTGGGCCAGCCCAATCCAGTCCATATACCCACATCCCACCTCCTGGAGATCCATCCTAATATTAT
>Ga0123355_10003249_pt1 | contig 23234 bp, 19 predicted proteins | sample TergutEmb28metaG_3_FD_89872 | JGI IMG/M metagenome (GOLD analysis project Ga0123355, IMG submission 89872) | Embiratermes neotenicus P1 segment gut microbial communities from Petit-Saut dam, French Guiana - Emb289 P1 | ecosystem: Host-associated > Arthropoda: Insects > Digestive system > Gut ... | reverse complement strand
TCTCCCGACATGGCTCCTTGTGATTTTTGGCTGTTCCCCAAACTGAAAATGCCGCTGAAAGGGACCCGATTTGAGTCAAGAGAAGACATTATGCGGAACGTGACGGCCCAACTGTACAAGATTCCACAAGAAGCTTTCCAGAAATGTTTCCAGCAATGGCAGGACCGCTGGAAGAAGTGTGTGCGTTACCAAGGAGACTACTTTGAAGGGGATTAGGGTTTCAAATGTCAAAATAAATAATTGTATTTTTGCCGACCAAAGGTCCGATACTTTTTGTACAGCCCACGTAGTGAGTTTTTTTGTATCTACTGTCTTATTTCTTGTAATTACAACTAGCGTAGAATTTGAAATACATTACATATGTCTGTTATGTTGTAAACAGATAGTGTTTATTACAGTACATCAGCAAGTCCCATCATATATCACTGCTCTTAATGAGTGCCTTTTAGTACTAACAGTACATTTTTCTTTGACCTCGCACATGTCATAATGGATTAATTTTTTGTAGGACACTGTAGTTTCTGCCTTTAGACTCACTAATAGTTCTCAAATATGGAAGACAGAAATATCAACCAGGGCTTTGGGAAAAAACTTTATCCGTTTGCCACAGGCAAGTTAGTGAATACTGGTAGGAAGTACAATTTTAGTTTTGGTCTCATTGTATTAACCTTTTGGTGCCAGAATTATTTTTTTAAATTTTAGCACACCCTGTATATAAAATGTGAAGAAAACAGGAACCAAGTCTGTTAGAATTATGAAACAAACTGCATTTTGAAGAGGAAAAAACGGAGAGTATACACCATGTTTAAAATATTCAGTACCTATATTTGTTGAATAAATATTCAAAATGCAACATTTAGAGGTTAGCGGTGTGGTACGACTACTATAGTCGTCTTTAGGTGCCAAATGGTTAACAGTATGTATAATAAATGATTAATTATCGTGCCTAAGGTGCGTAAAATAACATCAAGCAGATACAAGAAGTATGTGCTGATATTAACATGTTATGCAGTGTTTAAAGATTCACTGTTAAATTATGTATATGCGAAACAGGGGCAAGTAGGCATTCCTGGATTGGAGAAATCAACCATAGCCATTTTTAGAAGATGGAAACTTTGGGCTCATTAACAGTTTCATGTGTCACATAAAAGCATCTTCACTGATCATAACTTTATTAGTTTAGGGCATGCTTGCATAAAGAATTATGCAGTATTTCTATGTGAACAACTTAACCTCTTGTCCAGTCGGCTTCCTGTGGTTCACAGAATGTTACAACAGCAGATTTCCTGAGTGCTGGGTTCTCCAAAACGTACAGTCTTCTTCAATCCCAGTTACATCTGTTACACCTTCCTCAAAAATGTTCCATACGTATTTATCATAACTATCGTTCTCAGACAATTAAAATATGAAAAAAACTCTAACCCCTTTAAAAGACTGCCCATCAACAAATGTGTGTATATATATATGTAATTATTTTCATATGCTCTGCAGACATCTGAGTTCACAGTTACTGGAGATGGAACGCCTGATCGATAAAATGTTGAGCACAGAGTTCGAGCGCTATGCCACAGCAGATCTCAATAGGCCACTGGTTGAAGATCAACAGGTTTTAGAAGGGGTAGGTATCTTATAGCCTTACTACAATATGGTGAACAGTTGTATTACATATAAACTGAAACTGAAGGAAGTTTATTATACTTTATACTGCAGGGCTGTATATGTGTTCAGTACTATATTTACATGAATAAGAGGTGAGTTCCCCCCCCCCCAAATTCATCATCTGGAAAGTGGGGTTTGCTATATATATTTGTGCTCAAAGTTGGACATGTTCAAGTTATACCATTTCCTGAAAACTGAAGATTTTGAAGTACATGGTCTTATGTTCAGGTATATATAATAGTTTTGAAATATTAGAGTATTATACAGGCATACTATTGAAGCTGTAAGTTCTTTTTTTTTATAAATCTGTGTTTGCTGAATATCTGATGTGATTTTGTGAGATGCAATGTTCCTGTGGAAAATGCTGTCTTGTGGGATGTAAAATCAGGTAGTTTGACAGAAATTTACCAATTCCTACTGGACTACACAGTGACACATCCTGGAAAACAATATTCATGGAATGTCAGTTTGTTCAGATGTCATCATATGTGCTGTCACATGTTGGATAACCGTAAGTTTTTTTTCAGAAAACCAAATTTTTTTGTAATAATTCTTTTACTGGTTGTAACTTCTGTGTATGATTGGCAGGACAAGCTGGTTTCAATAATATTTGGGATGCTGCGTCAGAAACATTTTCATTTCATTGACACCTACAAGGATGAAGCATTCACAACAATAAAGGCAGTTGTTAAGCAGGTAATTGTGCTTGTCTATACAGAAAAATCACTGAATAATTCTATTTAAAAACATGCATATTTTTATTCTTTGAAAGAAGCAATCCAAGTATTCTGAACAGGTTTTTATTGGTACAATGTTTGAGGTTCTTACAGCAGTGACCTTGAAGAATATTGTATTCTGGAACAGTTTCCTCTCCTGGAAACAGTACGGTTCTCCAAAAGATGGGTAAATTTCTACCACACCACATGGTGTCACATCTCAGGAGACAATATTCTGATTTAAATCAAATGTGTGCCATGTTTAGTGATATTCTACACACTAATATGAAAATATAAATACGGATGTAAGTTATAATGGAAATATTGTGGACAGAAAGTCACAGGTCTTTCAGAAGTTATGCCATGTCAACTTGTAAACATATAAATTTTGAAGGAGCGTAGTGTTTTCAAAATTTCATCTCCACATAATGTCCCATTATACTTGAATCTTTATCAACACTGCTGGGAGAACCCTAAATCTCACAGTATCAAAAACTATCATGTTTTCATTACAAGAATCTCTCCTGTCCAGAAATAATTATTCATTTGTAAATACATTTTTTATTCATTATACCAGAATGATGTGATTATTCCTTATTGATGTAATTTGAGAGGGTCTCTGAAACATTCAGGTGTCTACTTCAAGTCGCTGTGACCAGCTGAGAGAATTTTATTGGTTGTAGACATGGTGAAAACCTCAAGTCTTGCAGTCTTTAAAATATAAATTGCTTTGTACTGGAATTTTGTAACAAATTAACTGCTGTGGTTCACTTACAAAATACAGTAAGTTGTGTATGAATTCTGTGCAACAGATGGTCATAGAAGTTGTTGCAGCAAGCGACTCAGGAGACTTTGAGCTGGCGCTGACTGGACTGGGTGACCAGCTGCAGGGGCTTGAACTTCAGGACTGGCTTCACTTGCTGGAGAACACAACTTCCACATTGCTGTGCCTTGTACATCGAGTCAAAGTGAGTGAGTGAGTGAATGTGTTGTGATATAGGTTGCCTTAAAGTGATAACATTGTCTGAACTGTATTGGCTCATAAAACGCTGCATTCATTAGTGTAGACTGTTAAAATGTAACAGGGCTACAGGGCTAAACAGACCAGCTTTTATAGTAGGGATGTTGAAGTTTCTGGTTTTCTAACAAAAGATTCTAAAATGTTTCTTTGTTCTGCAAGAGGTGGTAGTTTCTGCTAAGAATAATTTATTTCAATGTTCATTCACTAGTTAACCTTGTTAATACCAACTGTAGTTTTATGCGTGGAACTGTACGGCAGTAATCTAAACGTGTTTACAGGCTGTTCACGATGTCATGCAGCAAGCTGCAGATGTGAGTGCAGGGAAGATCCCTGAATCGAGTGAGAACTTGGCAGGTGGCAGTGATGTGTCTTCACATATCAGTGTGTCTGTGGTGTAAGTTTGACATGGCGAACCAGGTTTTATTATATTTATCCATTTGTTCCATCTCATGTTTTGTTTTTTGGTACTATCTATAATTCAGACTATGTGGCTTCAAATGATGATAGCGAAGGGGGTCTTTACATTCTTTAAATCAGGATGCTGTGAGAGTCTGGTATACAAGTCCTCTGATAATACAGTATCTGAAGGCCTCAGGGTTTCTAATCATACAAGCAGGTCTTATTTTATATCACAGTTACATTCCTGAAAAACATTGCACAAATTGAACACCAAAATTTTCATTTAAAACAGTGTATTTCCTGGGGGTTAGGATAATTGACAACCTCATCCTATATAGTGTATAACTATACCACTAATGCACTTGTAGCCTTGTAGAATATAAATTAATTGTATATACAGTATACACACATTTCTATACAATATATGTATTTATTTTGAATGCAATAAAAATGTAAGTGGCTCACATCCATAGTTTTTGGTACAGTTCATTCTGGTAGGACTGTGGTAGTCTTGCTATACAAACACTTCAGTAACTGACTTAACACTTTCTGTAATTCTGTCACCATTACCACAAATTGTGCATTTGCTACTATGAGCGAATCTAACATGTCGACGTATGTCAACAAGTCATTCACCTTTTTCGAGTCAGCTTATTATGTCTAATTTCTTTTCAATACCAAGTGTCCTTTGCCAGTTTTTCACTGGGACTGCATTAGGTGATGTAGATCTATGTTTCTCACTCATGTTGGTAAGAAAAGCCAATGCTGTTGAAGGGGAAATCATATGAGATGCATGATGATACCACTAATTTAATCAACACATACACGTGACTGATGGCGTGACATTGACGTCACTTTCTGCTAGCCTCCTATGAAAGATAAGTGCGGCCATGGATCATAATGCCAAATCACATTATACCAAAGTTATCATATAAATTTGAAAATTGTTGTAAATTTTCAAGTTACGTTAAAGCAATATTGCACAGAATGAAATTGCTTAAAACGAGACCTGCCTGAACAGTGTTCTGTGACCTTAGGTGTCTGAGAATGCAGTCACCTACCTCCAGATTATAAGGTCCAAAGTTCCAGAAGTTTTGTTCTCTCAGTTGTACTGTACACTGATTATGCAGTATGTCAGTAACACTGTAATCTGTCAGCTTTCCTGTTGTCCCAGGATTTTGTTCATATCTGTTTTGCTCACTTAGCAGCACAAATTTGCTCACCCACAAAGCAGTCTGGTCTGACATAAAAACTCTTGGCTCTACACCTGTTTGATATAATTTTAACATTTTTAACTGCAGATCCGATCCATCAGACAGTTTTCTGTCCACCGAGGAACATAGACGTGTTGTTGGGAAGCTGCATGATATGCTCACATCCGTCTGTGACTATGCACATGAACGTGTGGCACAGCTGTTGTCAGCACCATCACATGTCCAGGCCAGTGAACAGCGAGATAAGAATAATGTGTATCAAATGCAGGCTCGAAGTGGGGACAAGCAAGAGCAAACACAAAATACACCAGTATGTATTTGATATATGCATGTGTAAATTGTACATGGTGAGCTATGAACCCACATGAGTTTTAGTAAGTTGTTAGAATTTCCCTTATCATTGTCACAGGCAGAAGTTTTGACTTTGTGGGTTGACACTTTGCTAAGTTGTTTTCTTCTATACCTTAAACTGAAAATGTTAAATTAGAATTTCACTGTCAGTTTATGATTATGTGTGATTGCACAGATTCTTATTGCTAACATTACTATTTGAATTCACCATATTTTTGTTTTACAGTTGCATAATGCATATTGGTTGGTGGATAAGGCAACTGCTTCCCAAATTTGTGATCTTGCTCATGTGATTGATGCCTTCACAGAGGACTGTGAGAAAGTAAGCGGTAAAACCAGCACAGCCCTTAGAGCTGCTTTCAGAGTTCAGGTTTGTAAAATCTCGGTACATTCATATCTGTTTTATAGAGAAAATTACTTTTTTTCCAGAAGACATTACATGCCATTCTGCGGTGTTGCGTGGTTCTCATGTAACTCATATATCATAACTCATGTTTCGTAATATGACTGTACAGTGTGAATTCATGTTATTTACACACAAATTTTATAGCTCCTAATGGAATTAAGATGTTTACAATGGGTGTGGCATTGCATCTGTGATTAAATTAAGGGTGTATTGAATAAAGGAATGTTTGCTACCTTTCAGTACAGAATCTTTTGTTTTAGCATTTGCTGTCTAAAATGTAAACATTAAAGTATACAAAACTATTATTTTGCCTGCTGTTTTGTATGGATGTGACAGAACATAGCGTGAGAATGTTCAAGAGCTGGATGTTGAGACAGGTATGTGGATTTGAGAGGAAGGAAGTAGCAGAAGGTCAACATAATTACATAATGGGGAGCTTTATTATTTGTACTTGTCACCACTGTGTATGTTGTAAAGCATGCATTATGTTAAGTGGACCATAAATGTTGGATTAGAGGCAGGCTTGGACAAACCAGCAAGTTATTGGTGAGAGATCTCCAGTTAAGCTGCAGCCTTTGCATCAAACTGCAGGACACCAAAATCCTCCCCACCAAATCCTGCTACATGTACCAGTTCATCAGGGATGCAGTAGACGTGTTTTATGGGATTTCTCACATTTTCAAACTTGATGTCTCATTCCAGTCTAAGCCTCAATTTGTCATGTCTGCAAGGACTTGGATCTCCTCATGATCATATTGTGGCTTTCACCTCAGTTTTCTCTCTTGAGAGTATTTACTGAGTTACATTGATTTCAGGCTAGCAAATTTGTTCAGCGTTTTCATCAGGAGCGAAAGACCAAGTTAAGTCTTATCCTAGACAGTGAACGATGGAAACAAGCTGATGTTCCAGAAGAGTTTCAACGCCTTGTTACCCATATAATTGACACTGGTAAGTTATGTCATCTCATTCTGAAAATGCGGTCAAAACTATACTTGCTTATAGAGAGGCTGAGAAATTGTTTTATGAGTCATGCTTCAGATTGGAAACACTGAATCTTCCGTTCTATCATTGTCGTTTCTTATAAGATCCAATTACATTATTTTCATTACGCCTAAGTCAAGACACATTTTAAATGAATTTACTGATATCCAATCCATGACTTTAACACAGTGACACACAGTAGCGTATTCTTTTGCACAGCATATATGATGTACAACTTCATATGAAAGTATTATTGCATTCCATGACAGGCAGGTCTTGTTTTATGGCACGGTTACATGTCTGAAAATCATTGTTCCACTCAAACACAAAATTCCCATTTGAAACTGTATTTCCTGGGGGTTAAGGGATTGACAGCTTCATCCTATATCGTGTATGACTATACCACTAGTGGACATACGGGCCTGTAGAATATATATGTACTGTATATACAATATGTATACTTTTCTATACTATATATTTATTTATTTTTAATGCAATAAAAATGTAAGAGACTCACATCCATAATTTTTGGTATGGTTCATTCCAATAAGACTGTGGTAGCCTTGCTACACAAACCTTCAGTTACTGATGTAGCACTTTCTGTAATTCTATCAGCATTATCACAAACTGTACATATGCTGCTATGAGCAAATCTGACATATGGCATATAACACAAAATTGTTAACTTTTTTCAGGTCAGTTTATTATGTCTAATTTCTCTTCAATACTGATTGTTTTTCACTGAGACTGCACTAAGTGATGTAAATGTATGTTTCTTATAAATGTTGGTAACAAGAGCCAATGCTGTTGAAGGGAGAACCACACCAGCCACCTGATTGTATCAGCATCATAATCAATCCATACATGTGACTGATGGCATGACAGTGGTGTCACTGTCTGCTAGCCTCCAATATGTATTGTCTTTGCCAAATTGCATTAAACCAAAAATTATCACATAAATTTGAAAAGTGGTGTGAATTTTCAAGTTGCACTACAGGAAAATCCTGCAGAAAGAAATAGCGTAAAACATGACCTGCCTGTATTTTGTGATAGAACGTTTTTGTGGAGACATGCATGAAAGCACTGTGGAATATTCAGATAGGATAATGATAATCAGATTGATCATGTGTATATTGTATTTGTGAACGTTAGAGAGACACCAATTGGACCTAGCTGTAGAGGGAGAGTCTGCTTTCATTCCAGTTCATTATTTTTTCAACATCCTATCAGTTAATAGTATTTAATTTTAGTACTTGTAAAATGTAGTTAAATAAACCAAGAATAAATACATAAATTGACATTTTGGGCTTACTAAGATGTGAATATGTGGCAGAGAACAGCTATGTCTGTAGGAATGACTGGTGTTAATTGCTTATTCATCATGTGTCATGTATAATGAACCAATATAATTTACAGCACATTTGTGTAATAATGGAGATCAATTCAATAACAAATATTTTCATATACAAAAAACTCCAACCTTAAATGTGTTGTTGGATTTGATGTATTTGTACATTTTTAGGAAATTTTTCTCATACAAAACATGAAGCAGAAACCAAAATTGATGACAAGATGCCATCAAATGTGCTCATGGTTGGAGAAGAAAAGTACGCTGTTGTAGGGTATGTATCCAGCTTGATACATGAATTAAGTATGTGTAAAATGTACTAGATTAACTGCTACAACATTGTGGTTACTGTCAGTAACAGTCTGGTCCCTGCAGTGAGGACTTGAATACTGCAACATAAAAATGCAAGATTTGAGGTTCTCACAGCAGTGTGAAGAAGGAGGTGGCCAGCTTCTCTGAAATGTTGGCAACTAGTGGCCTAATCTACATCACATCATATTCCAGGAAAACTTGTATCTTCATCATTTGATGTACCGTATTGCGTGTCCCAGTGTTGTGTCACAGTCTTTTGAGGTCGTGACTGAAGTTTCTTATGTGAATGTAACTTTATTCTGCATTAGTCAGTTACCAGAGTTTTGAATAACAACAATCAACTGTATATATTTTTCTTTCACAATTAATTACATGCAAAACCATTACAATGTTCTTTTGTCTTCCCACAACCTTTCCCATTTTATTTGTCCTCTTACTATTTGTGTCCATTGTGTGCTGTATTCCCTTATTTATGCCATCTGTACATCTTGCCACTAGATTGTATTGACTCTGGTATCATATCTAAATTGCTCTTGTTATCTGTTTCAATGTGAAATGGCTGTTGTCATGACGTCCTTTATATTTCCACTGAATATCTTATCTTGTTATCTTATTGCCTCATTTCCTGTTGCTACTTGTGAAATTGGGGACCGCGGTAGCACAGTGGTTAAGGTGCTGTGCTACAAATCGGAAGGTCGCTGGTTCGATCCCAGCTGGTGTCAGTTGATTTTTCATTGACATAAAATCCTTCTGATCGCACTATGGCCCTGGGGTCGACTTAGCCTCTAAAAGAAATGAGTACCAGGAGTATTTCCTGGGGGTAAAGGTGGCCGGTGTGTAAGGCTGACAACCTACCACCATCCTGTGCCGTTGTCACGAAATCTGGGAACCTTAACTTCCTGGAACCCTCTGGGCCCCTCCAGGCCTGTAACAAGACTGCTTTACCTTTTACTTATGAAATTAACCTAAAGAACCTGCAGCCTATTTGTATCTTTGAGTCAAAATTATTTTATCTTTCTCTGTATTTTCCAAAAAATAATGCAGTTGATTTTCTTCCAGTACAGTACTGCTGCTGCTAAAGATGGTGGCTGAGTACTGTGTTTGTGCAACACATCTGATTGTCATGGCACCAAATTTGTGTCGCCATCTGGCAGAGTTGTTGCTGCTGTTCAACTCTCGTTGTTGTCAACTTGTGCTAGGAGCTGGAGCGCTGCATGTGGCAGGCCTGAAAACAATCACTACTACCAACTTGGCCTTAGCATCCAGAGCTCTGCAGCTTTTGCTGTGGCTGATCCCACATGTCAAGGACCATTTTCAAGGTTTGTAATTAAACTCGTCTTCAAAATTTGAAAGATAGGCTAGCAGTTGTTGAGTGTTTGCTGTCAAATTGCACATCCTGCTCTGGATACTTTGACCCTGGAGAAAGAGCTGTCTTTAAATAATGGAATGAAGGCTTGGGGGACTTGACGGACAAGACATAATGAAAGGAGGAAAGAATTCTTGCCCACATACCCTTGCTCGGAGTAACATTCTGAGTGTCTGGCCTTTAATTCATCACTTTCTAAACTGACCTATCCCATCTCTCAACATTCATGTATGTGTAAAGAGAACTACTGGATAAATTTTTAGAGCATTAACTGATTAGGGACGGTTGTTTTGGGCTAGCAAATGGGAAAGTATGAAATTTGAATGAGAATACTCTGTCTTCTTTTACCAACCAATTTCAATTAAACTTCTGGGTGTATCAAGAAAAGAATACCCAGTATATTGTACTTACCATAACTACAAGATATTACCTCATTATCTTCATAAAAATTGGCTCCAGTAAATTTTCAGAAACGGTTTTTAAACCTCACACACTGAATTCTTCAAATAAAAATACTTATTGTTGATGTAAAGATGTAGCATTCAAGTGGGAATAGAAAACAAAACCTCTAGTTTGAATTCTTATAAATCAGAGATCTCTTTGGGGCTTGGAAGTTTCTTCATTAAAGCTAACAGATAGCAGTGGACTGTAGCTCCCTGTGTAGTTTTAAGCCCATTACACTGTTAGGAATGATGAAATATGAGTGTGAATCTGTGTGATGAACATCCTTCATGCATATTAAAGAAAGTCTTTGGGAGTGTCGTCTGCTGTGTTGACTGGTAAACAGTTTGCACCACTTTTGGAATGATCATGGTGCGTTCATCTTCAGGGTCAAGCAGTTCATTAAGTACTTCTTGGTAGCTGCCTACCATTCAACACCATGTAACATCCCAAAAGTCACCAGCGTAACTTTCGTGAGAACCCCACATCTTGCAAAATCTGCAAGTATAGTCATTCTACACCTTTGCATTTAGTGTCCAGCTCATGCTCAAAAATTAGATGAATGCTGGCAGTGCTGGTATACTCATCGTATATGTGACACTAAGTGAATGCACATAGGAAAATAACTAATAATTAGTGACATCAAAACCCATAAGAATAGAAAATGTACATTGGATTAAATGGGAGTGTAGTATGTTATCTAGTATTGTTACAATTTGCAGAGGTGTTGGAAATGCATCATCAGACACAGCAGCATCCAAATCGCAGTGTAATTGGAGTCAGCCACTTTGATGGTATAGAGAAAGATGTCAACAGCCATGTGCAGGAGATAGAAGGCAAAGTGTTATCCATCATCAGTAACCTTATAACTGTACAACTGAACCAGTGGGGTGCTCGGCCTCCTGTTCCATCACAGGCATTTCGTAACATTTCCAGGTATGCTTCAGTGCTTCTGGCCTAGCAGCTATGTGCACCTTGTGCATCGCTGACACTGACCTTGCCTTAATCCTTTGGAACTGAACATTATATATTTTTAATGTGCAGTGCGATGCTCAAAACACTGGAAGATAATGGATTATCACAGCTGTTCTGTGGCATTTATTTAAATTCAAGTCTTCTGCAGACCATGACAGGCTTTTAATTCCAGCTCCGAAGGGTTAATTATTATCAGTTACTGTACCCATGCATTTTGCGTGTGTCATAGTAAATTGTCAGAGTAGGAGAAGAATGGGAAGCAGTTTCTTGTCTGTACTGACTGCATTTTCCTTCTGTACAAATATTTAGTGCATTCTCATCAGAGCTCTGGGTTGCAAGAGCCATATCATGGCTGGGCCAGTCAGTCACTTTCATGTCACTACAGAGGCCCAGCTTTGCCTCCAAGTCAGTGCATATGGGATTTGTAGTGTACAGAGTGGTACTGGAGCAGCTTTCTTGCTGAGTACTTCGATTTTCATTATCAGTGTCACTTCCACTTTTATTGTGTTAAACTCCTTGTTAATGGCTTGGATGGGTCATAAAATGCTGGATATATTAAAGGTGGCTGGGTAGATCTGACAGCTTTGTATGTGGCTGGTGTTGATTTCATGATTCTACAAAGGCCAATCCCAGTGGCCATGCAGTCTAGGCTTATGTCTGCAGCCTCTCACTTGCTGGGATTGTGGGTTTGAATCCTGTCAGGGGCATGGATGTGAATGTTGTGTGTTGTGCGGGTAGAGTTATCTGTGACGGCTGGTCCTAGTCCAGAGGAAACCTACCGAGTATGGTGTGTGTCAGTGTCATGTGATCAGATGTAGCTGTAACCCTCTACACTTAAAATGAGGTGGCAGTAGAGGCTAGACTAAGAAACAAAGAAAGAAAAAGAAAAATTCCACAAAGGAAATTAAAAGTAATTTTGTGGAATAATGTCATATTTTTTTGTGTAGTCAGTCCTTTATTAACTTTGTCAGTTGTGAATGGTATCTCTACCACTCTGGTAAAAGCATGTGTGTAGAATCTCTTCATGCTATTTTGTACTTTCACATTCCCTTGTTATATACTTTGTTGTTGCTGTACAGGCACCTGACAAAATTGCATGAGGCTGTTTCAAATATTCTGCCAGAGACTCAAGTCCTGAACCTCTATAGGACAGTGAATAAAACATTTAAGGATAAACTGAGGGACCAGTTGATGAAGATGAATGTGGTAAATAATGGTGGCCCACAACATGGGTAAGTTTAAACAAAACACAGGGAACACAACGGATGTTCATATACTGTACCTTTTCTCATTGGTTTACAGCAATTATGTAATCCTCGTTCTCCACTTATCACCACATCTACTGAGCAACTTCCCCAGATGTGTGCATTTTGTCAGTTCTTATTAGGTAGATACCAGCTGTTTAAGGATTTAACTCACTGACATCACTCTATTGTTTAAACAAGGTACAATAAAATAATGTGGTTGGTTTTTCTACTTCTACATCTAATGACTGTCATATTCATTTGTGTGTTTCATTTAAGACTATAATATAGCTGTATAAACACTAATGTGAATATTAGTTAGAATTTTATGTTATTTCATGTTGAATATTACTATGATTTTTAGAGTAATTATGCGCATCAATTGACAATTACTTTTCTTTCCATTATACACCAAAGGAAAATTTCTTTGTTTGCAGTTTTTAATTGTAAATATTCTGTATACATGATTATGAGCTCTCTTTGATTTTAATGCCAAACAAAGGGCTGTTTTCCTGTAATGTAAGTGAACATGTTGAGATGAGTTCCTTGCTATTAAATTTGCAGACTTTGTTTGTAGTGCACAGTGTCAGACAGCCCATTGCTTGTTGAATCACAAAAACTTAAGAACTGCCAAGTCAGAAGTTAATCTGTATGAAAGGATGGTGTCGCCTCGTCTGGTTCGAGGAACATAAGCTACAAGCAGGGTTTTAGCTTGTCAGTACTTGCTGGTTCATCAAAAATCATAATTCACTTATTATTATCATCATGATGCCACAAATTACACTATTAATTTTAGTTTAATCAATACATTACCCTTTATATTAACTGTATGAAATGCCTGCTTCTTGTAGCTTCAGTTTGTGATGCACTCTTCACAACACATATGAATACCTTAGCATGTAATGACACTATGTTCTTCCGCTTAAGTTGTATTTTGAACACTTATTGTATTGCCCTGTGCAATGATTAGTTTATAGTGCAATATAACAAAACATTCACCGAGTTTAATAAAGTTGTTTGAAGGTATTGCAGTATTGCCCAACATTAACACATGCCAGTCTGTGGTAAATGCTGTTCATCGAACTAATAACAGCTTGTTACTGTTACACGATATACTCATTAACATCTCCCTGTGAGAATTAAAATGTGTCTATTGCCTTGTGCAGTGATTATGATACTTAATTAGCTGTAACACTGATTGCATTGCAGCTGTATGCAAAACTGTCTGCCCGGTGCAGAGCACAACTTTTTTGCGAGTCGTTGGCTCGGAGTTACGCACGGTACTGACTCACGCAATGCATAACATAAAGGAAGGACGCTATGACATCAGATTCCCGCCTTAATCTTGAGCACAGCTCTATCTTATGCAACCCTAGTACACAGAAATTAAAATAACAGAAAAATAGTAAATTAGTTATGACATAAAATTTGTCCTTAGCGTAAACAGATGGTGAGAGATTTACCTGGCAACAGCCATTAAATACACGTATATCATGGGTTACATTTGTGTTGTGTGGCTCCATGTGAGCAAGCATTGTGCCAACTCCCATCCATAGAGGTTCATTATGTTTCTTCTTTACTGGTGTATAAGTGTGTCAATTCTCTGCAGCACCTCATTTTGAGAAACTTAAACAGTGAATGAGATGCACATGCAGAGTAACTCTTTCTGCATTGAAGAGGTGGTTAAACCTGCCGTCGACTGTTTTCAACACTGTAGAGTGTCTTCATTTTGATATTTCTCAGATATAAACTTGCAGTACAGTTAATTGCCAAAAATCCTCCCCCCCATTGAGGTTATTGCTGGGGGAGAATGTAATTTTTATACAGCAGACAATTTGTTTGTCCACAGGATTGTGACATCTGAATTAACATTTTATTTGGAAACTCTGAAAACACTTCATGCTCTTCCATTGGATGAACTTGCAGACAAAACTATGGATGAGATCTGGACCTCTAGATAACACCAGCAGATCATCAGCTAAGGATTTTTGAAGGAAGATAATGAAATGTGAAGTTATTCTGCAGGTGTTCTTTTTACAGGTTCTGTGTAATGTATTATCACAGCAATAGAAATGACAGTGACAATTTAATTTATCAGTTTACCAGTTTGTGTCAGCTTAGTGCTACAGTGGCATAAAGGACTCTGCATCTGACATCGTGCATCTGGTCGGCGGCTTTTTTATTTAACTGTTGAATTTAAATGATTTTTTATTGATGTAAAATACTATTGCTGGGGGAGATATGCACATGAATATTAAAAAAAGAAAAGTGAAATATGTCTTCATATACCTCCAAGGAGTGGTCCTTGACAAGCTGATATTTGCTCAGCTGCTCACGAAACTTTTCACATTTTGTGTGCTCTGAAGATTCATTAATGTGTTCATAACAGTCCACAATTCGTTCCTATCCTGTGTGTCAAATGAATCCCCTCCATGCAAGTTTTTAGGCTTGCAAAATGGTGCAATTGGGGTCTGTATTCTAAAAGATGTGACACCACATTGCATCCCAGAAGAATGAAGACCCCAAATCCTCTCCAGGATCTATTGATGGCAATTGGTAACATACCAAAGTAATGGATGTTGTGATTTCCTCTCAGTTCACTAGCAATTTCCAACACTCCATAGCCTTCCCAGAAATTGATGAACAGAAGTGACAAAATAGCACATTCCCTAGCTTCTTAATGGCAGAAAGTGGAATGAAAAATAAGTGTGGATTTACTGTAGATGTTGGATTGAATTTTCCATTTTATTGAATACCCCACTGTTTCTCAGACTTTTTTATCCGTGGGCCCCTTTTGGCTTCCAAAAACATTGATGGATCCTCACATCCTTGCTAACATAAATAGAGTGTCTGGGTGATAGATACCCTGTATTAAAAATTTATATCTCAGAACTAATTTTATATAGCTACGCATACATTTCAGTAGCATACGTAACATTGTGTTGCTTGACTTGACCTTAATTAAACTGATTACCGCCCACTTTGAGGGTACACAGAGTGTCTTATTAGATATTCTGATGGTTATGTGAAATAAACATATTGTCAATAAAAGACATGCCTTAATTATATTTAACAGAATGTTATTCTTTGAATTAAAGTAAATTAGTGAACTTCAAAGTAGCTATTACTGAAATGTATCCATGGATCCCCTGGGAATTGGTTGCAGATCCCCTGGGATCCTCAGAGCACACATTGGGAACCACCGGTATACCCAATGCAGTTTTTTATAAGAAGAAATATGAACAAGAATTGGGTTTCATGGGTTATTCGTGACCAAGATGATAATAGTGCACATTGTACTTTTGTGAGTTTGGCAAAGATGTATGATTTTCATTGAGACTGGCAGTGGTCTGCAGCCTGTATATTACAAGGTTTGGAACTCTGTACTCATCTCCAGCCACAGCTTAAAGTTCACAACATCTTCCTTTCGTGTATCCTTGCATAATTGCAGTCCATTATGTAAAGAATGGATGTTTATGTTGTAGTGTGCATCTTTCACCAACATGAGAGAAGTAAAAATTTAAGAGCATAATAAATAGGAAGTTGTGCTGCTGTTAGAAAATATGATGTTGGTTTCTCAGATAGAAGGAAAGTTTGCAAATATGTGACGTCATTTAGGGCGTGTTTCATCCAATGGAGACAGATCGTTTTTTCTTATTCAGGAAGAAATTTCTGTGCTAGATACAGTAGGTATCACTCAGCAGTAGGATGTCAGATCCTGGAACATACGAGCTACAGCAAAAATAAATGGAGAGCTTCACATACAGATTTCAAGACAACTGTATTTATTACCTACACTTGTCCTGGACATGTATACTTATTACATACTTCAATAAATTTACATAAACTGTTTTGTATTTTGAATTTATCAGAAATTGTATTGTCATGCATAATCAGTGTGTTAAAACACACTATTTCAGCAAACTGCTCCAGGATGAATGGCTGTGCAGAATATGAGATTTTTCCATGTTTTCCTCTGTCCCTCCAGGCATATGCTGGGATAGTACCTCCAGTTGGGCCACAACTACATCCTTTCCAATTTATTATCATCCAGTTATTCAACAATGTTATGGGTCCCATTTTTTTTACAAAAATTAATAACTGGGACACTGAATAACATTTAGGTGGCAGAGGGGATTGCGTGGGGGTAGAGGACATAATTTGCAAGCCACCGTGCAGGGAAGAAAGCAATAATATATTGATATTACTACAATAAGATAATTCAGATTAAAAAATTATGACACAGGTAAAATGCAATAATAACAAGACACATATAAATGTAACATTGATGCATGTTTGTGCAAGCATTGTTACTGTGGAAGAGCAAGGAGTATTACATATTCTGAGTGTATATGTTTGTAGCCTTAGTTATTCAGCATGCGCCATATTATATTGTCGACTCTGGCCTGCACGGCTCTACCATGTTTTTTCCTCATTATCTCATACATGGCACAATATTCTTAAAAAGTTACTGAATCGGAAATGTATGTTTTGATTTTCTCTACAACTTTTACCTGAAATATTTCTTATTCTAAGAATGACTGAGGGAGGTATGATTATGAATATGTATTCGTCTTCATGTAAAGTACCTTTTATTCTTGTCAGACTTTAAGGAAACTTGTAATTTCCCAACAGATTTTCGAAAAACACTCAAATGCCAAATTTTATGAAAATCTATCCAGTGGGAGCAGAGTTGTTCCACTCTGACTGACATGATGTTTATCGCAGTTTTGTGAGCATGCCTGATAATGAAATACTGTGATTGTAACAGACAAAAGGGTTTACCATTTCTTATCATTTGATATGTGGTAATGTGCTGATATTTTGCAGTTACTGCGCGCATTCTGTGTGTCATAGACACAGATGTCGAGTAATCTGTTGTGTGATTGTTTTCCAAATATCTCACTTTAATGTTTTATATTGTAAGTTTAATTTTAATTATAAATGGTTCTTTCAGAAGCACCTGTTACACATTTCAGGATCCAGAACCCACTCATCGTAGCGATCATCGGTCACTGAATTTCCACATAACACTGGGAAACATTCAACACCGTGCAATGAGAATCGGGAAGTGGGACAGATGTACTTCGAGAGTGGCAAAGAAATGTATGAAGTTCATAATAGACATTTCTACATACACACATTCCTAATTAAGTGAATTTTCTTGCGGCCCAAGCCCTGTTCTGTCCCTTCGGACCCACAAGCAAAGTAAGATTTCTTGGAGTCCCACAGCAGTGTGCGTCATTTGTAAGAGGCTTGTGACTGGTGCATGATGTTAGGATGTTCAGAGTAGGAATCATAACACACTTTCATAAGGCATGCACTTCTAGTGTAGCTCCTTTTATTCTTTTTTTTTTTCTATGGTGCAATAGCCTGTAGTGGGCCAGGGCTGCATGATCATACTCAGACACGCCACACTCGGTAGGACTCCTCTGGACAAGTGATCAGACCATTACCTGACAACACCCAGCACTCACAACAGACAAACATCCATGCCCACGGCGGGATCCCAACCCACCATCCCAGCAAGCGAGCAGCCGCAGACCCACTCCTTGGAACACACAGCCACTGGGAGCGACCCACTTATTCATAAGCCTCGATATTAGAGGGAAATGAGTGGTCAATTTCATGCCTCACCACTTTATCCCTGAGAAAGAATCCCGGTACCATTGAATAGGGGGCTGGGTGGGCCCCAGAGCCATTCTAGACATTTTTGGGAACAGAAAAATCGCTTATCGCTTTCAGGATTCAAACCCTATATCTTCCAGCCTGTAGAGTAGTCAATATATCAACTACGCTATCATGGCTGTTTGATTTCTGTGAAGTCACTCACCTAAGTGCACTTTGAATGAACAAGGCCTTGGACTGGGCACTGTAGAAATGGTTTTTTGATTCCTGATAAAAGCAAGAGATTTTTTTCTTCAAAACATCCAGATTATTTCTGGGGCCCACCCAGCCTTCCACTCGAAGGGTCACAGAGGCCCTTTCTGCAGGAATAGAGTGGCAGGGCACAAACCTAAACACTCATCTCCATGTAGTGCTTAATAAAGGATATATGGAGCTGTACCTCCTCACCCACGTCTCCATGTCATGGTGCTTAAGCCATAAATAAATTCACCTTCACATTTCTGAAGGGGACCGGGATAGTGTAGTCGGTACAGCGACTCGCTGTGGGCTGGACCGTCTGGGGAGAGTTGTGTTCAAGACACCAAACGAGGAGGTTGTATTGTGCTGAGCAAGTGAAAGTAAGGAAGTGAAGCGGGGAGTAGTGTAGTGGAAGTGATTTGTTTTCGTGTGTAGAGTGGTGAGTGAGTTGACCCAGCAATATGGGAGAGCGCCAGAACACAATAGTATGCGCCTTCGACCTCAAGAATCCATGCATATTGGCATATGAAATACACGAATGAATGTACGAACAACTGAGGATAGAAGATAACGAGGTCTTAATGGTACAAATTGACGGTCCCCAAAGACTTGTGTATATAAAACTGCACGACAGTAACCGACTACAAGTGCTCCATTTGACTGGAGGGCAAGCAGAATACAGAAATGCCAATGGAGAAATCTCAATGGTGCGAGTAGAAACAGCGGGTTTAGGAACGAGATGGGTTCGTATAGCAAACCTACACCCAGAAGTGTCGGAGGAAGTAATCCGAACAACAATGGCCAGATATGGGGAAGTAAAGGATGTGCAGGCGGAGACTTGGGCCCGTTTCTATCGATACAACGTGCCAAATGGTGTCCGCATCGCAGTGATGACGCTGGCAAAACACATTCCGTCGAATATCACTATAGCAGGACATAGGGTGCTAGTGTCCTACGAGCGTCAACCGATGACGTGCTACAGATGCCATGAAACGGGCTAATTCCACCAAGCATGCCTAATGGGGCGGAGAGCAGGAACAATAGGGCACAATGCCGCCGCCACTTCATGGGCGGATATTACAGCACAAGGAGCTGGAACCACACGGAGGGGCAGGCAAGCGGTGGAATAAGGGGGGCAGAGGAGAGTCCAGACAGTACGCGAAGAAAGGGAATCGGAGAGGGAGAGTGAAATACACGCCGATGAAGAGAAATCACGCCACCCGGGAGGTCAAGGGCTGCGACACATACCTGGGCAAGAGGAGACAGGCAGAAGTAACACCACGGAAGCCGTGACACCCCAGACCTCGGCACCGACGCAAGCAGCGGAGATTCAGATGGAATGTGAGGGAGCAGGAGAAAGACAGATGAGACTACGTGGTAGATATAGGGCACCATTCACACAACAACACGTCCAACATGAGGGCAACCAGTCTGACGTGGAGAAAGAGGGGAGTGGGGAAGAATCGGTAGTAACGGGGGTATGTTGCGAGGTGGACACCCCAGCCCCCATTGATGCAGAGGACTTGCCTGCTGCACAACCCACCAGGCCCAAGCGTCCAAAAAAACTGAAGTTGGACAGGATAGGATCGCCACCACGTGAGACGAGTAGGAGTAGAGTGCGGAGCGTGTTGAAAAAAGTGTAGATAGCCGAATCGCCCTGATGAACCTTACCAAAATGGCGGAAATCTATAAGTGGTGACGCTCAATATTAATGGTTTGTCTGCAGGGGAGAGAATGGGAATGCTGAACGAGTTCATACGTAAACAAGAAATCGACATTATCTTACTGCAAGAGGTAACCCACACGGACTTTGAAATGATGCGTGGATATACAGCGAATTTAAATATAGGCATAAACAAGCGAGGCACAGCGATTTTAACAAGAGAGCAAATATCGCTAACCAACATAACGCGATTACCATCAGGTCGCGGAATGGTGGCGAGCTACCAAGGAATCTGGCTGGTAAATATCTACGCACCCTCTGGCACAGCGAACAGACAGGAGAGAGAAGACTTCTACAACGTGGAGCTAGTTTACCTGCTGCGGTCACTTTCCCCCACGATGATAGTAGGGGGCGATTTCAACTGCGTCCTGTAGCAGGCGGACTGCACAGGAAACATGAACTACAGTAAAGCGCTCGACAAACTGGCGCGTGGCCTCGAACTAACCGATGTGTGGGCACCGGCCCACCCCACGGCCATATACACACACTACGCCCCACACGAAGCGGCAGGACTAGACCGTTTGTATGTCTCTCCGGACCTATGAAACCGCAAAATTGGTGTGGAAACAGTGATGGCAGCATTCACAGATCACCTGGCGGTATGCCTGCGTATAACCCTGGATGCACCACTGCTACGACGAGGTCGGGGAAGATGGAAAATGAATGCAAAGCTACTCAAGGAGGCACCCTTAAGGACCAACTACAGCAGGAATGGCCTAAATGGGAAAACCAAAGGAAGAAATATTCTAACAGTGTGACGTGGTGGGAAAGCTATGTCAAAAAGAAAAACCGATACATATTCATGACGGAAGGGAAAGAGAGAGCACGGGACGATAAAATGATGGAAAACTTTTACTCTACCTGTATTTACGACATTCTGCAAGAACCGACCCAGCCAAGAGAGAAGTCTGCCAGATTACGCCAGTTGAATGCCAAAATCATCAGGCTGTACAACAAGCGGCTGCGGGCTATAACGGTAGATGCAAGAGACCCTACAATATACCAGGGAGAGAATCCGTCACTGTTCCATCTAACACAGGGACGGAAACGGCGAGACGCTCGAATAATCATAGAAATCCGGGGTGAGAACAGGAATCTGCAGACGACCACAAGGGGCATACTGAACACATTTGTGGGGCATATGAAACGAAAATACGGACCGATACAGGTCGATGATGAGTGCGTTGACCAGATGATGAATGCAGGACATATAAGGGTGGCGGAGACATGGGGTGACATTATAGACAAGCCTATCACGGCAGAGGAACTACAAACAGTGGTGCACAGAGGGACGGGAAACGATATGCCAGGGCAAGATGGCATGGGTATGGAGTTCTTCAAGAAGAACTGGAGTATAATAAACGACGAAATGCTAATCATGTTTAACCATATGTATAGTACCGGCAACATAAGGGAACAGCAGAAGGATGGGATAGTGGTATGCATACCCAAGACGACCGCCCCCAAAACGCCAGCCGACTACAGACTCATCACCTTGCTCAATACAGATTATAAGATCCTGGCGCGAATAGTCGCAAGTCGTCTGCGGCCAATACTCGCGGAGCTACTACATCCAAGTCAACATGGGGGAGTGCACGGATGAGGCATTTTCGATGCGGTATCAACGGTTCGGGACGCCATAGAGTACGCCGAGAAGACACAAACTCCGCTGTGCCATATCTCTGGATTTCACGGAAGCGTTCGATAGGATCTCCCACATCTATCTATTCAAGCTGCTATCGGTATATGGTTTTAGCACCAAATTCATTGCCCTCATAAAGAACATGTATGACCAAGCGTATTCCTCGATCCACATTAATGGACATACCACGTGTCCTGTTCCCATTCAATGTGGGGTACGACCAGGCTGCCCGTTGAGTATGTTGCTATGCGCCTTGTGTGTAAACCCCCTGCGATGGCTTTTGGACCAAACACTCACGGGAATGAGAATTGGCAGAGGAACACGAACAGCGGTAGTGGCATATGCGGATGACATAACTCTGCTTGTGACAGATCCGAAGAACATTCCTGCATTAGCCGAGACACTACGAAGTTAAGAAAAGGCAACAGGAACGTGCTTGAACATACGGAAATCTAAATTAATGGCGACAGGTTCCTGGAACACGACATTTATCATGATGGACATTCCATACTGCGCGGAAATGACCATCCTTGATTTCCAATTTTCGAGCACGGTTGGCCAATCCGGGAAGAGCAGCTGGACGAGGTTGACCGGACAGGTCAAAGCGATGGCGAGGGAAGTGTACGGCCGGGAATTATGCCTTACTCAACGCATTCAATACGTGCACGCCTTCTTACTCGCCAAAATATGGCACATAGCACAAATTTTTCCCGTCTCAAAGGAACATGTTAGACAGCTCGCAACGGCAATATTATGGTTCATTTGGAAGTGAACGATATTCCGCGTCCCTCTGTCCACCCTACAACGCAGAAGAGAGGACGGTGGCCTAGAACTACTAGATATAGAGGCGAAATGCAGAGCGCTATTTCTAACCAAAATGAGAGACCAAGGGGCAAAGGAGGGAACTCTGATGGCAGCATAGCTGCAGCGATGGGACCTGCGAAAACCAGAGGGAAACCCACCAAACATACTCAGGATACCGAGAACCTACGAATACCTTCGTATCCATGCCCTTGAATGGGCGTACTTGAAGCCCAGGAGGCAGGAAGAAACACTCCGAAACTTTAAGCGACGGATGTACGGAACCCTGAGAAGCATGGCTACAACGGCGACTCCACCACGAGAGGTGCGCGTAACGCAAATCCAACCAGTAATCGAATTGGGAAAAAGTTGGAATAATCTCCTCAGCATTCCAACATCGGATGAAGCCATATCAGCATTATATATGGTGATCCATGACTTACTGCACAGAATCCGATTGGTGGAAACGGAGGACTGCACACTGTGCGGAAGGAAGGGCACCACAATACACAGACTCACGGAATGTGGGGTAGGAGAAGAAATATGGGGCCCAGTTTCCGCTTTAGACCACGACAACGACATCTGGCGACACTGTGGATCCTGGCGAACCTCGTGTACTACATAGTGCATAGCCGTAGAACGATGTCGCTAGAGGAATATATCGACTTTCTACGGAGAGCGCGGTGGAAGAACTATCAGGAGAAGAGGTGGGAAACAGTAGGCAACTATTTGGAGATACTATAGGCAGTGCCGAAGCACCCCCCCCCCCC
>Ga0123355_10003248_pt1 | contig 23236 bp, 24 predicted proteins | sample TergutEmb28metaG_3_FD_89872 | JGI IMG/M metagenome (GOLD analysis project Ga0123355, IMG submission 89872) | Embiratermes neotenicus P1 segment gut microbial communities from Petit-Saut dam, French Guiana - Emb289 P1 | ecosystem: Host-associated > Arthropoda: Insects > Digestive system > Gut ... | reverse complement strand
CCGTAAAGCCATTCCCCGAAAGCCCACCCGACGTCGTAAAAACGGTGACCGTTTGGCCAATGTGGCGGAACATGCTTTCCACCAAGCAATCCAAATGATGGTGACCCATTCGAATACCTCCTAATATTAAGATTGTACATTGCTAATGCCAGTGTATGGAGGCTTGGGAAAAAGTGTTCCGAAAAAAGCTTATGTCGATTTTTGTCGGCATAAATTTAGCGTATTTTGTTGCACTGGAAATAAATGGATGATATACTGGGAAAAATTGGTTATTTTTACCAACAAACACCTAGGAGGAACTACCATGACCACAGAAAAGAAAATCAGCGTACTCATGGCCGACGACAACCGCGAATTTTGCGACGCAATCATCAGTTACTTGGGCAAGCAGAATGATTTGGAAGTCGTAGGCGTGGCTTATGACGGATTGGATGCTTATGCCAAGATTCAACACCTCAAGCCCGACATCGCCATCATTGACGGCGTCATGCCCAAACTCGACGGCCTAGGCGTTTTAGAAAAATTGAACCTAAGCAGCGACGCAACCGAATATTCGCCCATTTGCATCATCTTATCCGCCATCACGCAAGACAAAATAACGCAGAAAGCCATCGAATTGGGGGCTGAGTATTACATAGCCAAGCCCTTCGATTTGGAATCCTTGGTTACACGTATCCGCCAACTCAAGTCGCAATTAAAAAACCCCCTCAAGGGGGTGGACGCACGCAGTCTCAAGAACCGCGCCATCAATTTGGAAACGAAAGTGACCGGCATCCTGCACGAAATCGGCGTGCCCGCGCATATCCGCGGTTACCATTACATGCGCGAAGCCATCATGATGGCCGTAGACGATATCGACGTGCTCAACTACATCACCAAGGAGCTGTACCCGACAATCGCAAAGCGTTGCAACACCACCCCCAGCCGCGTCGAACGTGCCATCCGCCACGCCATCGAGGTCGCTTGGAGCCGTGGTAAGGTTGATGTTATCGATGCCATGTTCGGCTACACCATTTCCAACCACAAGGGCAAACCCACCAATAGTGAATTCATCGCCCTCATCGCCGACCGCCTGCGCTTGGAACAAAAGGCCGGGTGATGCGCCATGACAAACACAGCTCGCACCAAGCCCCGGCTCAAGCCCCTGCGGTCATTTCCGTTTGGCCAGACCCAAGTAACTCGCGTACCGCGCGGGGTGGATGCTTTTGCCCACTTGCGCCCGCACCGCACAGTCTGCCTCGCGGTTATGGAGGCCATGCAAACAATCGTTGAATTTGCACCCGCCTGCGAAGGTTGCAAACTCGATGAAGCAATTTGCCAAATCAAGCGCGGGGATGTTGTCAGTATCCAGTGAAGAAAAACCCGGCGTATCCGCGATATAACCTGCCTCAACCGTATCACCCAACGGCAAAATCTCCGCCGCCCGGGTGGTATGCTTACCGCGCTTCAACTTAACGCTGATTTCGCCCACATCAAGACCCGCATGCGGCAGCAACGCATTGATGAGGCTAGACTTGCCCACGCCCGAAGGGCCTGCAAAAACAGACAACTTGCCCGCCATAACAGCGCGAAGTGGCGCTAAAAGGTCAGTTTCGCTGGGTAGGGTGGAAACGAAGATGATTTTGTAACCAGCCATGACGTAGGGTTTGAAACGTTCGTCGTGTTGGAACGAGGAAAAATTAAAATCGCGGCTAACGTCGCTGCCAAGATCAAGGTCAAGATCAAAATCAAGACCCTGGGCGCTGCCCAGACCCGCGAGGGAGAAGCGTTCCCCCTCGACCCCGCGCTGTGCTTCGCGAAGCTCGACGTATGGCTGTTGCAAATTTTCAGTTGGTGGCAAATTGCCACCAACTGGATTTTTATTTTGGTCAACTGGTTGCAAGTTGCAACCAGTTGTTTTTTTACACGGGCCATGATTGAGAGCGGGCGACGCCCAATGCGTGGGGTCAAGGGGGAACGCTTCCCCCTTGCGGGTCTGGGCAGCGCCCAGGGTTTGGGTTTGGCCTTTGACTTTGATCTTGTCTTTTGACGCAACCAGCAAATCCGCCTTGCTCACACAAATAACCGCATCAATCCCTGCATGCGCCGCTAATACCAAAAATCGATCCAGCAACCCCGGATTGAAAGCAGGCTGCGCGGCGGAGACCGTTACAATAACTTGGTCAACATTGGCTATCGCCGGTCGTATCATTTCGTTGGTGCGCGGTTCGATGGTAGCGACAGTACCGGTCTTTTCGGCTTCGTTTCCTACCAGTACGGTCACGTGGTCGCCTACTAGTGGGGTGACAGTTTTTTTCTCACGCCCTTTTTTATTGCGGAACAACCCCCGGGCATAACAAAAATAAAGGCCGTCGGCGGTTTGTACGTGATACAAACCACCGACGCCCTTTACGATGAACCCATGCTTGGTTGCCGGGCCCGGTTTAATCATCAAATCGGAAGAAATGCGGGTCAGCCCACCATATGGGCTCGCCTTCATATACGAATTGAATGATGAACGCCTCGGTTCCATCCCCTAGCAAAGGCGGCCGACCCAAGCTGGCCAACAAGCTATTTATTACAACGGAGGATAACGTGCGGGGCAATTCACTGGATGGTACATTCGGGTCATTAACAATCATAAAGGGTTCAGCATTGCCAATTTGAACGAAAACACGCAAGTGATGCACATCGCCTCTGGCCGCAACCGCAGGGGGTAGTTGTATTGTGAAGCTGCCCGTACCCACAGGGGGTGCTGCCGTTGGCGGCACGGTTTCGGGCGCGGGGGTGGTGTCTTCTGCCGGGGGCGTGGGCGCTGTGGTGGCAGGTTCGGGGGTGGGTGTGGGTGCAGGGGTGGTAGTGGCAGGCGCAAGTGTTGGTTGCGGCGTTACCCCCGTAGGCGGCCCGGTGGAAATCGAAAAGATAATCACGCTGTTGCGCTCTACCGCTTCCATCGCTTGCAAGCTTTGGCCGAATACCATACCCGCAGCAAAGTGCTGATTTTCTACACGGTTGGGCGTACCTACGATCAAGCCTAAATCTCTTGCCAAGGCATAAGCTTCGCTTTCCGGCCGATTAATAAAGTCGGGCACGATAATGTCTGTTATTTCGGGGCCAACGGCGACTTGTAAAACAATTCGCTCACCGCCAAACAACAATGTGTCTTCTGACAAAGGTACTTGCGCCACGACCACATCACGGGGCAGCGTCGCATCTTCCAATTCATAACGGACAATGTCAAACGGGATTTCTAAATCCATGGCTTCCAATATAGCGCGGGCGTCCTCGTAGGTCATGTTCACCAGTTCGGGCATGTCATAACGGGGCTGTGGCCCAATGCTAACGCGTACATGCAGCGTATCACCCGGACGCATGGCATCGAAGTCCGGCGTCTGCACTTGATAAATGACAATGCCGTATTCCACGTCATCGTCATAACGCTCGGCTACATATAATTCAATACCCTGATCCTCCGCCCATTCGCGTGCGGCGTATTCGGTCATGCCGGTCAGGTCAATGATATCTATCCAATCGTTGCGCCGCCAGCGATAGATGCCGAACGACAACAGCGTAATAATCAAAATCAATGGTAACGCAAGCAAAACGCCCATGAGCATGACCTTGCGGTCTTCTTTTTTTGCCTCGGGCGAAATGTAGGGTTCTTCTTCATAGTGATGGAATGCCGACCCTGCCATCATGACTTCGGGGGGCATGCCGCCGGTATTATAAAGTTCTGCGGTTGCGTAGGGTACGCTTATTTCGTTGTAGGCGCGCTTGAGGTCGGCAATCATTTCATCCATGCTTTGGTAGCGCTTGGTGGGGGATTTTTCCGTGGCTTTTATGATGATGCGCTCCAACCCTTCGGATACATCGGGGTTGATGGCAGAAATGCTCGGCAAGGGGTCGTTGATGTGTTGCAATGCGATGTTAACGGTGGTTTCCCCGTCAAAAGGCAGGGTACCGGTGGCCATTTCAAACATGGTGATACCCAATGCATATACATCGGATCGGTTATCCACAAATCCGCGCCGCGCCTGCTCGGGCGAGAAGTAATGTACGCTGCCCATGCTTTCGCCGCCTTGCGTCAGGGTCGATGCTTTGGCCACCCGTGCAATGCCAAAGTCCGTGACTTTGACCGTGGAATTGGGCGTTACTAGGATATTTTGCGGCTTGACATCGCGGTGGATGATGCCGAAGCTGTGCGCTTCCAGCAGCCCTTCAGCGACTTGAATGGATACAGCGATGGTCGTGTCATTATCAAAAGGTGCTTTGCGGTTAATTAGTGTCTTAAGGTTGGTGCCGTCGATGTATTCCAGTACGATATAGCAAATGTTGCCGTCTTGGCCGCTGTCGTATATCTGCGCGATGTTGGGGTGGTTTAAGGCTGCTGCGGCTTGCGCCTCCACGGGAAAACGCCGCACGTAGTCTTCATCCGCCGAATATTCTTCTTTTAACACTTTAAAGGTAACATAGCGCCCCAATTTTTGGTCCAGCGCACGATAAACCACGGCCATACCGCCGCGGCCCAGAACTTCGTCTATTACATATCTATTGGAAACAATGGCTCCGGTTTCGAGTTTCATCGTTTTGCCCCCCCGTCATATTGCAAATCTATGAGTACCGCGCTGATGTTGTCTGTGCCGCCTGAAGCGTTTGCATCATCTACCAGCCGTTGTGCGCGGTCATGTGCGGCGGCCGGTTCTTGCATGACTTGTGCCAAATAGGCATCGTCCAACATGTTGGTCAGCCCATCGGTGCATAGCAAAATCGACGCCACCCCCGCCAAATCCCGGCTAAATCCGTCTAGCGCCACATGCGGGTCATACCCCAGCACACGCGTTAAATGGTGCCGCTTGGGGTGCAGGGGAATATCCGCGGCAGATATTTCACCCGCGCGGTACAATTCTTCTGCATAAGTGTGGTCGTTGGTGATCTGCCCGATGCCTTCGGCGACAATAAAATAAGCGCGGCTGTCGCCCACATGGACCACATCAACACGCTCGTTCTCTATGACGCAGGCAATAAAGGTCGTACCCATGCCTGCCATTTCATCATTTGTTTTGGATAAATCGTATAACTCCTGGTTCACGCGTTGCGCGGTTTGTAATAACAAATTTACATAATTACCGCCTTGTGCATGTTCTTGTGTCAACTTCAAATATTCACAAAAACGTTGCACCGCTTGCGTGCTAGCTACATCCCCTGCTTTATGCCCCCCCATGCCGTCGGCCACAATAAACAAATTGGGCACTGCCCCGACGCGCTCGGTCGAAACAAAGATCGCGTCTTGGTTTTGGCTCCGTACTCGCCCAACGTGCGTAAGGCCAATTGCGTGCATGAAAAAACTCCATTCATATGGCAAGGTTTTTGTCATTATATAGGCAATTTTCAACACAAACAAGTATTAATAGCCTTTATCGCGGATAAAACAAAAAAATCCAAGTGGTTAGTGTGGCTAACCACTTGGATTTTTGATTGTACGTTTAATACATCAACCGCCGACCATCATCAGCACGAGATTGTATGCGGTGTAAAATTCGTTGCGGAATGCACCCAAGTCGCGGAAGGAATAACCGCGCTCGTAGTTCTCGCCCGTGGGCCAAAATACTTGCATGTCGCGCCATTCTTGGGGCAGCATTTCCAACGCGGTGGCGTTGGTGGTGGAGTACATGACCCATTCGGCGTTCATGAGGGCAATGTCCGGACGCAGCATAAAGTTGATGAACATTTCGGCCTCGGCTTGGTGGCGCGTGGTGGCGGGGATGACCATCGCATCAATGAAAAGTTGCGTGCCTTCACGCGGGACAACAAAATTTAAGTCGGCGTTTTCGCTCATGGCAAAAAACGCGCAACCGCTAAAGATTTGTGCCATGGCCGCACCGCCGGCAATCATGGAGTCGCGGATTTCGTCGCCCAGGTAGGCGCGTACCCACGGGCCTTGGTGAATGAGCAAATCGCGTGCGGCGTGCAACTCGCGCAGGTCGGTGGTGTTGTGGCTGTATCCCAACCAACGCAATGCCGAACCCAGCGAGTCGCGCGCACTCGCATACATATAAATATTGCCCGCGTGCGGCGCGGCATAATCTTCGTGGAAAAGCATGTTCCAAGATTCTTGCATGTCGGACACCATGGTACGGTTGTACAAGATGCCGAACAAACCCCACTTGTACGGCGCAGCATAACGCCCCTGCGGGTCAAAGTCCAAGTGGTCAAAATAATGGTGCAAGTGCGCGCGGTTGGGTACGTTATCCCAATTAATGGGCGCGAGTCGGTTTTCCAAAATCAAACGTTCAATCATGTAGTCGGAAGGGAAGAGGATGTCAAACTCTGCGCCTTGCATTACGATACGGTTGTACATTTCCTGATTGGTGGGGTAGAACTCAAACAAGACACGGATGCCGGTTTCTTCATAAAAAATCTGCTCGATGGCCGGGTCGTGGAACCAACCCCAGTTAAATGCATGGAGCGTTACGGCAGCTGCATCGCTTCCGCCTTCGTTACCCTGTGTTGCGGTATCGCCGCCGTCGATGTTGGCATGGGGTGTTACATCGTCGTCGTTATTGCCGCACCCGGCAAAGCCGATTATTGCCGCTAGTAAAATAGCGGCCAAAATTACTTTTTTCATATTACATCCATCCTTTCTTTCATGCGCTTTGCGTGTATTTTATCCCGTTTGTGTATCACAAACATCAAAGCCAAGATTGCCAAGAACATCAACGTGGACAGCGCGTTAATATGCGGGCTTACGCCCATGCGCGCTTGCGAGAAGATATAGGTCGAAAGGTTCTGCACGCCCACGCCCGTAGTGAAAAAACTGACCATAAAATCATCCACGCTCAGGGTGAAGGCCAGTAATGCCCCGGTAAACACCCCCGGCATCAGTTCCGGCAGGATTACCTTAAAAAAGGCGCGTATCGGCGTGGAACCCAAATCCAACGCAGCTTCGTACAAATTGGGGTCGATGCGGCGCAAGCGCGGCGTCACCGACAAGATTACATAGGGTACGTTAAACATTACATGGGATATCAGCAACGTACCAAAACCCATCCGCCCGAAGCCGAAGGTGCGGATGACAAACAGGTACAGCACCATCAGGCTCAAGCCCGTTACAATATCCGGCATCATCACGGGGATGCGGCTGATGCCCATCACCAACGTGCGTGCGCGTCGGGTCAACTTGTCAATGCCCACGGCGGCAAAGGTGCCAATCGTAGTGGCAATGGCCGTGGAGAAAATCGCCACCAGCAACGTATTGCGCAGCGCCCGCGCAATGGCAGGGTCATTCAACAACACGCGGTACCAATCCAGCGTGAAACCTTCCCAATTGGCGCGTGAGCGCGACTCGTTGAAGGAGAAAACCATCAATACAAATATAGGCGCGTACAAGAAAAACAGCACCAATCCCAAATAAAACTTCTTTGTCACGGAATGCAGCGCAAAACGTCGGGTCATATCATCGCGCTCCTTCCTTGGTTCTCCCCTTTGTCAAAGAAGGAGAGGACCACCATGCTGGCCACCATCATCAGCATCATCAATACCGCCACCGCAGAGCCAAAGTGCCAATCACCCTGCTGGATAAACGACGATTCCACCACGTTGCCCAGCAAGAAGAATTGCCGTCCACCCAGCAAATTGGAAATAACAAACGTGGCCGCTCCCGGCATAAATACCATCGTAATGCCGCTAACCACACCGGGGATGCTAAGCGGAAATACCACGCGCAAAAACGTGTTAAACCCGCCGGCGCCCAAATCCTGCGCGGCTTCAATCAATCTGGGATCCATTTTTTTCAACGAAGTATAAATAGGAAGAATCATGAACGGCAGGAAGTTGTACACCATACCCAACAACACGGCCGCGTCGGTATACAAAATATCAATGACGGGGGTATCGCGATTCATCAAGCGCATCAGCACGTTGTTGATCAAGCCGTTGCGCTCCAATATCGTAAGCCACGCATACGTGCGCACCAAAAAATTCATCCACATGGGCGCAAGCAATAGGAAAATAAGCACGGACTTCTCGCTGTATTCCTTGCGGGTCATGATGTAAGCCACGGGGTAGCCGATGGCAAAACAAAGCAACGTGCTTTGCAACGCCAACCGCAACGAGCGCGTGGCCACGCTGACAAACACACGGTTGCCCATAACCTGTTCGGTAAAAAACCGCCGGAAATTGGCCATCGAAAAAGTCGTATACCCGTAAAAATCCGTCACCGTGATGGCGTAATACCCCACCAAAATCAACGGCACAACGATGAATATGACCATCCATATAATGTAGGGATACGCGAACGCCCGCTTGATCATTGTTGCAAAGACTCCGGATACATTAAGCCACCGGCACGTTGCCGGGCATAAGGATGATTTATATCAATAGCTAGTTTTTCGATGGTTGGTGAATACGCGCTTTTTTTCATGACGTGAATCAGTTCCGGGGCAATGGTAAGGCCGACGGATTCGCCCACGCGGGATTGTATGGTGGAGTGGATTTTCCAAATGAAATCATACGTCTGTACACGCATTTCGTAGTGAACACCTTTGAAAATCACCGACGACACCATGCCTCTTATTTGCGCGGCTTCAGGCGCGGTGATGACTACGTCTTCCGGGCGGATGACGATATCTACGGGTTCGTTGTCCGCGAAGCCTTTATCTACGCAATCGAATGACCCCCATGCAAAATCTACGCGGTAATCGCTGCGCATCGTGCCGTCCATAATATTGCTCTCACCGATGAAGCGCGCCACGAAGGCGTTTTTCGGCTCGTTGTATATATCTTCGGGTTTGCCGATTTGCAAGATGCGACCTTCATTCATGACGGCGATGGTGTCGGACATGGTAAGTGCCTCGTCTTGGTCGTGCGTGACAAAAACAAAGGTGATGCCCAATTCGCGCTGCATGTTTTTCAACTCGACTTGCATTTCCTTGCGGAGCTGGAGGTCAAGTGCGCCCAGCGGTTCGTCCAAGAGGAGCAACTGCGGTTCGTTCGCTAACGCGCGCGCAATGGCCACGCGCTGTTGCTGCCCACCGGACAACGACAATACATGCCGCTTCTCGAAGCCTTGCAAATTCACCAATTCCAGCATCTCTGCGACTTTCTTTTTGACGACCGCGCCCGACGCACCCTTGATTTTCAACCCGAAAGCAATATTGCCCGCCACATCCAAATGTGGGAACAACGCGTACCGCTGAAACACGGTATTCAACGGCCGCTTGTGCGGTGGTTGATGCAAAATAGACGTGCCATCCAACAGCACGTCACCCGTAGAAGGTGCTTCAAACCCGCCAATAATACGAAGCGTTGTAGTCTTGCCGCAACCACTGGGCCCCAGCAGCGTGAGGAATTCATTGCGATTTATGTACAAATCAATATGATCAAGCACAAGCTGCTTGCCATAAGTCATGCTAACGTTTACCAAATCTACGAATCGGTTCAATAAGGGTGGCTCCTTTCGATTAAAAACTGGGCGGCGAACTCACCCACAAAATCTGCGCCTCGCTCTTTGCATGGTTCTCTAAGTGGTACGGCCGCGATGCGATGTAGTAAATGCTGTCGCCCTTTTTCACTTTCCACTTGTCATCGCCGCGCACCAGCGTTGCGCTGCCGGACAGTACATAGCCAAACACTTCGCCGGCGTGGGGGCCATACTCTTCCGACCGGCCACCGGGGCGCAAGGTCAATAAAATGGGCTCCATGTCGTTCTTCTGCGCGTCGGGGATGATCCATGTGATGCGATTTTTGAGTTCGTCGTCGTCTACGGTGTAGGCATCGTCTTGGCGATATCGGACGGTGGGCTGGGCGGCACTGTCGCGGAAAAATTCAGCAGGGGTGGTGCCCATGCATTCCAATATATCCACCAATGTTGCGATGCTGGGTGAGCTTTGGTCACGCTCAATTTGCGAAATAAAGCCCTTGGACAAGTCACATCGGATGGCCAATTCCTCTTGCGTGAGGTGCGTGCGCAGGCGCAATCGTTTTAATTTGTCGCCAATTTGCATGGAGTACGTCCTTTCGGGGTTGCGCCGTCGGACGCTGCGCAAGGCTAGTATTACTAAACTTAAAGTCAAGAAAAACTAAACGATGCGCATTAAAGCATATTTTGCCCCTAGTGTCAATCGTTTTTCCACTGCGTGATCCGCGCCGAGGGTTGGGTTGTGTCGGGGCTGCGCGAACTATCGCACGCATCGGCTCCATCGGGCAAGTGAAATCGCTTGTCTCCCGTTGGGAGCCTGCTCGATTTCACGTAAGCCCGCTGCGCGCCGCTGCGCGCGAGATTTCGCTATGCGCCCCGACCCAACCCAACCCTCGTCGCGGGCTTCGCAGTCCACCCGCCGGAGTAAGAAATTAGAGGGAGGGGGCGGCAGATTGGACAATCACTTTGGTTCACCATTCGGATTTTTTTCTTGTGGAAATTGCTGTGCAGCATTTTCAGATGGTTGCAAATTGCAACCATCTGAAATTTAGAGCGCATCAATGAACTCCAACATAGTAATTTCAACCGGTGGCAACTTGCCTCCGGTTGGATTTTGTTGGATTGATTTTCAGTTGGTCCTGAATTGGAGCCAACTGAAATTATTTGATTGACGGAAAAGTTTTATGGAAATCTTGATGGTTTTGTGGCATATTTGGCGCGATGTTTATGACGGGTATTTGGAGGTTATTGAAATGAATAATCGACGCACAAAGATAATGGTTGATATTTTTATGATGGTATTTTTGATTTTGTCATTTGTTCGTTGGGATGGCACGGGTGGGTTTATTTATCATGCGGTTGTGGGTAGTGCTTGTGCGTTGTTTTTTGGCGTTCATGTTTTTATACATCGGAAGTGGATTGTGTCTGTAAGCAAATCATTTTTTGGTGAGAAATTGAACCGCAAATTGCGCGAAAAATATGTGGTTAATATGCTGTTGCTGTTGGTTTGGGGTGTTTCGATTGTTACGGGATTTTTGGCGATTGCGCCATTTTTTGATGATGTAGGCGGCGCGGGGATGGGGCGTTTGCATGGAATTACGGCGCGCATTGGATTGGTGCTTATTGTGGTGCATGTTGTCCAACACCTGCCACAAATCAAGTCGTACTTGGGGCTTGGTAAGCGCGGGAAGAAAAATAGGAGTGACGATTAATCATGCCGATGATGCCCTATACCAAAAAACCTGCCATTAGCTATTTGCTTTATACTTTTTACGCCGTTGTAATGGCCGTGATTTATGGGTTGATTACTTATTTTGGCATATTTGCGCGTGGCGCAGAGGGTTTTGCTTTGCGCACTTATATATGGAACTTGGTGCTTATTACAATGGTGCTGCTTGTTGACAGGTTGTATTTGGCCAAGCCGAAAAAGAAGGTCAAAAGATTGCACTTCGTGTCCTTCAAGGCTTCGCTGTATTTGTTTTATATATTTGCGTTGGTTACTTCTCGGTTGATGTTATTGTTGGATGACGGGCAAATGGTAGCAGCATACAGCTTTCAAAATTATCTGCTTTCGATTGAATACGGCCTGATTCTTTTGGTAGCGGCCGATAAATTTATTGACCAATTTGCAAAGGATAAAAAGCAAATGAAGGCGTTGATATAATTTTGTTTACAGAACCCTGCGGATATGGTAGTTTTGCGGCGTATGGAACGTGTGTTGATTATTACAAACAATCCCGATGTGCGGGATGCGTATGAAACGCTTACGCAATATTCCGCCTGCGATGTGCGCACGGTTTTTATTACGGTGCGCGACCGGGTGCATGCGGGTGCGCGGGTGTTGAGTCATCCGCTGTCCGGCAGCATCAAACCTTGGGAGAGTCCGTACAAGAGTGTCGTGATTTCAGCCGCGCGGGGGGCGTTGGATTTTGCATCGCTTCAATTAGTAGAGGCCGCGTTGGAAAAATTGGACGCACATGCCCCCGCACCATCACAAAAAAAACCGCCCCCGAGCGCATCGATATTGGCGGATTTTCGTATAATAGACTTGGATTTGATGCACAGCGCAATGGCTGCATTACAATAAAAATATTCCGTTTAGCGGAATTGCCCGTCTTTGCGGGCAGGAGGAGTTACTCGCATGTATGACATTCTCATCGTAGGCGGAGGGCCGGGTGGCTTGACCGCAGGCATTTATGGCAGCCGCGCGCGCCTGTCCACTGCCATCATTGAAAAAGGCAAACCCGGTGGCCAAGCTGCCACGACCGTAGAAATGGAAAACTACCCCGGTTACTTCCGCGAAACCACCGGCCCCGGCGTGATGAGCGAATTCGAAGCCCACGCCAAGCAATTCGGCACGGTATTTCTCAAGGGCAATGTCACCAATGTGGAGCTTGACGGCGAAGTCAAGCGCGTCACCACTTCCCAAGGCGAGACCTACGAAGCCCGCGCCGTCATCCTGGCCCCCGGTGCCGAGCCGCGCACCCTGGGCGTACCCGGCGAAGGCAAACTGCGCGGCAAGGGCGTATCCTATTGCGCCACTTGCGATGCCGACTTCTTCGAGGAACTCGATGTAGCCGTCGTAGGCTCCGGCGATTCCGCCATCGAAGAAGCCCTGTACCTGACCAAATTCGCCGAGTCCGTCACCATCATCGTCATCCACGACGAAGGCGTCCTGGATTGCAACCGCCGCAGCGCAGAAAAAGCCCTCGCCCATCCCAAACTCAAATGGGTATGGAACGCCACCCTCGAAGAAATCGTAGGCGACGAAATGGTCGAATCTGCCATCGTCAAAAACATCCGCACCGGCGAACGACAAATGCTGGATGTCAACGGCGTGTTCATCTTCGTAGGCATGCAGTCCAAGACCGAATTTCTCCAAGGCAAAGTTGAACTGGATCAATGGGGCTACATCCCCACTTCCGACAAAATGGAAACCAACCTCCCCGGCGTATACGCCGTGGGCGACGTGCGCGCCAAGTACCTGCGTCAAGTCGTCACCGCCGCCGCCGACGGTGCCATCGCCGCCGTCGCCGCAGAGAAGTTCCTCGAAGGCCACGTGGAGGGGCGGCTTACGCGCGAGGATATTGCGAAGTTAACGCAGTAAGGAGGAAACCATGCGACACGTAACTGCCAACACCGCGCGATTAAATTTTGACGGAATCCTCGATACCGTCATCGAATTGGGCGAAACCGTTTCCATCGCAACAGATAAAGGCGCCGCCATATTAATCAGCCAAGATGAATGGAGCGGCATATTAGAAACCAATTATCTATACTCCATCCCCGGCATGGTCGAATCCATTGTTGCCGCCCGAACAACACCGGCAAGCGAACGCTTGGAGGATATCGGATGGAATATAAACTAACCTTTTCCAAGCAGGCCGAAAAAGACGCACGTTTGTTGGAAAGCGCAAATCTTGATGACAAAGCAAAGACGTTGCTAAGCATCATAAAACGCAATCCCTATGAACCTCCATGCGAAAAATTAATCCGCGAGTTAAAGGGATGTTATTCAAGACGAATCAATAAACAACATCGCCTTGTTTATGAAATCTTGCCAAACGATGACAAACAAACCGATAAAGAGGGCAACTTATATAAAGGCATCATATATATCATGCGCATGTGGACGCATTATGAATAATCATTCTTTTGCGGAGGTCACCATGTACCCACACCACACCGACTCCATCAAAATCCTAACCGATTACTGTCGCAACAAGCCCGAAATCATCGGGCTTTTACTCGTGGGGTCGGTAGCTACGGGCGAGGCACGGGCGGATTCGGACTTGGATTGCGTGGCCATCATTTCGCAGGAGGCGTTGGATGAGCGCATCCGCACGGGCGTGGGTTCGTTGGAAGTCGTCCATGGCATGTGTACTTACAACGGCGGTTATTTCGACATCCACTACCATTCGCCCGAGCAGTGCCAAACTTTTGCTACAAGCGGTTCGGAGCCGATGCGCAATCTCTTCCGCGACGCGCAAGTCCTGTATTGCGATGATCCGCAGCTGGTGGATTTGGTGGCCGCCATCCCCCGCTACCCCAAGAAAGATGCCGCACTGCGGCAATTCAAATTTTATTGCACGTTCAAGATGTTCCACCGATATTTTTGGAACACTTGCAAGCCCGAAGGCTTCTTTCGTACGCATGTGGCCAACGGCATGGTATTTAACCTGTACCGCCTCATCCTCATCGAGAACGAAATCCTCTTTCCCTGCATGCGCAAGCTGGAAAGCACGGTAACGATTGCCCCCAACAAACCCGCGCACATCATCGAAAAAACCGCGCGTCTGTTGCAAACCTTGGACGACAAAGACTGCGCCGCACTGGTGGAAGCCTACGAAAATTGGACATCCTACGACTACCCCAAAGACCACAACACCATCATGAACAATTTCGCCAACAAGTGGGAATGGGAATAATAAAAACCGACAGGAGCGAATGAAAATGATCGAACTAACCAAAGACAACTTCGAAGCCGAAGTATTGCAAGCCGAGGGCTTAGTCCTCGTAGACTTCTGGAGCCCCAAATGCGACCCCTGCATGGCATTGCTGCCCGAGGTGGAAAAACTCGCCGCTGCTTACGCGAGCAAGGCCAAGTTTTGCAAGCTGGACACCATGGGCAACAAACGCTTGGCCATCGGCCAAAAGGTGCTGGGCTTGCCCACGCTGGTCATTTACAAGGACGGCGAGAAGGCGTTCACCTTCGATCCGGCGGCCATTGACGAAGGCGGCATCGTTGCCGTGCAAGCCAAGTTGGACGAATTGGCGGGCTGACTCATGCAATTAATATCCGCCGAAGCGAGGTTGCGATGATGCCGGATATCCGCTTAGCACACCCGCACGATGCAGCACAACTGCACACGCTTAACGTGGTGCTAAACGGCGCAAATCTTACAACTGCAAAAAATATCGCCCATTCCTTGGCCAACAACCCGCACGAAATCGTTTGTGTGGCGGCCGATGGCGACACGCTTGCGGGTTTTTGTTGCGGGCAGGTGTTTATGTCTGTTTGCTACCGCACGCCCGAAGCCGCCGTGAAGGAATTGTTCGTGCGTGAAGATTATCGCCGCCGCGGGATTGCCCGCCGGTTGTTGGCTTTCATGGAAGCGGAATTTATCAAACGCGGCGTTCGGGATTGCTTTCTTGTCACCGGCGACGATAATTTCGACGCGCAGGCCTTGTACGAATCCTGCGGTTGGCACAACGATGAAGAAATACAGTTTCATAAATCTTTGGCGCAATAAAAATAATTTAAATTTAATCCCCCTGGAGGGCAAATTATGCGTTTAGAAATTGGCGAAATCACCATCAAAGACATCCAATTCGGTACTGCAACCGAAGTCAAAAACGGCACACTTTACATTGACAAGGACGCGCTGGCCAAAGAAGCCGGTGCGGACGATCGCATCAAATCCATAGAAGTTTTCCTCGCACGCCCGGGCGAATCGGTGCGCATCTTGCCTGTCAAGGATGTAATTGAACCGCGCGTCAAAATCTGCGACGGCACGGAAGCCAACAAAGCGGGCATCTTCCCCGGTTTCATCGCAGGGGTGGATCAAGTGGGCGCGGGGCGCACCCATGTGCTCAAAGGCGCGGCGGTCGTGACCACGGGCAAAATTGTGGGCTTCCAAGAGGGTATCATCGACATGTCGGGCCCCGGGGCGCAGTACACACCCTTCTCGCAGACGCAAAACATCGTCCTCAAAATCGAACCCGTGGACGGCATCAAGCAGCACGAACATGAAGTGGTGGTGCGGTTGGCGGGCTTCCGTGCGGCGTGTTATTTAGGCGAGGCGGGCAAAAACGCAACCCCCGACGTAGAAAAAACCTACGAAACGCTGCCCCTGCTCCAACAAGCCGCGCAATATCCCGACTTGCCCAAAGTCGCCTACGTCTACATGCTGCAAACGCAAGGCTTGTTGCACAACACCTTTTATTACGGCGTGGACGTGCGCCAAATTGTACCCACTTTCATGTACCCGACCGAGATAATGGACGGTGCCATCGTGTCCGGCAACTGCGTATCCGCCTGCGATAAAAACCCCACCTACATCCACGCCAACAATCCCGTCATCGCCGACTTGTACGCCGAGCACGGCAAGACCATCAACTTCCTGGGCTGCGTCATTACCAACGAGAACGTCACGCTGGCGGACAAAGAGCGCTCCAGCAACATGACCGCCAAACTCATCGAATTTATGGGCGCAGAAGCCGTCATCATCAGCGAAGAAGGTTTCGGCAATCCCGATGCCGACCTTGTCATGAATTGCAACAAAATCGAAGCCAAAGGCATCAAGACCGTGCTCATCACCGACGAATACGCCGGGCAAGACGGTGCATCACAATCCTTGGCCGATTCCACTCCCTTGGGCGACGCATGCGTAACCGCAGGCAACGCCAACGAAGTCGTAACCCTGCCCCCCATGGATACCGTCATCGGCTACCCCGAAGTCGCCCATGTAATCGCAGGCGGCTGGGAGGGCTCCCTCGCCCCCGACGGCTCCATTACTGCGGAGATACAAGTTATTATTGGCGCGACCAATGAACTGGGCTTCGGCAACCTTACTGCCAAGGCAGTGTAAATTTGTTGACACGAAACCGCACCCTTGCTAAAATGCGGTTTCGCAAGGTGCGGCGATGATAACTTTTTGCTAGTAATTACGCAGTCATTTTTTGTTAATCGAAGAAATTCAGACGCAGCGTATGGGGAACATACGCTAGGAAGAATTGACGAAGAGTAACGGAAAATGACTGCGCAAGTGCTGGCAAAAATTTATCATCGCCGCACCCACGGGCCCTTAGCTCAGTTGGTTAGAGCCCCCGGCTCATAACCGGGTAGTCCTGGGTTCAAGTCCCCGAGGGCCCATATAAAAACCCCGTCATTCCTACTTTCGCAGGTTGCGGGGTTTTTGTTTGTGGCGGCAAATAACGACTTTTTAATGCCACGGGAACATTGCTAACACATCATATCGTATCTTGCGCGTTTACAATTTCTCCACCGCCGTGCGCGCCACGTCCAATGCGGCTACGAAGCGCTCCATGTACTGCGCAAAGCCTTGCACATCTTCCAACGCCGGTTCTATTGTGGAACCGGTTTTATTTTTGAATACATAGTCGCGTAGGAAGCTGTCCAAATCTGCGGCCTCATGCTGCGGGAATGCCGCCAACAATGCGATGCCCCATGCGCCGCCTTCGCTTGCGGTATCTAGGACAGTTACGGCGGTGTTGAGCGCGCCGGCCATGAGTTTTTGCGCAGCGCCCTTGACGGTGAACAGGCCGCCGTGGCCGTGGATTTTTTCCACGCGCACGGCTTCTTTCTCGGTGATGTTGGCCATGCCCAGTTTGAGGGTAGCCATAGCAGAATGTAGTAGCGTGCGCATAACGTTGGCCGGGGTGAAGCGCGCATCGGGTGTGCGCACCACTAGCGGGCGGCCTTCATCGAAGCCTGTGTTGTGCTCGCCGGAGTGGTAGCTGACCGCGGTGATGCCGCCGCCGTCGGGTTCGCCTTGCAAGGCCAGGCGGTACAACTCGTTGTAAGCAACGGACAAATGCGCATCGGAAAGAGGCGTATTGCCATTGGCATCGTTGTAACTGTTGTCATTGCTGTTGTCGTTGCCAATACCGTTGTCGCTACCAATCGTGTTGCCGATGTTGATCTGCCGCGCCGACTCGGCGAACAAACGCACCCATGCGTCAATTTCTGTCGAGCAGTTGTTGCAATGCACCATGGCCACGGGCTTGCCGTCGGGCGTGGTGACCATGTCGATTTCCGGGTACAAGCGCGACAGGCTGCGCTCCAACACAATCATTGCGAAGATGGACGTACCCGCCGAAATATTGCCCGTGCGTGCAGCAATGGAGTTGGTGGCAACCATGCCCGTACCCGCATCGCCCTCCGGCGGGCAGAAGGGAATACCGGCTTGCAACGCGCCCGTGGGGTCGAGCAAGGCCGCGCCTTCAACGGTGAGCGCACCCGCTTGTACGCCCGCGGGTAGTATCTGCGGGAAGATGTCACGTACCGAATCTGCGGTAACAACGCCTTCTGCGCATATCGTCGCCGGCAACCGGTTGCTGATTGCAACCGGTTCATTTTCCGGTTGGTTGCAATTTACAACCAACTCATTACACATCTCCGCGAAGCTTCGCATCATGCCCGCATGATAAGCCGCGCCGCCGTCCTCCACCGGGAAGACCCCCGACGCATCGCCCGCGCCCAAGATATTTTCGCCCGTCAATTTGTAATGCACATACCCCGCCAACGATGTGACGAAGGCAATATCCTTTATATGTGCTTCACCGTTCAGCATGGCTTGATACACATGGGCAATGCTCCACCGCAGCGGGATATTGAAGCCAAAACGTTCACTCAATGCCGCCGCCGCATCGCCTGTGTTGGTGTTGCGCCATGTGCGGAAGGCCGCCAATTCCCGACCGTCCGCGTCCAGCGGAATGTATCCGTGCATCATGGCCGATATACCGATGCCGTCCAAGTGCGTCAGTTTGGCACCGAATTTCTCCGCATACCGCGCCGCCAATTGGCCGTAGGCATCTTGCAACCCCGCCCAAACCGCGTCGTAAGCATACGTCCAATGCCCGCCCTCGAATTGATTCTCCCACGTATGCGCGCCAATGGCTAGCGGCTCAAAGTCCTCGCCAATCAACACCGCTTTGATACGCGTCGAACCAAACTCGATGCCCAAAAATAATTTTTGCTCCATGTTAATCCCTCGCTTTATTTGCCGGTTATTTTTGTTAGCTTGCTCATTAATGGGGTAGCAACGGTGCCAAATGCCGAAAGAATAGACAGCGCAATAATAAACCGCGTGAGTCCTTCGCCGACATTATTTGCAAAAATGGCCAGTATGAAAAAAGGATAGGTGATAACGAGCAAAGCCACCGTTGCATTAAGACAATATTGCACCTGTAACAATTTATTTTTGATTAACAACATAAGGGATATGTGGGCAAAACCCACACGCGCAACCCACAATGCGGCTGTTATGTTCCCCAAAAAATTGTACAACGATTGGTTATCTCGCCATGTTACGTTCACAAACCATGTGTTTATGGTGGCGTATATCAATGCGCCAATTATAAGAACTAAATTGGCATACAAAAGAGCGTCAATTTTTCGCTTTTCATGCACATGAATGGCAATGAAAGTGAACAAGCCAAAGGACGCAAGGTGGAAATAAGTGAGCCATGCTCGCTCCAAAAAACGCCACATGGGGTCTCCGCCAATGATAATGCTTACTATGCTTACAGCGGTGCATATCGCAAGGGTGATCAAAAGAAATTTTATTAATAAGCTTTTATAGACGGATTTTTCTGTGACAAAAACAGGCGCAGCGCAAGCACTGCAATATTTTGCCTCGGCCCTAAGTACTTTATTGCATTGCTTGCACAAGATAGCGGGCTCGACAACAAAGGGAGTAGCGCAGTGGGTGCAAAAATTATCGCCCTTTTCTATGAAGGTTTTGCATTTTTTGCAATACATATTTTGCCTCCTTATTTCGCGGTCATCATCGACACCAAGCGCGACAGGTTAATGCGCTCGCGCATGTAGGCGTGGTAGCGCAGTCCTTTTTCCGCCAACTCCGTGCCGATATCGCATTCTTCCAACGTCGTCGCTGCTCCTGCGGTGTGCATGAGTGCTAATAATTCTGCGTGCGTGGGTAATTCTTCGCGCAAGATTTGGCAGATTTTCGGCCATTGTTCGGCCAGCCGCACCGGATCGATGTTGGCGGTTACGGCGGGGTCGTTCATTTCCAGGATGTCCTTGGCGAACGCGGGGCCATACGCCTCAAGCACCGCATCCCAATCCATTTTGTCCTCGTGGAAAGTCCAATCCGCCGCCGCCATCTTGTGATACATATCCGCGATGATGAGCGTGGCTACGCCCACTTTTTTACCGTGGAAGTCGGGTAGGATGCCTTTTTCCAACTTCTTGATTTCCCAAAAATGCGATAACACATGCTCCGCACCTGATGCAGGACGCGTGATGCGTGTGAGCGTCATGGCCAGCCCCGTCAGCACCAGCCCTTCCATAAGCGCGGCGGCGGCCAAGGGGCAGTCTTGTTGCACGCGGTCGGCCAGCGCAATCACTTTCGCTAAACCCGTGCGGGTGATGTTGGCGACGTTTTCGCAATAATACTCGCCGTCGGTCAGATTGGCGATGCGCCAATCCGCAATCGCTACGTACTTGGCAATCATATCGCCAAAACCCGCCGCTTTCAGGTGCGCGGGCGACTTGGCCATGATATCCGTGTCGCCGATAATCACCGAAGGTGCATGGCACAAAATAGATTTTTTGAAATTATTATAAGTAATGGGTGCGGTGTTGGATGCAAATCCATCCATGGACGGCGCAGTAGCAAAAATGGCAAATTCCACGCCCGCTTCAAACGACGCCAGCCGACAAATGTCGTTGAGCGAACCCGTTCCCACGCTCAGCAAACCGCCGTGGCCGACCATCATGGCGCGGATTTCTTCCACTTCCTGCGCGTCGGCAGTGCGCATGTCGGGGTAGCAATGCAAGGTACATTCAAATCCCGCCGCCGTCAGGTTTTCCATGATACCGGGGGATACGGCCAGCGTGTTTGCATCCGCCACCACCAAAAGCTTCCGCGGAAAACCCTTTAACAATTCCCCCACGCGTGCCAGCAACCCCGTGCCAATTTCTACGCGCATCGGCGGTGCGTCATGCGTTAACCCGCAAGGGCAATTGCGCAAGTCAGCAATGATTTTACTAATGTCCATTACGCCCTCCTTCTTGATTTATTCATATGTATACTTATACCACACGCACCCAATGTCCGCATAACAAAAACATGGCTTGTGGCAATGATTTTTGCTTTTATTATCATCCAACTTCCCATATACTGGCGAAAAACATAGGAGGTTTTCACATGAAAGCAAAAATGACCGTCAACAAAACTTTCGCCATCGACAAAGTGGATCCGCGCATCTACGGATCCTTCGTGGAGCACATGGGGCGTTGCGTATACACCGGCATCTATGAGCCGGGGCACCCCACCGCCGATGCCAACGGTTTCCGCGGTGATGTGAAGGAATTGGTGAAGGAACTGAACGTTCCGTTCATCCGCTACCCGGGCGGCAATTTCGTTTCAGGCTACAATTGGCAGGACGGTATCGGCCCCAAAGACCAACGCCCCACCCGCCTTGACTTGGCATGGAAAACCGTCGAATCCAACCAAGTAGGCGTGCATGAATTTATGAATTGGACAAAGGAAGTGGGCGTGGAATGCAACATGGCCGTCAACCTGGGCACCGCCGGCATCGAAGAAGCCCGCAACCTATTGGAATATTGCAACCACCCCGGCGGCTCCTATTGGAGCGACCTACGCAAACAAAACGGCAATGAGAAACCATTCAATATAAAAACGTGGTGCTTGGGCAATGAAATGGACGGCCCTTGGCAAATGGGCCACAAAACCGCCTCAGAATACGGCCGCTTGGCACAAGAAACCGCCAAAATCATGCGCATGTACGACCCCAACATCGAGCTGGTCGTATGCGGCTCTTCCCATAAAAACATGCCCACCTTCGGCGCGTGGGAAGCCGAGGTATTGGAATACACCTACGACGAAGTGGACTACCTGAGCCTACATTCCTATTACGGCAATCAAGCCAACGACTTACCTAGCTACCTGGCCAAATCACTGGAAATGGACGAATTCATCAAGTCCGTAGCCGCCATTTGCGACTATGTAAAAGCCAAAAAACGCAGCAACAAAAAAATGATGCTCTCCTTCGACGAGTGGAACGTGTGGTACCACTCCCACGCCGCCGACGCTAAAAACGAACCCTGGCAATACGCACCCCCCATCTTGGAAGATGTATACAACTTCGAAGACGCACTGCTGGTAGGCTGCCTGCTCATCACCCTGCTGAAAAATTGCGACCGCGTCAAAATCGCATGCATGGCGCAGTTGGTCAACGTCATCGCCCCCATCATGACCGCCAAAGGCGGCGACGCATGGCGACAAACCATTTTTTGGCCGTATGCGCACGCCGCCAACCACGGCATGGGCACCGTCCTAACCCCCATCATCGACTGCCCCGCCTACCAACTCAAAGAAAAAGCCCATCCACACGCCCCCGAAATCACCAAGCAAGTCCCCTACCTCGAATCCCTGGCCATCCACAACGAGGACAAAAACGAAATCATCGTCTTCGCCGTCAACCGCTCGCAAGACACCGCATTAGATTTCGACGTAGAATTCCAAGGCTTCAACCCCACCAACCTCATCGAATACAAAGAACTAAGCGGCCACGACATCAAACAAACCAACACCCAAGCAGACGGCAGCGTCGCACCCAAAGATGCCACCGCCACCCTCAATGGCAACCAACTCAATGCCAAACTTAATCCGCTATCTTGGAACATGATACGCATCGCAACCCAAGCCTAGCAGCATACCCACCAGTGCCTGCGACGCTCATGTTAATGACTGCGATACTGCACGCCCAATCCAGTTGGTGGCAAATTGCCACCAACTGGATTTTTTTATTTCTTGGCTCAGACGATTTTTTTCAACCGGTGGCAAATTGCCACCAGTTGAAAATTTTAATCGCCTACATAAAAAATCACTCCCACTAATCTAACTACCCGCAGAAAACGCGCGGGCTTTTGCCGTGGCGCCGGCCGAGCGAAGCGCAGGCGAATGCGAATACGCGAGGCGCGAATTTAGTGCTTGGCGTTCGGCATTTTTTTGGACACCTGCCCCACCCAACAAAAAAATCCGCACTCGCAAAATGCAGGTTTCCCAAAAAATGACTAACGCAAGCACTTAATGAGCGTGCTTCGCAAACCGGCAAAAACCGCACAGCCGCGTTTTCGCATTCGCCTGCGCTTTGCTCGGCTAGGCGTCCACAACAAAAAACCCGCGCAGTGTATTTACCCTTGACATATCGGATTATATTTGATACAGTGCCGAATGTTACCGCGCCCAAAGGGCGACATACTTTTTTTCGAGGGTGCAAGCCCTCAGGTCCGCTAGGAGGATTAGCTTCATGAAGACAGGTACAGTAAAGTGGTTCAACGCAGAAAAAGGGTACGGGTTTATCTCTATCCAAGGCGAAGATGACGTATTCGTACACTTCTCCGCAATTCAAACCGACGGCTTCAAAACCCTTGAAGAGGGTCAAGAAGTTCAATTCGAGGTAGTGCAAGGCGCTAAAGGCCCGCAAGCCTCCAACGTAAGCCGCATCTAAGGCTTTGGATTGAGTGATTCACGATTTTGTGTCAATCCACGCCGGATAAGATATTATTAGTGAATCCTGCCCCCATCGCTTCGGCGATGGGGGCTT
>Ga0123355_10003247_pt1 | contig 23240 bp, 12 predicted proteins | sample TergutEmb28metaG_3_FD_89872 | JGI IMG/M metagenome (GOLD analysis project Ga0123355, IMG submission 89872) | Embiratermes neotenicus P1 segment gut microbial communities from Petit-Saut dam, French Guiana - Emb289 P1 | ecosystem: Host-associated > Arthropoda: Insects > Digestive system > Gut ... | reverse complement strand
GTATGTGTGGGGAAATGTACTGGAAACTGTATAACATAGTTTCTTACCGTGGTGTTGTTTTGCATTTTGTACAGTGTCAGGAGTATTTTACACTTGGATTTGCACTGCGGATACAGGAAGAGATTTCAAGAATCCCGGTCGACGTGTTACGTACGGCCATGAGTAGTGTTCACGATCGGCTTGCTGAGTGTGAGCAGCGTAATGGAGGGCATCTTGAGGTTGAAACGAGTGGAATGAAGTGTTGTATTTTTTTTTATTCTGTGTTATGTTTCAAAACCACTGATTCACTTATTTCTGCAAATGCTAAAGTATGTACTTCCTTATAAATGTAACTGTATCATATCCAATACTTTTAATTTTTTTAACACTTAAAAATCGCCCGATTCGCTGGCGGACCCTGTATGTCTTCCGGATAATACGTCTTCTTTCTGGCATCGTCAAAAGTCAGTACAAAAGGCTATCATTTAACAATACCAAAGATCGACATTTCTTACTCAATCTTGCTTCAACAACTTGAGTTCGCCTGCAACAACATGTATAGAGTAGCTGCTTGACGCCTCCGTCAGAGAAATTGCCGCAGGATCACGGCGAAAATTATCCGTGTCACTTGAAGCCTTCACCGGAATGTTACACGATGTCCGCTGCCAAACGCTACAGACGTTGCGGACGAGCTTAGTGCCTCCACGTTCAGGGTAAAGCATACGATAAAGACACCGCCTCTTCCCGAATCGTCAGAAAATATTTACTAGCTAACAGAGCTTAAAACTAAGAACTGAATCTTCATCAACGCCGCTGCGAGGACATTAAACTCGCATTCACGGAGTTGCCTGTTTCAGTCAGCAAAATGGATTCGGATGGTTCAGGATAGATTCCATTGGCGAGCTGCAGATTAACAGCATGTTTTTGCTGTTTCTTTAATTTTCCCCCCCCCCCCAAGTAACACCAATAAAATATTTGCACTTCTTGAAAAGTCTCAAATTACTGTAACAAGCACAAACGTTCTCTCAACATATCACTGGTTAACAATAGTCTTGCAGGCACAGAGGTTCTACATTGTCGATAGAGGCCGAGAGTGGTGCTGAAGTACCGGCAGAAAAGTGTAGAGAAAGTTCCACGTTTGAATTGCCTCCCAGAAATTCGAATGTAGAGGGTGAGGAAAGTTCACCCCAGAACAGGCCATGAAAGCCCAGAGGGAAAGTAGTTATACCTACACTCTTCCTTTAACCTCGGTGTTAGATGGGAGGGGTGGCCAATGCCACGCTGCGGCCGCTTTATCCCAGGAAATAGACCCGGTACCCATTGTATGGGAGGCTGGGTGACCACCAAAGCTCGTCTGGACAGGTGCGCTCCCATCGGGATTCGATCTCCGGACAGTCCAGTCCTTATCGAGTCGCGAGGGTGAGGAAAACCACATTATATCTAAATGTACGAGCTTATAACCCGGTCATTGTAGAACTGGGCGCTAATATACCGTATTACTAACGTCGAAAACTCTCCGGTGTCCACATAAATTTTCCATCTCTTCATGTGCGTTTCCATTTCGTTCTTTAGTTATTTATTTAATGCTTGTCAGCTGTTACTGACTACGCTGTCAGTATGTCAGATTCAATAGCATCAAGTCCACAGAACATTTTGTCCGCAGAAACCACTGACAGCATTCCACAGGAACTGCGTGGCGTAGAACAAAAAAGAGTAAATTGTTTATTGTTTATATCATTTTTATTTATGACTGCACGCAGAGTCACTCTACGTAAATTGACATAAAACTTTTGTGAGTCACCCTGTTGGTTTCCCGTACTACCTTAAAGTAATGGCATATCGGAATTTGGTTGATTATTCTAGGAAGTGCCTGGGAAAATCATCTCTCAAATTGAATTTATTTCTTCCCTTATTAGGAAAATTAAGAACCGTTTGAGACAGCAATGAGCCTGCAATTCGAATCTGGTAAGCGAAGAACAGTCTGCAGGCTACCGGACTAAAGTGTGGACGGAAGTCGTTTTATTCCGCTAGGAACTACGCTTCAGATGACTGACTGATCGTGCATAGGGAACACTTTGTCGATCAATGCAAAATAATATAACGAATACAAGCGCAGTACACAAAACACAAACAACAAAGGAAATTTTTATCAGTAAACAACCAGAAAACTATACATATTTATAATCAAATATTAATATAGTATGAGAAAATAGTCCCTTTCCCTGCTGCGACCTGAACCTTCGTGATTACCACCGTCTAATGTCGCTGCAGTCAGCGAACATTCTTGGTCTGGCTAGTCTAACACCGCCACGTGCAAATTCCGGTGGCGTAGCAGGTCTGGCCGCTCGATTGCTGGGATCCGGTTTCGAATTCCGTTGAGGGCATGGGTGTTCTTCTGTTACGTTTGTTGTTGTTCTTGTTGTTGTCGTCGTCGTCGTCGTTTTGTTGTTTTTGTGTAGGTACGGTCTCTGCGACGAGAAGAACACTCCTTCAGAGGACCCCTACCGAGTGTGTTTGTGTGTTGCATGCGTGCGTGTCTAATTGTGTGTAATCTAGAAATCTGCACATTAAGGTGGCTTAGGCGAGAGTTGGGCTGTGGCACCAGAAAAAAAACACTAAGTGCAATAAGACTTGATTTCCTTAATATACAATATTTTCCGTTGACCATTACTTCGGAAACGATGCAGAAATGGTGACTTGCTGAGAACACAAAGACAGTTGAATGTACGGATATTTTAATGCATAAGTTGTTCGTAATGCACAGGTCACGGTAGGTAATTAAGCCTGATGAGCTTTAATTTTGAATGGGAGTTTGAAGTTACAAAGCTTAGGAGGAAGACGAGAGGTCGTGGGATTTCTGTACGGCGTGTAGAAACATGTGGATTCCAATTTCCTCGTCAGCACGGAGACCTACATATAAGTTCACACTTAGGGCCTATGGCGAGATGGAGATTGTCCTCCTACTCTTTACCTCGTAAATCCGTTCTCTGTGGAGACCATAGCAACTGGACCATCTCCTCCACCCCCCTCACTTTCCACGAAGCAATCACAACTTTTTACCTCTTCCAGATGACCGCGCAGTTGATCGCATTAACTAAATCCGGCCAGTGCGCGAGTGCTTCTGTCCCACGGGGACTCGCCCGACCCGACTTAGAGATGAAGTGAAATTCTGGTCTCAGAAACACACGCTTTCATAGAGAGAAATCTGATGGAAATTTTCGGTTTCGAGAATGCTGTGCTGTAGCAACGGAATCCTTTCCCCAAACCACTGAAATAGAGACTGAAGGGCTTATTTTTCAACCCGTAGGTGTGCATTTAAGGATTTAAATCGGCGTGTCTCTGCGCTGAATTCAGCTTTAAAGGCTACGTTAATCAGCATATCGAAAAGCGACCGAAGAGCAGTCTCCAGCGTCTTTGTACAGCCCGGGCAACAGATATGATTGTGTCGGACTTTGTTCGGTTCAGTATAAGCAGAATTTTCGAACACATATTTCGGTGGTTAGCATAATATCTGATTATACTAGTATTCAAGAAGGTCCCGGGTTCCATCCTCACTGCCGCCATTGATCTGTTAGCTTTAAAATAATAAATTTTTGTATAATGATAGCCATTCAACTTGTACCGATAACTGAGCCATCTCTCTAAACTTGATACAGGTGTATATTAAATATGCTTTATGCTAACTTATGTTAAGTTTGCAGAAGAAAGACCGGCGCATTGCACGTGCTTTGATTAGCTGTAAGATAAATTTAAAAGTCTTATCTTTGTCACACAATTAGTTGACTTCGCCTTAAGTATACCTGCCCTTCTTGAACGTTCATTACCTTCAGTTGTTGAACGTTTTTGCTTCAACTGTAGGCCGTACACACCCTTTCCAATTTTAACTTCAATTTTCTCTTAGTTCAAAAATTAGTCGCAAATGCACTGGCAAAATGGTAGGATTTTTCTGCGGAAGAAGCAGGAGGATTGAGATGGCGTTGAGTCCACTGTCAGGAAACCGAAAAAGAAATGGGATTTTTTTGTAGGTAAAAACTCCATTAAAGACAGCGTCTCTGTTTGTTATTGGTCATCCCATACGCTGCTGCCATGTTACTCTCTCAGTCGTGCCGCTGTATTTACAGGGAAGACGTCTTTGCTTGCGTCATACGCACAAAGGAATCAATTACTACAGGCTCTCAGTCGCCCCCGCCGGCCGCATGGACAGTGGTCTGTCTGTCTGCCCATACATCTCGCGAAGGTAAACATGGAACACAATGCAGCTTCCTGACTGAAAAGGAACTTCAATATACCCGTGATGTGATTAAAAAGGCGAGAAAATAAGAAGATGACAAACAAACGCTCCAGCTTACTCGCTGTGTAGAATCTTCAAATTTAATCTTGTGTAAGGGTGTAACCTACCTTTCGAAATTTCTTGAAATCATCCAGTGCATCCTTCGTATTTGTGCCACAGTTGAATTACGATTAATCCCGTCCGAACCTCATTTTTTACAGAACAGGATTCCGCCTAAGTCTGAAACACGATACAACCGTTTCGTGTCACATCCTTTCCAACTTTAGGTAACCAAGTCCACAATTTACAGTTGTTCTTTAAAACTCGATAATTGTTGTCATTGTCAAGAAATTAACCGCATGTTTGGCACTCAGAAGTTTGTTGCAGATTTTCTAAACTCCCTCCACTGAACTCTGTCCTTAACCACCTTAAATTCACAACCCCGTACTTCCTTTCTCCTAGATATAAATTATTTTAATATTATCCTGTCATCTCTACTTAGTATCACAAATGCAACCTTCCTTATAGGTTTTCCACCCAACGACTGATGACACGCCTGCACCTGCTTCAGCTTTTGTTTATCCTAAAAATATTTGGTGTCATTCATATTGTAAAGTTTCCCCTTACGAAGTTTTCTACCGCCGTTAGCTCTAGTTATAGCCGTTTGTTTTATGAATATAAAAGGTGAAATCCTGGACCAAGATATTTGAAATTTATTGATAGGTTACAAGTTAGCTAATGTAAAATTACAAGCCAAAAAAAATCATAAATTCGATTTAGTTTCCAGGCTAGAATTCTGGATTGTGCACAGAATCCTGTTCGAGTAAAATTTCTTTTTGAATATTTTACAAATTACTGTTATAAAATAATTATTTGTAATGCTTTCCGAAAATGTTGTACATAATCGTATTTATAACTGTTGACTTCCAATCAAGAGTTCATTCAGAATGTCGTAAACGGTGCATTCTGACCATCTCCTTACCAAATTACACATGTCTACGGTGTTTCATTTGTTATCACACATATTTCTAAGTAGCCTACATATTTCATGCAACCGCCGTCTTTGTGTCCTACACTCTGCAGATAGAAGACACCTTCAAAATCTGCGTATTTTTCTGAGATCTATTGACGTTCATAATTTCAGTGCCCTATATTAAGCAAACGAGAGTAGTGGCTGTCCGCTGTCGCACGTTATGCCTTCGCCGCACAATTAATACTGTGAATAGGAACTGAAAAGTATAACTGGGTGGCCTTATCGTAAGGTGCGTACGGAATTTCGTAAAAATTGGTCAACTTATTCAAAAGTTGAAATAGCGACATACAAACAGAAACATACTTACACAGACAGTATGGTGATCCCATATGCCTACTGCCTTTCCATAAGAAAGCATAATGGGTGTAAGAATGACATGGCTAAGATTCGACATTATGGTCATCTGTGCACAATATCAGCATGCTAGCTCGTGAGCTGAATTGCATTTTGGATTTTAAATTGTCAGTACTATTGCGACATAAACAAAACAATATTGTCAGGTCTCGAAATCCGTAATAGGAAATAAGGTCTTATGAATCCTTTGAAGTTCTTTGTAAAATACTTCATCATTTGTTCTAAAGGACCGTTCATTAATACACAGTTGGACGCAACGCTTTTTTATTTTGCTTGTACGAATTGATGGAAAAAAGTCAGTCTTTTTTAAAAGAAAATACGTTGATCGTGTGTTGAAGAGGCTACGTTTTTGTTCCAAATGTTTCAGTAAATCGTGCCTGAACAGATTTTCATGCAACGTATTATCTTTTAGGTATTCCTAACCTAGTAATCCAAATTCGAGAAATACTATTAACGAAATTTATTCTGTTGTGACTTAATTATACTTTGAGCAGTATTTGCCTGGCCAGCTGACATGAGCGGAGTTCTTCTCACGTGATTACAATTTCTGAATTAGTCTGCGAAATATAAAACCCGAACTTCCTTACCTTGTTGACAAGAGCTCCTCACTATTTCCTATCCGACATTACCTAAATCCAGTCCACATCTGACGTATTTGAGGTCCGCTGTGATATTGCTCCTGTTTGTGCATAGGTTTCCCATCTGATGGTCTCTTTTCTTGGGGTGTTTTCAAGTGAAGCTGCGAGTAGTTACTCATTTCACATCAGCCTGTGTATGCCAAACGGTCTGCCCACCTTTTCTCCCTCGATTTAATCACGCCACCAATATTTGGTGCAGATCGCATTTTATGAAGCTCCTGTTGACACAGTTTCATTGCAGCCTGCTCCTTTCTTCCTCCTTGATAGCAGTACCCTCCTCAGTTACCTGTTTTCGGACAACACAGTCTATATTCTTCCCGTTCGGTGCGAGAAGAGTTTCACAGAAAGAGACAGTTATTTCCTGGATGTTAAAGTTTTAATCATTTAGACAAGAGATAAAACTGAAATTGTCTCTGTGTTTACTGTTAAACTGTATGGCATAGTGTAGGTATAGGACCACGCTGGACGTGTACCTGCTGCATTCGTTCTAAACCTTGACACTATATAGGGTAGAGTGGTCAGCCTCAAACCGCGACCGCTTTACCCTCGCGGAAGGAGCCCTCGGTGCCATTGAACAAGAGGCCAGATGGGCCCCATCGTTGGTCTGGAGGATTTGGAGGTTATGCAGGAAATTATGAAACATTGTAAAGAGTGTGGTTGAACGAATCACGCACTGGGTGTCTGTAAGGACCCCGTATAGGAAGGCCACTACTGTTCAGTATCCTGATACCTGTTTACACTTTGTAGGAATTTTCATGTTTATGGCCTCTCAGCCTGCTCCACCGTCGGCATTTGATTTGCCCCACTCCAACCCTCTCTACATCAGGACTATTCCTCAGTATTCGACGACAGCTATTGCCATGCATTCCGCGACGACCATACTAAATTTTAACTGGTTCAATCTTTCTCGCTTTGCAATTTCGCGACACGGCGAGGATCGGAGAAAATGTCTCCCTATCTCTTTCCGTCACAAGGAGTAAAAATTAATCTCATCACGACTTTCTCTCTTTATGGAGCTTCCTATCAGTCGTTTCATGTATCTGTGCCTTGCAGTGGTGGCTCGTGGTATAGTTGGAGGCAAGACCACGGGTTCCCCGATCATTGTTGTGGTTGCATTCCTGTACGACGCCACATAATGCGTAAATATCCCACAGATTCTGTATTAATACAATTCTGTATTGATATATGACCGACTTTCATCATTTTGGTTATTTCGTAGTGAGACAGCAACGTAACGTACTATTTCATAGGCATGTAAATACGAATACGCATTAAGCATTTGGTTCACATTATAGAGTGTTCTGTGTGCGTTATAATAAGGTTATGTCGGTAGGTTTTTGTACGATTAGCATGAGGATGAAAAAAACCGAAGACTCTTCTGCACATAAATCTCACGGTTTTGGCCGTGTTAGCATTAAAGATGGAGCTGGATCTTACAAATATCCGTGTGTTCAAATCTCACCACATAAATAAGGACTGCATCACCTTACATGTTGAAAGCTTTACTGTAATTATGTAGCCGGTCCCAATGGCCGCGCGGTCTAAGGCGTAGGTCTGCGGCCGCTCGCCTGCTGAGATTGTAGGTTCGAATCCTACCGAGGGCATGGACGTTTGTCCGTTGTAAGTTTTGTGTGTGTTGTCAGGTAGAGGTCTCTGCGACGAGCTGATCACTCGTCCAGAGGAATCCTGCCGACTGTGGTGCGTCGTTGTGTGTGATCTAGAAACCTTGTGATTGAGGAGGTCATGGCCAACTGGGGGCTATCGCGCCAAAAACAAAGAAACAAACTATAATTACGTAGGTACGTACACTGATACTTACAGAGTATGTTACAACAGTTCCGAAATACAAGTATTTCTTAAAGGTCCACATGACAAAGAATGGTGTACAAGCTGTGTATTTGCTTAATTAACTGTTATTGTGGTGTCTGCCATGAAAGGCCCTACATACAAGGATCGTTCTGGAATTTTGTTTTCTTGTTTTTACAAAATTTTATCATATGTATGTCTCCTTAATTCGTGTATTTTAGGATACCTATCTTTAGAATGATTTTTTTCTGTGTGTAATAATATTTTGTGTTATATTCATATATATCTGACACCGTTGATATCAAATCAATAGTTTATTGAGTCACATTGTACAGAAGGCTGCGACTACTTAACACAGGGTTTTTTTTTCGCAGTTCACAGCATGTAATTTTAGTTCTGCAAACCATATTTCTTTCATATATCCTTTATATACCGGTTCCAGTGGTCGCCCGGTCTAAAGCATAGGTCTGCGGCCGCTCGCCTGCTGAGATTATGAGTTCGAATCCCCACGGGGGCATGGATGTTTGTCTGTTGTGAGTGTTGTGAGTTAACAGGTAAAGGTCCCATCCAAAGGAATCCTACTGAGTGTGGTGTGTCATTGTGTGTGATCTAGAAACTTCAAGAATGTGGAAGCTCTGTCCCGCGTTGGTTCGCAGTGCCACGGGGGGGGGGAATATCCTTTCCTCAGTCTACTTTCCGTTTTACAATATTAAAAACATTCATCCAAACCTTGTAAACCAAATATAATCTCAAATATTTTAACTTAATCATTTGCCCTCCTTATTATCTTTTCTATAATTTTAACTGTTATATTTCTGTTCTTGAATGCTGTTTCAATTAATATTGCTAACAAAAAATTCTGATTCATCTAATCCTTTAAATAAATTATCTGCATTCTTCCAAAGTCCAATAAACTATTTCACACTTCTCTCTTCAAACCTGCACAAAGCTATGAAGACTAAATAATATTTCCGCCTACTGACAGCTGTAGTTAAATCTGTCCTGCAAGGATGAAATTATCTGCATCAAATAATGTAATAATCCTGTAATGACTCCCTCCTTTTCCTTACAGTCAACCACATTAACTGCTTATAAAAACCAATAATACAACCATCCAAAGTCTTCGTCTACCTACCTCATAAAATTTAAATTTTACAACTTTCTACAATGGAGCACAATTTTGTACGCCCCGGTTTATGCGAGTACTGGGAACTAATCTTCCCCTTCCCTCTCCTCCGACTTGTGTCTTCCGAACAAACAGGTACTCGTTTGATATACGCATGAAAACAGTGTCTTTATCCGCCCGTAATTTTCCATTTCGCTGATCCTATTGGCCGCGCGATGTAAGACATGGGTCTGCGCCTGTTTGCTACCTGGGATTGTGAGTTCGAATCCTGCCGGCGGCGTGGATGTCTGTGTCTGTGAGTGTTGTTTGTTGTCAGGAGGTTGCCTGTGTGATGGGCCGATCGTTCAGATGGGTCCTATTGAGTGTATTGTGTCTGAGTGTGATCGTAAAGCCTCGATAACGAGGAGATCCTGGCCCACCGGGGGTTGTTACGCCATGGAAAAAACAAGTTACGGGTAAAATCGTCCCTGAAGATGACCAAAATGTCGGAAGGGTTAGGCCTACCATCTTGCTAATACTTTGGGGATACGAATGGAACTTATTACCGGTAATTTTCCGGTATCTGGTACACTTTAAATTTAAGAACACGTCAAAATTGCAGTCTAAGTGTTACAGACCTTTCCATCTTGAAGTCCTTATTGCTAATGTTATGTTGCTGCATTTAAGGTGACTATGGGGCTCGGAGCCTTCCACAAAAGAAAATGTGCATTGTGTGACGTACATCAAAGGCAGCCTTAGGAATAAAGCAAGCAAAGATTGTAGGTGCTTTCACAATGTTACATGAATATTAGAAGGAAGAACCGGCGAAGGGAGTGCATGGTTAAGGAGTTCAAGAAGTAAGATTATTCTTAAAGAAACAGGTTTTGATGGCAAGAAGTGGACAGAACTGGGTAAGGGCCGTGCTCAGGAATTAGCGGTTTTGGTGGCAATAATTGGACAGAATTGGTAATGGCCATGCAGAGGAACTAGCGGTTTTGGTGGCAAGAAGTGGACAGATTTGGATAAGGGCCGTGCTCAGGAACTAGCGGTTTGGGTGGCAATAAGTGGACAGAATTGGGTAAGGGCCGTGCTCAGAAACAAGCGGTTTTGGTGGCAAGAAGTGGACAGATTTGGATAATGGCCGTGCTTAGGAACTAGCGGTTTTGGTGGCAAGAAGTGGAGAGAATTGGATAAGGGCCGTGCTCAGTAACTAGCGGTTTTGGTGGCAATAAGTGGACAGAATTAGGTACGGGCCGTGCTCAGGAACTAGTGGTTTTGGAGGCAAGAAGTGGAGAGATTTGAATTAGAGCCGTGCTCTGGAACTAGCGGTTTTGGTGGCAATAAGTGGAGAAATTTGGGTAAGGGCCGTGCTCAGGAACTAGCGGTTTTGGTGGCAAAAATTGGAAAGATTTGGGTAAGGGCCGTGCTAAGGAACTAGCGGTTTAGGTGGCAAGAAGTGGACAGATTTGGATAAAGGCCGTGCTCAGGAACTAGCGGTTTTGGTGGCAAGAAGTTGACAGTATTGGATAAGGGCCGTGCTCAGGAACTAGCGGTGTTGGTGGAAATAAGTGGATAGACTTGGACAAAGGGCTATGCTCAGCAACTAGCGGTTTTTTGTGGCAAGAAGTGGACAGAATTGGATAAGGACCGTGCTCAGGATCTAGCGGTTTTGGTGGCAAGAAGTGGACAGAATTGGATAAGGGCCGTGCTCAGGAACTAGCGGGTTTGGTAGCAAGAAGTGGAGAGAATTGGATAAGGGCCGTGCTCAGTAACTAGCGGTTTTGGTGGCAATAAGTGGACAGAATTGGGTAAGGGCCATGCTCAGGAAGTAGCGGTTGTGGTGGCAAGAAGCGGACAGATTTGGATAAGAGCCGTGCTCAGGAACTAGCGGTTTTGGTGGCAACAGGTGGACAGATTTGGATAAGAGCCGTGTTCATGAACTAACGGTTTTGGTGGCAAGAAGTGCACAGAATTGGATAAGGGCCGTGCTCAGGAACTAGCGGTTTTGGTGGCAATAAGTGGACACACTTGGATAAAGGGTCGTGCTAAGGAACTAGCGGTTTTGGTGGCAAGAAGTGGGCAGAATTGGATAAGGGCCGTGCTCAGGAACTAGCGGTTTTGGTGGCAATAAATGGAGAGATTTCGGTAATGGCCGTGCTCAGGAAATAGCGGTTTTGGTGGCAAGAAGTAGACAGATTTGGATAAAGGCCGTGCTAAGGAACTAGCGGTTTTGGTGGCAAGAAGTGGACAGAAGTGGATAAGGGCCGTGCTCAGGAACTAGCGGTTTTGGTGGCAATAAGTGGACAGAATTGGATAAGGGCTGTTCTCAGGAACTAGCGGTTTTGGTGGCAGTAAGTTGAGAGATTTGGGTAAGGGCCGTGCTCAGGAAGTAGAGGTTTTGGTGGCAATAAGTGGAGAGATTTCGGTAAGGGCCGTATTAAGAAACTAGCGGTTTTGGTGCCAAGAAGTGGACAGATTTGGATAAAGGCCGTGCTCAGGAACTAGCGGTTTTGGTGGCAAGAATTGGACAGAATTGGATAAGGGCCGTGCTCAGGAACTAGCGGTTTTGGTGGAAATAAGTGGACAGAATTCGATAAGGGCTGTGCTCAGGACTTAGCGGTTTTGGTAGCAATAAGTGGACAGAATTGGGTAAGGGCCGTGCTCAGAAACTAGCGGTTTTTGTGGCAATAATTCGACAGATTTGGATAGGGGCCGTGCTCAGGAACTAGCGGTTTTGGTGGCAAGAAGTGGACAGTTTGAATAAGGGCCGTGCACAGGAACTAGCGGTTTTGGTGTTAAGAAGTGGAGAGATTTGGGTAAGTGCCGTGCTCAGGAACTAGCGGTTTTGGTGGCAAGAAGTGGACAGTTTGAATAAGGGCCGGGCTCAGGAACTAGCGATTTTGGTGGCAATAATTTGACAGATTTGGGTAAGGGCCATGCTCAGGAACTAGCGGTTTTGGTGGCAAGAAGTGGACAGATTTGGATAAGGGCCGTGCTCAGGAACTAGCGGTTTTGGTGGCAAGAAATGGAGAGATATGGATAAGGGCCGTGTTCAGGAACTAGCGGTTTGGGTGGCAATAAGTGGAGAGAATTGGGTAAGGGCTGTGCTCAGTAACTAGCGGTTTTGGTGGCAATAATTCGACAGATATGGATGAGAACCGTGCTCAGGAACTAGCGGTTTTGATGGCAAGAATTGGAGAGAATTGGATAAGGGCCGTGCTCAGGAACTAGCGGTTTTGGTGGCAATAATTGGACAGATTTGGATAATGGCCGTGCTCAGGAACTAGGGGTTTTGGTCGCAAAAATTGGACGGAATTGGTTAAAGGCCGTGCTCAGGAACTGGCGGTTTTGTTGGCAATAAGTGTACAGTTCTGGGTAAGGACCGTGCTCAGGAACTTGCGGTTTTGGTGTCAATAAGTGGACAGATTTGTATAAGGGCCGTGCTCAGAATCTAGCGGTTTTGGTGGAAATAATTGGACAGAACTTGTTAAAAGCCGTGCTCAGGAACTAGCGGTTTTGGTGGCAATAAGTGGACAGAATTGGTTAAAGGCCGTGCTCAGGGACTAGTGGTTTTGGTGGAAAGAAATGGACAGAATTGGTTAAAGGCCGTACTCAGGAACTAGCGGTTTTTGCGGCAATAACTGGACAGATTTGGGTAAGGGCCGTTCTCAGGAACTACCGGTTTTGGTGGCAATAAGTGGACAGATTTGGGTAAGCGCCGTGCTCAGGAACTATCGTTTTTGGTGGCAATAATTGGACAGAATTGGTTAATGACCATGCTCAGGAACTAGCGGTTTTGGTGGCAATAAATGGACAGAATTGGGTCAAGGGCCGTGCTCAGAAACTACCGGTTATTGTGTCTATAATTGGACAGAATTGGGTGAGGGCCGTTCTCAGGAACTAGCGCTTTTGGTGGCAGGAATTGTACAGAGTTGTGTACGGTCGGTGCTCAGGAACCAACGATTTTGGTAGCAAAAATTGGACAGAATTTAGTAAGGGCCGTGCTCAGGAACTAGCAGTTTTGGTGGTAATAAGTGGACAGAATTAGGTAAGGGCCGTTCTCAGGAACTAGCGGTTTTGGTGTCAGGAATTGTACAGAATTGGGTACGGGCCGTCCTCAGGAACCAAAGAGTTTGGTAGCAAAATTTGGACAGAATTGGGTAAGGGCCATGCTCAGGAACTAGCGGTTTTAGTGGCAAGAATTGTACAGAATTGGTTAAGGGCCGTGCTCAGGAACTAGCGGCTTTGGTGGCAATAATTGGGCAGAATTGAGTTTGGGCCGTTCTCAGGAACTAGCGGTTTTGGTGGAAAGAAATAGACAGAATTGGTTACTGGCCATACTCAGGAACCAACGATTTTGGTAGCAAAAATTGGACGGAATTGGGTAAGGGCCGTGCTCAGGAACTAGCAGTTTTGTTGGTATTAAGTGGACAGAATTAGGTAAGGGCCGTGTTTAGGAACTAGCGGTTTTGGTGGCAGGAAGTGTACAGAATTGGGTACGGGCCGTGCTCAGGAACCAAACATTTTGGTAGCAAAATATGTACAGATTTGTGTATTGGCTGTGCTCAGGAACTAGCGGTTTTGGTGGCAAGAAGTGAACAGAATTTGGTAAGGGCCGTGCTCAGGAACTAGCGGCTTTAGTGGCAATAATCGGGCAGAATTGGGTAAGGGCCGTTCTCAGGAACCAGCGGTTGTGGTGGCAAGAAATGGACAGAATTGGTTACGGCCCGTGCTCAGGAACTAGCGGTTTTGGTGGCAAGAAGTGAATAGAATTGTTAATGGCCGTGCTCAGGATCTAGCGGTTTTGGTGGCAAGAATTGGACAGAATTGGGTAAGTGCTGTGCTCAGGAACTAGCGGTTTTGTTGGCAAGAAATGGACAGAATTGGGTAAAGGCCGTGCTCTGGAACTAGCGGTTTAGTGGCAAGAATTGGGCAGAATTTGGTGAAGGCCGTGCTCAGGAATTAGCGGTTATTGTGGAAAGAATTGGACAGAATTAGTTACGGGCCGTGCTCAGGAACTGGCTGTTTTGGTGGCAATAATTGGACAGAATTGTGTAAGGGCCGTGCTCAGGAACTAGCCGTTTTGGAGGCAAGAATTGGACAGAATTTGTTACGGGCCGTGCTTAGGAACAATCGGTTTTGGAGGCAAGAATTTGACAGCATTTCTTACGGGCCGTGCTCAGGAACTAGCGGTTTTGGTGGCAAGAATTGGACAGAATTGGGTGAAGGCCGTGCTCAGGAACTAGCGGTTATTGTGGAAAGAACTGAACAGAATTAGTTACGGGCCGTGCTCAGGAATTAGCTGTTTTGGTGGCAATAATTGGCTCGAATTGTGTAAGGGCCGTGCTCAGGAACTAGCCCCGGTGTTGAAGCTTCAGTTTGTATGTAACAATTAGTTATACAGTTAATAGAATTCGTATCGGTTCTGCCTCTTGTTAAAATCTCAACATGGACATGGCTGTGGCCAACTGCCCCGGCGTTTGCCTGGAGGCACTAAGTAAGGTCGTAAAATTATTTGATTATTGTAACTGCGAAAAACGGCAACTAAATACTCAATCCATGCCACGATTTACTGTGGACAGAAAACAGAAGACTGATCGGACAATTGAGGTGTCCGTGTGCATAGTGACACAATGTGATGCCATTCGTTGTATGCCAGGAAATGTGACGTCATCTCGTACGTTTCTTGGCGCGAAATGTGCAAGTAACCACCCACACAAATGTGACGACTTGAAGCTGGAAATCGCAATGTACTTAACCTAGACTAGTGTTACTTGTGTCAAGAAGCATTGCCTCTGCAATAATGCAGTCTGTATCGTATTATTCTCATTAATATTTATAAACCGACCAGGTCGGCGGAGTGGCAGTGTCCTAAGCATGCATTACTGAGGTGCCCTGTTCCAGTCTCGCCCTGACACCGGTCTGTCGAATTGAAGTGTTTTTGGGTTTCCCCATTGTAACTACACACGTACATTTTATGTTATTCGTTACTGGAGTGCTCATGCAAGAACGCATGTACTCAAAATTCTGTGTTTTCCCCGAATTCTAACAATGGTGATAAATTTTAGCTAGCTCAAGCGGTTAGTCGCAGTCCTGTCCCTGCAGAGACCCGGGTTTGATCCCCGGCCTCCCAATGTGATTTGTGGTGAACCAAGTAGCGCTGAGACAGGTTTCTGTCTGCGCACTTCGGCCTTCCTTCTCTCAGTACCATTTCACCAGTCGCCCATATTCATTCATCCATCACCGACGGTAAGTAAACTCGGTAAGCGAGAGCGTCGATAAATAACACACCGGCACTGGAGCGTTTGGTTTTCCCGAAAGATAAAAATTGGCTGTTGGATGTCCTCCGTGCTCTAGCAAGGGTGACCATGTCGGGTCTTCCTGCACACAACGCACAGTGTTTTCTTTCCAGTTTACAATTTCACTTGCCTGCCATATTGCATTTACTGAGAACACAGGTTTCCATTTGGTCTCTATTTGTGTAATGTCCGTACCACCTTTGTAAAAATCGGTCAGTTTGATGAGACGTTGTAAATGGAAGACACATAGACACCATGGCGATCTCACAAGCCTGCTTATTTCTCTTTCTTAACAATGGGATGTAGGCTAAAAATCACAACTATTGACGCTGTTTGGTAATAGCCTCTCTCCTTGTGTTCAATGAACCGCTGGCACAACTGTCACTCTCAGAATTTTATCTATTTGTTTTCTGTTTCATTTTTAATCAAAGAGCAGTTTATTGTAATTACTGCAGTATTGAGTTATTATATTAATTCTTATTCGGTACCTTAAATGGGAGCAGAACAGAGAGAATGTAGCGTGCAGCAAGCATGACAGAAGTGAGGAGTACATAAGACACTTCAGTCGCAAAATCCGAACGTTAATAGGCCACCTGGGAGACATCGGCACAGATGGGAGGCAAGTATTGAGACTGATGTTAAAGATATTGACGTGAAATTGGGGACTTCATTCGTCTGACTCACGACATAATGCCATGGCCAGCTCATACAATCCGCAAAGAAACTCTGGGGTTCCATTGACTAACTGAGCAGCAGAGACTGTTAACTCTAAGTAAAGGACTCTGCTCCTTGCATACAGTGGTAGGAGCAAGAAATTATAAAATTGTAGCCCTTCGTAAAGGATTATGCTCCACGGAGACGGGGGTAGGAGGGAGAAATGAGGCAAATTTAGCTTTCCGTAAAGGACTGTACTCCGAGGGAACATTGTTAGGAACAAGAGTGTGTCAAACTTTTGTTGTAAATTCGCGTGGCAGAAGTTACTTTGGGGAAGTAGCTAGGTGCATATACTGTTAATGATGTAATGGGTAAAGAGAAATATTTTGTATTTCAATGGGTTGAACCGTGTGATGAGAGGGTCCAAGGAAAATTTTTTTCTAATGACTTTCAGATTCAATAAGAGACATTGTACTGAAATGCGGAACTCTGCATCATTTACACGTGTAACCGTTAGGGGAGACACGTGTAAACACGAACTGCGGTTCGCGCACTTGATGCCTCCATAGCACAACAATAGTTAGGCACAAAGCGCCTCTAACTTTACGTGATTATTAATTAGTGTCAAAATGCGTAGGCTAGTGCTATTCATTTCATGACATCTTACCAACTGCACAGCTTAGGCCTATGTGTGTGTCTACTGTAGAGTTTGGCGGTACCGATGAAGTATAAATTCCGAAAGATATGAAAAGAAGCACCGCCATCTATCTTATAGAAACTAAGAACAACAACCAGAACACTGTCATAACTACGTCACTGGGCCGAAGAGTATAATTCTGAGCATAAGGACATAAATAATGCTAGGCTACTGATTCGTAGTGAAGTGTTTGCTGATACTCAAAGCTTTACATCTGACACGTTGACAGAATTCTGAGCAATGTATCAGTTTCCTTTTCAGCAGACCAAATACAAACCGCTCAGCTCGCTGCCTCATTCACATGTCTCGAACAGTAGTTACCACATTCCATTGCATATTCACTCGCTCCGTGACCTGACGTGGTCTAATAATTATCCTTATATAATATTCTTGTGTGACCCAGTCGCAGTCTGGATGTTATGGTAACCATTGTTACCGGGTTGTGTATTCGCCGTGAGGTACGCGCCCTTACACCATGGTTTCCATAGCAACTGTTTTTACAGTTGATCCTTGAACACATAAAATAATATATACAAACGAAATGACAGCACTGTGATAGGAGAAATTAACGCTTAGTTTGCTGTAAGAAGACAAGAGAGACGGTGGAGCAGCGCGTGAATACTGTGACAGCCTTTGTGACGGACACGTGACTAGTTGCTATAATGAGGCCGTTCGGCCTAGATATCCTGTAGACATAGGCTAGATATCCTGTGGACATAGGCTAGATATCCTGTAGACATAGGCTAGATATCCTGTAGACATAGGCTAGATATCCTGTGGACATAGGCTAAATATCCTGTAGACATAGGCTCAATCCCTTCTCATCTCCCCCTCACCCTTCCTCCTTCTTCTCCCTCGTTTGCTTCCACTTTTCTCTGTCTTCCATTTTTTGTGTCTGTACCTCTTTATTTCCGTCGTTTATTTCCTGTACTTATATTCCTCTCTGTGACTTTCTCCCTTTTTTTTTCTTTTTTTCCTTTACTGAGTTTCTTTTTCATATCGCTACATGTGTCCTTCTCTGTTGCATTCCCTTAGTTATTGTCCTGTCCTTGTAAGTTTCTTTTGTGCCTCTGTTTTCTCTTTGATTTTTCGTTGTTCATCCATCTCTTTTATTTTCATTTCTTTCCTTTCCTTGCTTTCCTTTTTTATATTTATTTTAGCACCCTGCACATGGATAGGCTCGCATACGATACTGTGTCTGTATAAACAAACACACACACACACACACCTCTGCAGATGTAAATCAAAGACACATTCCTTGTGACAAACACAGAACCTTGGCCCGGTGTGTCTGACACGACTGACCGACGTACCGCCACTGCTTTCCCTCCCCCGACCGGGCTACTGGGCTGGCAGGTCATCCCTTTTACCAGTTGAAGAGAAATCGCACAGGCAGCGAATTGAATTTCATATGCGCGTCTTGGCGTCGAGTCGAGAAAGAGGCTCTGTACAGGACGGTCATTTATTTTCCGCGAGATTTTTCGTGTTTCTATCTTACAACCATCTCTTTCCCTCTTTTTATTTTTTATCTTTCTTATCTACCCCCTCCTCAATCCCTGGCCCTCTTCTTTTGCACAACGTCTTGATGGAAACGAATTGTATAGTGAATGTTTTCTGGAGAGATGGAGCTGGCTCTTGTGGGACCAGTCTGGTGTCAGTCGTGTTCTGAAAGCAATCGAGGGGGTTGTAGGAGGGATGCTGATGCTAAAGGGGCGTGTCGCAAGGTGTCCCGCCTCGTTCCCTCGGGAGAAAACGCTTCCCCCCACACACCACTACTTCTGACTTACTATCTTTCTTCTCTGTCCTGTTTGTGACGCAATGGACAAAGTAATCTCCGCCTACAATCTTCATAGTGCCCGTCGGTCTTCATTCAACAGAGATTAGTGAAGACAGGCGACGACAGGGCCCCGCGACGTCCCTTTTATTCCACGCCTTTCTGTTAATATGCGCTCATAATTTGTAGTTACCTTCGCCTGGATCACCACGCACTTGGATGGGAGAATCCAGATTACCTTTGGCTCCAACTTTGTCCTTGCAGAGGTATTTGGTGTATGTTGGTCCGTCGGCTGGAGTGTTCTGGTTGGGTGAGCGGGAACAGCGGGTTACTTGGGGAAGTGTGATAACCCCAAGAAGGACGTCCGTGTCCAAAAAAACTAACGCGTTGAACTTCAGTCCTCTTGATCACAAGACTGTGACGTACCCACAGGGCTAACTGTTACAACTACATTCACTGCAGTTGTAGGTTTGCGATAAAGTTTAAATAATTCTCGGGTCCCAAAGTGTGCCTCAGCTGTTGCAAAATTCGACTGCCTTAGGGCATGAAGGAATGCCCCATTTTAACTGCACTGAGTAAAACTAGTTGGATGCTGTGAAATCGTATTGTCTGGACCAAGTTTTACAATCCGCATTATGAAAGATGAGAAGAAAGGCTAAATGCACACTAGGGGTGGTATTAAATTATGTGATGGTGTGCATGTGACGTCTGTCTCCTACTTGGATATAGGCCTGTATTCCATGCAGTATATATGGAGCCGATAGCTGCTTGATAGCAGGGAGGTACAAGGAAGTTGACAACGCTTCGATGGTTCGATGTTGTAGATAACCACGTGTGATATAATAGCTGGTTACTCGCCCGTTCTTGCAGTTAGCTCGGAGCGTTGTCATCGCTGGGAGAGAGGACGCTGAAAAAGGCTCTAAGACTTCTTGCCCGCAAACACACGTCGACTGACACACCGTAGGTACTTGTGCCACTTACATCTGTGTAAGCCTACTGATCGGTACACTTACCATGTATACATACCTTTACTAATGGCATGCTGTTATGATGATGGCTTTACACAGAAGCCAAAACATGTAGCAAGCAATAAACCGATATAAATGTAGTTTTGATTGATGGTTTGTTATGATTCCTCTTTTCTTCCTCATACATAGTTAACACGGGAGTTATATGTTGCAGATCGGAATGCAATTCTTGTGAAAGGAAGTGTCCGTGGCTTATCTCAGACATTCGCCTGGGAAAACTCAGGAAACCGCGCATTGTGTGTGTGTGTGTGTTGTGTGTATGTGTGTGTGTGTGTGTTGTATGTGTGGGTGTGGGTGTGTGTGTGTGTGTGTGTGGATATGTGTGTGTGTGTGTGTGTGTGTGAGAGAGAGAGAGAGAGAGAGAGGATAGTCGGTAAGCTGGTCGATATTCGAACGCGATATCTTATAAGTCCGCTGTGTGCGAACACGAGCAAGCGTAGACACACGATCCTCTTTTTATTTCCCCCGGCCACTCAGTCCTCTGTTTCTTTTCTTCCTCTCTGTTTTCCTCACCAGCCTGACCTCTCATGTGCACAGAGACAGCTCGTTATCTAATTGGGGGTCAGGCAGGAAAAGAACTTTATTGAGAGAAAGTGCATCAGGAAGGAAAGAAGATGTGTCTCGCAGCAATGCTGTCTGGGTAGAGAAGGAACCAAGAGAGGGTCCAGTTGTAGTGGAATTAACTCCACGGAACATGGGAATGAAATATCATTATCACCGATGTGCCTCGCTTCATTGCCAATACTACTTAACCATCATCATTTGACAGAAATCATTGACGATGCCCTAATCAATAGCAGGATCCCACAAATGTTAAAAAATCCAGGAACTATTTCAAAATTCTAGGCGCCAGAATGTTGACATGAAGCAGGTTCGATGCTGAGGGCCCACACATATTAGGCGCTTAGGCGCCATCCTATAAAATATAGTCGCCCGGGATTTGTGCATCCTTGGACAATAACGACCGCATATCCGGGCAGCACAGTAATCAGCATAACACTTCAGTTAACCATCGCCGTTCAGGGAGTTGTTTTACACTTATGACAAAAGTTGTTTTCCTAATTTGATATTTGATTGGCTGTGAGGAGAATGTTGGTACGTACTAGTCAACAACAAACAGGGGCGAGCGAAAATTGTATACTTGAAGGTGTCCCAATTCGTACTCTTCATTATTACTCACTAGAGTGATATTATTAAGGATAATAGTGTAATTGTAAACTAAACTCCTTTTTTTGTTGTGGCGCTGCGGCCCAACACCGCCATCGCGTCCTCGTTCTTGAGGTTTATAGATCACACACAACGTCGCACCACAGCCGGTAGAAATCCTCTGTACGAGTGATCAGCTCGTGGCAGAGTCCTCTACCTGACAACATACATGCCTCCGGTGGGATTCGAACCCACCATCTTAGGAGACGAGAGGCCGCAGACCTATGCCTTAGACCGCGCGTCCTCGAGGACCGGCGTAAACTAAACATAGGCTGGCTAATTAACGAGTTCTTAGCAGGGTCCTTCTCAATAAGCTAATGATCGGTCATCTCTTCAGGCAGTTTCCGGTTTTATTGAACGCGATGGTCCATTTCGTGTTCACCGTAGCTAACAGCAGTCCTTATTAAGGAATCCTTTCAAGTACGAGGCTGTTTCCTATACGATAGGTTCTACTGTATGAGTAAAACTGGCTGGGATAAGAAAGGGATACGTTAGACCTTGTCGGCTGTACGGAACTGCTTTTGCACATAATCACAGCTACCTTCAACACCTGGTAGCCATCTACTCTACCATTCTGAGGACTCATCATGCTGTTCGGACAACGGGTCCAGTTACGAAAATGTTAGGCAAAGAGACACTGCAATGTTAGGAAAGTTCAAGCAGCGAAAAGTCATGCTACATACTCGTATTTGACAACACTAATATCAAGTATGTTGGGACGTACTAAATAATGTAAACGGAAGTATGACAGAGTACAGGGAAGATTGGTTAGTCTGGCTGAAAGAATGGACAGTGACAGACTCCCATTTCTTAATCTTCGGTACGACGCAAAGGACCTAGAAACAAACAAAACATGTAAGCAGTGACGATGAAGTCGGAAGAAGCTTGAGTCTAACTGGATACAGCATCAGCAGTAACAGAAGGAGAATTAAGTCTGATAACTTCATTTACTGAAATTAATCGAATACTGCTTTAAGTGCTTGTATATTCTACAGCATTGCTACAGTCGTTATTAAAGGTTTGGAGTGTGGTTGCAAGCCCAATAATGGGTAAAAATAACACGTTCGTCTTGGCTTCGTGCTGAAGCAGAATATTTTCTCGTCTTGCACACTCACACCACTCCAGTCTCTCGCCCATTGCACGGTTGCCGAGAAATAATGACTGGACCCTCCAGCCAACCACGTCCTGGGCTGGCATGGATGAGAAATTAATAATTCAGTAATTACTTTGCCCTGTGACCGCAAAGTGGATGGTCTAACAAACGGAATGATGCTCGTTCCTCAATGTCACTTGCAATGTTCTCTTCTGGGTTTACCGCACACGCTACAGTGTATTTATCTCACAGATGGTCTCTGGTAACTATATGTACCACTTTATTTAACTCTTCTTTCGCGAACAGAGATTATTTACGTCTGTTTGTTTAGTTCTGTGGAAAAACACTCTTTCTTGTTTTGAAGTAAGTTACGAGAAGCTAGAGAAAATTACATGCTTACGAACTTCAAAATTTATACTTCTAAGAAAAATTATTGGAGGGGGGGCGGGTCAAACCAGGAAGGATAAGATGGGCGAAGCATGCAATATGCATTAAGATTTGATAACTGCATAAAACGGCTAAGTCGGGAGGTATAAAAATATACAAGTTCTTGGTAGACTAGTACAGTAAAGAGCACCTAACCAATGTTGTTGCTGTATAATGCTAGTATTTTAAGGGAAAGGGGAATTAAAATGTACAATCTTATCTTTCTTTCTTACAATTACGACACCGTTTCTTATAAACTCTGTGGAGCATAATTTTTTTAAGAGAGTAGTCGGAATTTGAGGTTATGTCAGCGATGTTTCTGACGATTCAAGGCTTCCGAGATGTTACGCCGAATCGACCAGTAAATAATTCCCGAAGTTTCGAAGGATATTAGTGTTGTCATGTTTAGGGTCAATCACCCTTTTTGCACTGCTTCACCATGAAGATAATGCATTAAGGTTCTTCGAAACGCCAGAAACTGTTTACCGAACGAAACACCTAACTTCTCAGAAGACATGAATCTTGAATATCTCAGTCGCTCTGCTAGTCAAAAATTCTTGGCCGTTTATAGAGGCCTAGAGTGCACCACGCTCTTACAAGGACAAGAAGAATCCAATTTATATCCTCAAACCCATTTCACTATTATCTCCCATCTATTTCTCGACGTCCAAACTCAAAAAGAATCTGCTGCTGTAACTTACACAGATAATAACTGGGCCATTCTAAAAATGTAAACTGTCACCTAATAATAGTCAATCATAATCACGTTTCTAGTATTTGTCGAAACACCAACCCCCCCCCCCCCCCCCCCTCCCCCCACACCACCCCCCCCCCCACACCCCCAACCACTCAACCACACTATCACCAACCTATCCACT
>Ga0123355_10003246_pt1 | contig 23241 bp, 23 predicted proteins | sample TergutEmb28metaG_3_FD_89872 | JGI IMG/M metagenome (GOLD analysis project Ga0123355, IMG submission 89872) | Embiratermes neotenicus P1 segment gut microbial communities from Petit-Saut dam, French Guiana - Emb289 P1 | ecosystem: Host-associated > Arthropoda: Insects > Digestive system > Gut ... | reverse complement strand
TGATGCAACAACTTGTTCAAAACACCTCTAACAATAATGCGGGCGGCAATATGGGCAATAATAATATGGGTGGTATGAACAATAACCAAGGGTTCAATAATAACAATAACAATCAGAATTTTAACAACAATAATAACTGGAATAATAACAATAACAACAACAATAATAACGGAAACAATTGGTAAATTTTAAGATAAGAGCGGCAAGAGATTGCCGCTTTTGTTTTTTTGGTGGGGTTGAGGGGTAATTGTTTGCAAGTTAGTAGTATTTGTGATATAATGGGGGTATGAATGGGTAGAAATTTAAGAAGATTTATTCCAGAGTGCCAAACTAAAGAACAAGAGAGATATGAACTATAGCAACGATGCGGTTAGAATCATGACGGAGTTTGTTGAAGGTAAAATATCTGTTGCAGACTTTAAGATGGAATTCGATTATAATCAGGACATAGAGAGGGCATTATTAAATGACCCGAAATGTCCCCAAAGAACTTCATACTTACACTCTGGCGAAGGGAATATAGTTCGTTTTCTTAAATCGCAAAATTGGTTATCCGCAAGCGGTCAGTTAAATATTAGTGGCGAAATTTCACGATTTCTATTGCGATATGATTATCCTTTTAATCCAACGGATCAATACAGTGAGAGATTTAAGTTTCTTCTTGATGTTCAGCCGTCGTGGCTTGATATCCTTGACGAAAAGTTTCTAGACGATAATATCATTGCCAAGATACCCAAAGAGATTAAATCAAAAACGGAAAAAATCAAATGGAGCAAGAATAAACTTAAAGAACTTTTCACATATGAAACAACATATCCTCGCTGGATACAAAGTCCTGAATGGCCAATCAAAGATGGCGTGCCACTTCACTTTATTCGTCAATCAAAGAATAAAGAAATAACACAATTCCATTTTATTAATAAATCTACAAACGAAGAAGTGGTTATAGAACAATTCACTTAATTAAGAAAGAGCCTGTGATTATTAGTTCTCTGCTATGTTTTAAGTAGTTATATGACACAAGGTAAATCGTACATTATAGGACTTACGGGCGGAATCGCCAGTGGCAAATCAGTAGCAACGGATTTTTTGCTAAAGCAAGGCGTGCATATTATTGACGCTGATATTTTGGCACGCAAGGCAATAGAAAATGGGAGCGAGGGTGAGAGTCTTATATTAGAGGCTTTTGGCACAACCGACCGCAAGGAACTTCGCCAAACTGTATTTGAAAATAAAATTAACGCCGATAAGCTAGACGCAATAACTCATCCGATTATTATTAGATTGATTGAACAGGAATTAAAAGCAGCAAAAAAACAAGGGCATAAAGTTATCGTTCTTGTAGCGCCGCTTTTGTTTGAGTGTGACTTGCAAAGATTTTGTGACCAAACATGGCAAGTTTCGGCGGATATAGACATACGAATAAAAAGGGCACAATCTAGGGATACTGCTAGTATAGGGGAAATAAAATCTATAATAGCACGACAGCTCCCTGATAAAGAAAGAGAGAAACTCGCTGACAAGGTTATCTATAATAACGATACTGTCGCAGAGCTAGAGAGACAACTTGTTTTAGTGATTAGTGGCTAGAAAAAGAGTGGCTAATGACCACTTGTTGCTCTAAGATTGGAGTTCGAATATAAGGATAATTGCTGTTCGGAACGCCGAGGGCGGCGTCCCCTACAAACGGGGTAACAACAGCTAGCCATCACCAATCACTAACAACTAATCACTAGCCACTAACAACTAACATTATGACTACAAAAACTACAAAAATAGCCGCCGTTGTTATAGCGGCGGCTGTTGTTATTATAACGATTTTTTCGGTTGTTGCGGCGCTACATTATCGTGACAGGTGGGACGACATTATCAATTACGAAAGTGCACGCAATAATTTGGACGCAGGGATTGTCAAGCGGCTTGTTTGGGTGGAGAGCAAGAATGACCCCGGTGCGGTAAGTAGTCGCGGAGCAAAAGGTCTTATGCAAATAATGCCTGATACCGGACTTTGGATGGCGGAAAAAATGGAGATTAGCATAGATACCCAAGACCTCTTTGACCCCAAAATCAACATCAGGATAGGCACGGCGTATCTAGCATACTTAAAAAATCGCTTTGATGGAGATATGCGTCTTGCTCTTATCGCGTATAATGCGGGTGAGGGAACTTTAAGAAAGTGGTTAAGTAATCCCGAACTTACAGAAGACGGAGCGCTTGTGACTATACCATACCGTGAGACAAGAGATTATGTGCGGAAGATACTAAAGGTGGAGTAGAAGGCTGGTAGATAGATGGAAGACCATTAACAACCAAGTGTTGCGAAGACTAATTCAGGGCGGTTAAAGATACGGGGAGGCATACGCAGCGGGACATATCCGAGCCCTCGGCTTGCTACCATATAGCTGTTGCCGTTTTGACTGACGCCCGAAACTGTTTTTGGGAGCAGTCCGTGGCGGGGAGCCCAAATGGCACCGAGACGGGGTAAGCGTATTTGTCCGCCGTGAGCATGACCTGTAAGACTTATATCGTAACCACAGTTTGCATAGTGGTCAAAGTATTCGGGACGGTGGGCAAGAAGGATTTTGATGTCAGCAACCGAGCATTGAGCATTGAGCATTGCACATTGTTTAAGATAGTTTTCTCTTTTTGGAGGAGCAAAAAAAGCAGGGTCATCTATACCGACTATTGCGACCTTGCTATCACCTCGCTGTAGCATTTTGATTTGATTGTGCAGTACAGCCACACCCTCGTCCCGTAACTTTTTGGCAAAAGCATTGTAATTCTTAAACCGTGCTTCGTGGTTGCCGTTTACATAATATATAGGTGCAATGTGTAATGCTCTCTTGATAAGGCTAATCGCATTAAGCGTACGATTTTGAAAACTAACGATATCGCCCGTCATAGCTATTATGTCGGGGTTTTTGTATTCGAGTTCTTTTTCTATTTGTCCGCCAAAATCAGCATTATGAAGGTCAGCAATGTGTGCAATACAAAAACCATCAAACTCTATAGGGAGGTTAGGGAGATTGATGTGGTATTCGGTTGTGGTTAGTTTTGCCATAAATGTTAGAAGTAAAAGGTAAAAAGTAAGAAGTGTTGTTTGGGATATATATTATAATACTAGTCCGCATTTTTTACTTCTTACTTTTTACCTTTTACTTTAATAAAGTCCCTTTTACTTAGAGTTCTGAGTGATATAAATCCGTATACTACGCTGGCAAGTGCTAAGATTACCACTACACCCGTCATTGCTACCCGTATATCGGCGATATCAGCGAGAGTCACTCGATTGCCTGCGACTATGCTAGCCCAAAAAGTTATTCCGCCTAACCAAAACCCCACGCAAACGGTGACAATGTTATAAGCTATAGCCGTTGCGATATTGGATTTCGGTTGGTTTTGCTTAGGGGCTTGTCCGTCTTTGTTTTTTTTGAGCATCCAAATAATAGCGATAACTACGGGAGTTGTACCCAAAATGACTGCAACTGCGGACAAAACAATTGTCTTGATAGTGGCGGTGAGTGTTCCAAAAGCTATAATATTGACGGCAATAAGCGACATATTGATAACAGTTGACAGCACAAAAATAAATATCCCTAGACGGCTGGACATTATTGTGCCTATATGATTGAAAAAAGTTTTGACTGTTTTCATAGTATTTTTCGTCATTAAAAGGTGTTAGATTACCCCGAGATTTCCTTTAGTGCATTAGCCAGGTAGTCCACATCATCTGCCGTGTTGTCAACTCCAAGACTTATTCGTACGGCACCTCTTTCTAGTGTACCTAAATAAGTGTGGGCAAGCGGGGCACAATGTAAACCGCCGCGAACGCAGATGTTATATTGTTCGGACAAAATATCGCTAACCTCACCGCTATAATAATTGCCTATATTGAGTGTAAAAATACTGCCCAAAGAATTTGGCGGATTATAGCGTATAATATTTTTGAGTTGTGATAAGTGATTGTCAAGACGGTGACCGAGATTTGCCAGATGTGCCGAATGACTTGCTTGATGTTTTGCTGTATAATTAAGTCCTGCCAAAAATCCTGCAACGGCGGGGAGGGGGAGTGTTCCGCTTTCGAGGCTTTCGGGGTAGTCGGCAGGTTGATAAAGCGAACGGGATGATGAGCCTGTTCCGCCGTAGCGGGTTGCGGTAATGTTATGGCGGTTGCCGATTAGGAGGACGCCCACACCTTGCGGTGCGTGCACTCCCTTATGCGGAGCAATCGCCAAAAAGTCAATATTATTTTCCCGCATATCAATAGGTATGTAACCTGCGCTTTGTGCCGCATCAACAAGTAGCGGAATATTATAACGAGAGGTGACCTCACCGATTTGACTCACGGGATTGATAGCACCGGTTACATTGCTGATATGGGTTACGGCGACCAGAGTTGTTGTGGCTTTGAGTGCGGAAGCGACAGCCGTGGCGGTTATGCGACCTGTGTGGTCGGGTTGTAAAACGGTTAAAGAGATAATCCGACGGCGTTCTAACTCGTGTAGCGGACGGAGTACGGAGTTATGCTCCAAAGCCGTTGTTACAATATGACCGCCTTTGTTAGTCAAATATCCCTGAATAGCTATATTGAGTGCGTCCGTGCAGTTATAGCAAAAAACTACCCTGTCGGGATTAGGACAGCCAAAAAACTCCGCCGCTCTTTCTCTCGCACGCACGACAAGCGTTCCGCACCGCATAGAGAGAGCGTGACCTGCACGACCTGCATTAGCCGAAAGCCGTGTCAAGGCGGTTGTTACCGCACCGATAACCTCAGGCGGTTTGTAAAAGGTTGTTGCACCGTTATCAAAATAAGTCATAATTTAGTGGATAGTGGGCAGGGATAGAGATTAGTGAGATTCAACAGTCACTAGCCGCTAGCCGCTATCATATAATGCTTATATATGCCGCATACAGAAAAAAGGTACATATGCACTTGGTTCAAAACCCATTGCGTAGGATTTCAGTCATTGCAAAAAACTAATAACAAAGGATAATAACATATGAAATACTTTTTTGCGGCATTCGGGTCGCGTACACAAGCTATGCGTTACTTTGATATGCTAAAAAGAAACGGAATACCGTCAACGGTTCTTAATACGCCGAGGGAGGCATCTTTAGGTTGCGGGCTTTCGGTGCGTTTTTCGCCGTGTGACTTTGCCGCCGCTGAGGCTGTTATGTACAAGGAATGTTTTAGTGCCTTTATAGGCTTTTTTGAGTACGATTGCGGTAAGGTGTATAGGGTATGAGGATTTATTATATTTTCTATTAAAAAGAAATCCCCTCTAAAAAGGGGATTTCTTTTTAATAGAAAATAAGAAAGTTGTATTTTGTAAAAATTTGTTGAAAACACTTGACAAACAGAAAAATATATGATATACTCTAATAGACTTGAAAAAATTGTCGCAATTGAGATAGGACAAGTAGTCGGCAAATTTCAGTCACATACAAAAGAAATACAAAAGAAGCCGGTAATTTCGGCCAATTAAACTAAAGAAGAACAAAAGTCTTTGACTGCTAAAAGGCAGTTCCTAGTTTAATTGGTTAAAATTGCCGGTTTTTTTTATTTTTTGGACTAAATCTCAATAATTATTGAGAAAAAATACAGAGGAGTATAAAAAATGTCTGATTTATTACAAAGTTTTTTCTTATTGACAACTCTTATAATTGCATTTATAGGAATAGTGATTGCCTTTGCGACATTTTATTGGACTTTTATTAAGCCCAAACTTTCGCATGATTCAATGGATGAGAAACCGCAAGTCGGTGAAAATAAGAAAACTAAGGATGAAGATGAGTAATATCGTCCAAATAAGAGCTTTGAGAGGATTATAGCTCGTTGCCGTATTCGTCTTCTAACCCTAATAGATAGTCGGCGGATACTTTGAAATATTTGGCAAGAGCTTTGAGAGCTTTACTTGAGGGTTCTCTTTTTCCGTATTCCCAATAGCTAATAATAACATTTGAAAATCCGATTTTTTGAGCAAGTTGATCCTTTGTTAATTTTTGCTCTTTCCTAAGTGTTGTTAAAATTTGAGGAAATTCCATAAGTCACTTTAGTATAGCACATTCAAACAAATGTTTGACAATTTGGAACAAGTGTTCGAAAACGCTTGACACTCAAACATTTGTTTGATAAAATAGTGTTATGAGAAACAAAAACATTTTTAGTCAACTATATTTTGGCAATCCGGCTAACGAACGGATTTCACGGACACCCGAATATATTAAAGCGGGAAAAGAAACAAGCAAAGCATTTGATGATTTTCGCAATAACTTGTCTAACGAAAAACAAGAGTTATTAGACAAGCTATATAATTTAATTATGATTGAGAATTTTGAGGAATGCTTTTGCAATTATGCCGAAGGGTTTAAGGTTGGGTTGCTTATGGGGATAGAAGTTGCGGGTGGTTGTGAATAAAAAACATATGTCTCGTAATAAACACCCCGTCACTTCGTGCCACCCCTCTTAAAAGAGGGGAATTGTAATAGCTTTGAATCCAAATTCCCCTCTTTTAAGAGGGGTGGCACGAAGTGACGGGGTGTTTATCCAATTGATATTTTGAATAACTCTATTGTCGTGTCGCTTTGCTCTTCGCAATAACATAATCTATCCGCTCAAATTAAAATCACAAACCGATTGAGTTGACTTAAATAATCGGCATATGCTATAATGACATCATATGCCGATTATTGAGATGGATAATGTAAGTTTTGCCTACGGTTCGGGGGAGGAAATCACTCCTGTGCTGGAGGGTTTTTCGTTATCTATTGAAGAAGGGGCTTTTGTTGCACTTGTGGGGCGTAACGGTAGCGGTAAATCTACATTGGCGAGGCTTTTTAACGCACTCAAACAGCCTGACGCAGGAGTAGTTAAGGTTGACGGATTAGATACTGATAACGGGCGTAATGTGTTTAAGATTCGCAAGACGGTGGGAGTTGTTTTTCAAAATCCCGACAATCAAATGGTGGCTACGCTTGTAGAGGACGATTTGGCTTTCGGACCGCAAAACTTGGGATTGCCACCAGAGGAAATTGAGGCGAGGATAGATTGGGCGCTTGAGGCGGTCGGAATGAGCGGACACCGGCGCAGTATGCCGCATAGGCTTAGCGGCGGACAAAAACAGCGGATAGCTATCGCAGGTGTGCTTGCTATCAAGCCGAGAGTTATTGTGCTTGACGAGTCAACCAGTATGCTTGACCCGCAAGGACGCAGAGAAGTGCTTGATGTTGTTAAGCGGCTTAACAAAGAGGACGGAATGGGAGTTATTATGATTACCCATTTTATGGAAGAGGCGGCGGAAGCGGACAGGATAATTGTGCTTGATAAGGGCAAGATAATTTTGGACGGCGGTAGAGAGATTTTTGAGGAGTCGGACAAGCTATTGGAAGCAGGGCTTGATGTGCCGCCTTTTGCAGGACTGGCTAATGAATTGAGGGGTAGAGGGATAGCGTTAGGACGAGGGGTGGTTACGGCGGAGGAACTTGTGGAGGAGCTTTGCAAATTACGCTAGCGTAATTTGCAATTATATTTGCCCTGCGGGCAAGTGAGATTACTTCGTAATTATATTTACTTCGCAAATGATATTGCCTTTGGCAATGAAAGGGCAAATATAATATCATTACAAAGTAATATCATTGCGATAGCAATATCATTTATCAAATGAAAGAACAAGACGACAGAATAATCACCCCCAATATTCTTGAGGGGGACACAGACCTGCTCCCTAATTTAAGACCTAAGAGTCTTAAGGAGTACATAGGGCAGGATAAAGTTAAGGATAACTTGACTACTTTTTTGAATGCGGCAAAAAAGCGTGGCGAACCGCTTGACCATACGCTACTGTACGGACCGCCCGGATTAGGTAAGACGACACTATCGCATATTATCGCACAAGAGATGGATGCTAGGCTGCATATAACCAGCGGTCCTGCGATAGAGAGAGCAGGTGACTTAGCGGCGATACTGACTAACCTCGGTGAGGGCGATGTGCTTTTTGTTGACGAAATCCACCGCCTTAACCGTGCTGTTGAGGAGATATTATATCCTGCGCTTGAGGACTATGCCCTTGATATAGTAATCGGCAAAGGTCCTGCGGCGAGGAGTATGAGGCTTAATTTGCCTAAGTTTACGCTTGTGGGGGCGACCACTAGAGCAGGTATGCTGACAGGTCCGCTTAGGGATAGATTTGGGATTGTGTGCCGTTTGGAGATTTATACTCCGGAGCAGCTTGATATTATCGTCCGCCGAAGTGCGGGGATTTTGGGCGTGGGAATAGAGGGTGAGGCAAGTCTTGAGATAGCAAAACGCAGTAGGGGAACACCCCGTATAGCCAATCGTCTTTTGAGGAGAGTTAGGGATTTTGCAGAGACAGGAGACGGCAATGGGGTAATTACTAAGGCAGTCTCGGCAACCGCACTTACGGCTCTTGATGTTGACCTTATCGGACTTGACTATATTGACAAAAAGGTATTGGACGCCGTAATCAACAAATTTGACGGCGGTCCCGTAGGGCTTGATACAATCGCCGCCGCAATAGGAGAGGATGGCACAACTATCGAGGATGTTGTAGAGCCGTTTCTGCTCCAGTTAGGCTTCTTAGCACGCACCCCCAGAGGACGCACCGCAACCGCCGCCGCCTACCGCCATATGGGTATCAAGCCCAAACGGTCGCAGGTCAGTATGGAGGAGATTTGAGTAATTAGGAATGTTGCTAAGTTATTTAGAAAAGTCAGTTGTTGCAAAAAATGCAACAACTGAAAACGGCGGAAATACAAAATTGGTATTCGGGCGGTCGAGGACGCCCGCCCCTACAACTTGCAATAACAGTATTAGTTGAAAAACACAAGTGTGGGGGACTCCGTCTTCGGCGTCCCGACTACCGAACAAAACTAGCATTATGAAAAAATTAAGTACAAAAGATTTTAATTACCATTTGCCTGAGGAGTTGATTGCGCAGACTCCTATTGAGCCTCGTGACCATAGCAGGTTGCTTGTTTATCATAGGGCGACTAAGAAGATTGAGCATAGGCATTTTTATAATGTTACGGATTATTTGGGAAAGGACACCGTAATGGTGGTCAACAATACTAAGGTTATGCCGGCGAGGCTTAACGGGTATAAGGAGACGGGCGGAACAGTTGAGCTGCTTTTGCACAAGCGGATTAATCTGACCGATTGGGAGGTTTTGATTAAGCCTGCTAAGAGGATTAGTGAGACAACTCCTATACTTTTTGCCAGTCCTAAACTCAAGGCTCATATGGTCGGCTTGGGCGAGGACGGGACGAGGATTGTCAGATTTGAGTTTGACGGATTGTTTGAGGAGATAATTGACGAAATCGGGTCAATGCCGTTGCCTCATTATATTAAAGGGTATAATCCTAAGGATAAAGAGCGTTATCAAACGGTATATGCCAAGCATGACGGCAGTGCAGCCGCACCTACAGCTGGTCTGCATTTTACGCCTGAGCTTATGAACAAAATCAAGACAGGCGGTACGGATATTGCCGAGGTTCTGCTCCATGTGGGCTTGGGGACTTTTCGCCCTGTTAAAGTTGACGATGTGACTAAGCACAAAATGCATTCGGAGTTTTATAGAGTTGATGAGGCTAATGCCAAGTTAATCAGTGGTGCGAGAAAAGCGGGCAAAAAGATTGTGGCGGTGGGGACAACGAGCGTCAGAACGCTGGAGACGGTTTATGACGAGTATAAGGACATTGTGGCTTGTGACGGCGATACAGAGTATTTTATTTATCCGCCGTATGAGTATAAGGCGGTTGACGCTTTGATTACTAATTTCCATTTGCCCGAGAGTACACTTATTATGCTTGTTGCCGCTTTTATCGGACATAAGGAAACAATGGATTTGTATAATTTGGCGGTTAAGGAAAAATACAGATTTTTTAGCTACGGAGATGCGATGCTTTTGCTTTGAAAAAGCAAAAGCAATTATATTTGCATTGAAGGCAAGTGATATTACTTTGTAATTATATTCACTTCGTGAGTGATATTGCCTACGGCAATAAAAAGGCAAATATAATATCATTCGAGCATAGTGAGAATATCATTGCGTAGCAATACCATTAAAGCAGGTGCATATGAAACACTTTATATCAACCGAAAACATTACAAAAGAGCAGTTGGAAAAATTGTTTGAACTGGCGAATAAAATCAAAGCCGACCCTAAAAAGTATGCGGAGGCACTTAAGGGCAAGATTGTCGCTACGCTTTTTTTTGAGCCGAGTACAAGGACGAGAATGTCTTTTGAGTCGGCGATTTTGCGGCTTGGAGCTGATTTGATTTCTACCGAGAACGCCCGTGAAAACGCCTCGTCTACAAAGGGCGAAAGTCTGGAGGACACAATTAAGGTTGTCAGCGGTTATGCGGACACCATTGTTATGAGGCATTTTGAGGACGATTCGGCTAAGCGAGCAGGTGCGGTGTCCTTCGTGCCAGTGATTAACGCAGGGGCAGGCGGTGCAGAGCATCCCACGCAGGCGCTACTTGATGTTTTCACATTACGGACTAAGAAAAAAAGTCTTGACGGACTTAGTGTCGCCATAATGGGTGACCTCAAATACGGTCGCACGGCGCATTCTTTTATCAAACTGTTGTCGCTTTATAAAAACATTACGGTATTCGGATACAGCGTCAAAGGACTGGAACTTGGAGAGGAGTATATAACTTTTCTCAAAAAAAGAGGTGTCAAATATATTCCAGTTAGCTCATTTGATTTGCTTCCCCGTGATGTCGATGCGATTTATCAGACACGCATACAAAAAGAGAGGTTTGGCTTTGAGGGTTTGGATACTACGCTTGTTGATTTTGGCAAGTTTTGTATAGATAAGTCAGCTCTCAAAAGTCTTTCAAAAGACACGCTCATAATGCATCCGTTGCCTAGAGACGGCGAAATTGACCCTGCCGTAGACACCGACCCAAGATGCGTATACTTTGAGCAAGCGCAAAACGGGGTGTATACAAGAATGGCGTTGTTGTTGACAATGGTCAACAATTAGGAATTAGGAGTTAGGAATAGTTGACGAGATAATGCATAACGCAAAATGCAAAACGCATAATGTCGGACGAAAGTTAAGCTAGTTCATTATCAAGTAGAACACTCGTCAACCATTATGCGTTTTGTGTTATGCATTTTGCATTATTAACACTTTCTAAGCGGATTTTTTATGTTCAAATATCAACTACTACACACCTGCAAGCAGACAGGGGCGAGATTAGGGCGGTTGCATACGCCGCACGGGGTTATTGAGACACCTGCGTATATGCCCGTGGGGACGCAAGCCACCGTTAAGGCACTTGCTCCGTACGAATTAGAGGAGATAGGGTCGCAGATTATTCTTAGCAATACCTATCATCTTTTTTTGCGCCCCGGACACGATATTGTCGCTAAGGCGGGCGGCTTGCATAAGTTTATGAATTGGAATCGCCCCATCCTTACAGATAGCGGCGGCTTTCAAGTTTTTTCTCTGTCTTCGCTTAGGGAGATATCCGAAGAAGGAGTAATGTTTGCCAGCCATATTGACGGAAGTCGCCATATGCTCTCGCCCGAAAAAGCTATGGAAATTCAGCACGCATTAGGGGCGGACATTATTATGGCTTTTGATGAGTGTTCGCCTTATGGTGCTGACCGCAATCAAGCCGAGACTGCACTCAAGCGGACACTTAGGTGGTTAGACCGTTGCAAAAAAGCACACGGACGCAATACAAAACAAATGCTTTTTCCTATAGTTCAGGGTAATATGTATGATGACCTAAGGCTTATTTCGCTTAAAGAAACTTTGCCCTACGCTAAGTGCGGTATAGCTATCGGCGGACTTTCGGTAGGCGAGCCAAAAGAGGATATGTACCGCATACTTGATACGCTGCAACCTCATTTGCCAACTAATATGCCGCGTTATCTTATGGGGGTGGGCAGTCCCGATTATCTTATAGGGGGAGTGCTTAGAGGGATAGATATGTTTGATTGTGTGCTTGCTACTCGTATCGCCCGTAACGGCACGGCTTTTATCGGGAGCGGCGCAGGTAAAATTGTTATTCGCAACTCCGAATACAAAGATGATTTCGGTCCGCTTGACCCCGATTGTGATTGTTATTGCTGTAAGAATTTTAGCAGGGCGTATCTTCGCCACCTAGTCAATGTCAACGAAATTTTGGGCGGCAGATTGATTAGTCTGCATAATCTCCGCTTTTTGCTCCGTCTTGTGGAAGATATGCGTAAGGCTATCGCCGAGGATAGGGTAGGCGATTGGGTGAGGGAAAATGGGGCATTGTATAACGAATAATGTCGGATAAAAAATGTTTTGTAGAGGCGGGCATCGACCGCCCTAGTAATAATTATCCGTATTGTTTCGGGGGTATACTTTTTCTTCTTATCTTTTAATTTTCCATAATATTATTTTGCGTACAACCAAAAATTGTTTATGAATTTGATTGACTTATTAGACGCAATATAGTACTATGTATACGGGGTAATAGTGATGTGTAACGCAATACGCAAAAAATGCTGACATAAACAGGCCTAGCATTGAGTGGTTGACATGGGACATCTAATAATATAAAACCCACATTATTTTATTTTTTTGGGACAGGCTGACCAAGTTTAAGATACAACGCTTTAGATTAAATTAATAAATGTTGGAAAAGTAAATTTGAAATGCCGACGGTTCTAAAAATCGGAGGATATAAAAAATATGGTTCCAGTAGTTGTAACCGCTATAATTGTCGGCATCCTGTGTTTGGGTGCGGGTTTGGCAATAGGGATGTTTGTCAACGCAAAACTATCCAAAAAGAAACTCGGCGACGCTAAGGCACTCGCCACCAAGTATATCAACGATGCGATGGCAGAGGCTAAGACACTTCGCAAAGATGCTATGCTTGACGCTAAGGAAGAAATTTTTAAGCAAAAACAAGATGTAGAAAAAGAAATCAAAGAAAGACGGGAAGAGGTCAAGAAGTCAGAAGACAGGATTTTGCAAAAAGAAGACGCTCTTGATAAGAAAAACGAAGCATTAGACAAAAAAGAAGAAGGGCTTGACAAGAAGATTGAAGCACTTGATGAAGTCAAGAAGGGATTTGAAGACAGAGAAAAAGAAATTGCTAAAAAACAACAGCTTGTAGATACAGCGCATGAAAAAATGGTTACCGAACTTGAAAAAGTTGCGGGGCTAAAAAAAGAAGATGCTAAAAAACAATTAGTTCAAGAACTTGTTTCTGACGCTAAAATCGAAGCGGCTAAGATGGTAAGAGACCTTGAGCAAGAGGCAAAAGAAGAAAGCGACAAAAAAGGTCGTGAGATTTTGGCTCAAGCTATTCAAAGATGTGCTGTTGACCATTCGGCGGAGATTACCGTGTCGGTTGTTCCTATACCGAGCGACGATATGAAAGGCCGCATAATCGGGCGAGAGGGGCGTAACATTAGGGCACTTGAGAGTGCAACAGGTATTGACCTTATAATTGATGACACTCCCGAGGCTATTGTGCTTAGCGGTTTTGACCCTGTAAGGAGAGAGATTGCAAGACGCACTCTCGAAAAACTCATCGGTGACGGACGGATTCATCCGGCTCGTATCGAGGAAACTGTCGAAAAAATCAAAAAAGAAGTCGAAGGCATAATGAAAGAAGCCGGTGAGCAAGCGGTCTTTGATGCGGGGGTTTATAATCTTAGTCCCGAGCTTATCAAGCTATTGGGCAGACTTAAATACCGTACGAGTTACGGACAAAATGTACTCAAGCATTCGCTGGAAGTCAGCTTTTTGGCGGGAATTATGGCACAAGAAATCGGTGCGGATGTTAAGCTCGCACGGAGAGCCGGACTGCTCCACGACATCGGTAAGGCGATAGACCACGAAACAGACGGCACGCATATTTCAATCGGTGCGGATTTGGCTAAAAAGCATAAAGAGAACGCTGATGTAATACACTGTATTGCGGCACATCATAATGATATTGAGCCGGAAACTGTCGAGGCGGTGCTTATTCAGGTTGCTGACGCTGTCAGTGGTGCAAGACCGGGAGCAAGGAGAGAGAGCCTTGAGAATTATGTCAAGAGGTTGGAACAACTTGAGGGTATTGCTAGCGGTTTTGACGGAGTTGAAAAGTCGTTTGCTATACAGGCAGGTCGGGAAGTCAGGGTAATGGTTAAGCCTGATAAGGTAAGTGATGACCAAATCGTATTCTTAGCTAAAGACATTGCTAAAAAAATCGAGGCAGAGATGGAGTATCCAGGTCAAATCAAAGTCAACATAATCAGAGAGACCAGAAGCACAGAGTTTGCTAAGTAAAAAGACTTATCCTTAATAATACAAATTTTATTTGGTCACGAATGACCAAAGGAGAATACAATGAATATTTTAGAGCGTATAACAGACCAGATATCCAGACTAATCAATCGGTTGCCTAATGCAATTTTGAGACCTGAAATTTTTTGGTTTGTTTTTGCCGGACTAATCTTTGCGGCTTTCGTATTTATGATTTTTGTTAATGCAGGCGGCGAGGTTAGCAGGTTTAGAAGAAATGCAAACAATGTTGTGTCTAATGGAGATGACTTTGATTCGGCGGAGCAAGACCTTAACAATTTGCCCCCTCGTGCGTTTGGACTGTATTCTAGGGCTGTAGGACATAGAGTTCCTGTAAGCACAATTATGACAAAAGACGCTTGTGTGACACAGCCATATCAAAAAAGCGGTGCGTCAAGAATGGGGTCTTTTGTAAGAAGTGCAACATGGCTTATGGCAATATTGTTCTTGTTTATAGCCGTGATTGCGTGTACAGAAGACTGCTTTGTGCCGATATTGTTTGCGATGATTACCTTAGTAGTGTTCGGATATCTACTTGCAGGTATAGCAAGTGTGCTGGGACGAGGCAAGTTAAAGAAAGCCAGCAAAGCCTATGACGAACTTATAGAGTATCTAGAAGGGGAATATGTGGCTCGGACACCCCGTGTGATTGAGGAGCAAGCGCCTGCAGTACCTTATTATCAAGAAGAAGAAAAACTTACTGCAAATCACGCTATGGCGATGAGAGTGGCAGAGGACAGAAGAGTTGCCGAGATAGAGGAAATAGACAGGTTAGCGGCAGAAAAAGCAGCAGCCGAAAGGATTGCAGCGATGAAAGCTGAGGAAGACCGAAAAATCGCCGAAAGAAAAGCGGCGGAAAAGGCAGCAGAAAAAGCAGCAGCCGAAAGGGCGGCAGTACTCAAAGCTGAGGAAAAAAGACTAGCAGCAGAAACTGCGGCACTAGAAAAAGCAGCAGAGAAAGCGGCAAAGGAAAAAATCGCATACGAAAAAGCTGTGAAAAAAGCAAAAGAGGAAGAAAAACTTTCTTTCTATGAGCAAACCGACGAAGAAAGATTGGCTCACGAGGCGGCGGAATTAGAGCGTTTGATTGCTAGGACCAAAACCCCAAAAACACCTCCTCCCGAAGAAAAAAAGACAGTCAAATCGCCATACAAAACAAAAGCGGCAAATACTAATGCCGCAGTGCCGGAGGATATTGTTAAGCGTATTGACCAAATCAGCCAAGAGGGGGCACCGCTAGCTACTATGAAAGAAGTAGCAATACTTCTTCAGCAAGAAAGAGCAAAACCCGAAAACAAATCTCCCGAACAACAACGCAAACTCAACGAAGCCCTATCAGCACTACTCAAAGCAATGAGTGCAGCAAGCAAAAAGTAGAGAATCGCGATTAGGGAATAGGGAGTAGTTAAAAGAAGATAGAGAAGAAAGAAAAGAGTCTTGTCAAAAAAACGACAAGACTCTTTTTGTGTCTTAAAGGTTTGCTATCTTCTATTACACTCCAATAATAGAGCAGAAGACAACAAAAAACTCCTCGCTTGATCTAGGCGGGAGTTTTTTGTATTTGAGTTATAGTGATTATTGTTCTTTGCGACCGACTAAGTAATCAATGTCAATGTCAAAAAAGTTGGCGAGTTTTATGATTGGGGTGAGGGTCGGCTCGCATTTACCAGTTTCCCAAAAGCTTACAACGCTTTTGCTTACACCGATGGCTTTGGCTATTTCAACTTGTCCGATACCTCTTTCGGTACGGATTTGTTTTAGTCTTGTCCTAAATATTGCGGTTATAGGATTCATATTTTTACCTCCGTCAAAGCTATTATTAAAAACTAACAATTATATTATACTCGATTTTGGAGATTGTGTCAAGTGTTTTTGTAGTAGAGGCTAAGTTTAATAAAAAAGATACCGAGTTGATCCTTGACTAAAGCTAAAAAGTTAAATACCTACAATTTAACAACCAATGTCAAAATATATTCCATGACTTGATTATCACCCTGTATTTATCACCCTTAAATTTTTACACACCCAAAAATTGATTGACATATGCTCTTATTAGTTGTATAATAATTAGGTTGCTTGTGCCGATTGGCGACACTAACTACAATATATAAGCACCCTTAGCTCAGCTGGATAGAGCGTTGCGCTACGGACGCAAAGGTCAGGAGTTCGAATCTCTTAGGGTGCGCCATATGTGTGGTGCACAAACACCCCTCAGAATTAAAGGTAGATGTAACATCTATCTTTCAGACTGTAGACAAACCCCCATTATCGACTTGCCGATGATAGGGGGTTTTTGTGTTAAAAAGAAGTAGCTGAGGTGTGTGAGTATAGAGGATTTAGTGTCGGCAGAACATCTATTACGCAAAGTAGAGAGCGTGGTAGATTTTTCGTTTATCGAGAAGCGGTTAAGGATTTGTATAGTCATGTCAACTGCACGGATCGGGCAACAAAAAGAAGGCAAATAAACAAAAAACGTTATACTATAAACTTGCATATTATGTATTATATAATTCTTTTTATGGGGTGTGAAAATGAAAAGATGCAATTGCAGAAAATGTGCATTAAATATTGTTCCAAAGCAATGTTGCTTATGGTGTTGTTTATGTGGACATAGAGATCGACGCGGACCAATAGGACCACAAGGTATTCCGGGTGAAATTGGACCAATGGGACCACAGGGAGAACCCGGAGATGCGGGACCGACGGGACCGCAGGGCAATGCAGGGGAAGCTGGGGCAATGGGACCGCAAGGTATTCCGGGTGAAGTTGGACCAATGGGACCGCAAGGAAATGCAGGGGAAGTCGGGGCAATGGGGCCGCAAGGTATTCCGGGTGAAATCGGACCAATGGGACCACAGGGAGAACCCGGAGATGCGGGACCGATGGGACCGCAGGGCAATGCAGGGGAAGTCGGACCAATAGGACCACAAGGTATTCCGGGTGAAGTTGGACCGATGGGACCGCAAGGTCCTTCAGGCGGAGAACCGGGGGAACCAGGGCCTATGGGACCTCCCGGACCGCAAGGGTTACAAGGACCTCAAGGACTGGAAGGCGAACCAGGACCCGTAGGGCCGCAGGGGCCTCAAGGTGAATGTGCTTGCGACTTGACAGAACTAGAAAATCAAATAACAAATATAATCAATCAAATAAACTATATTGAGCAATTTATTTATCTTTCCGATGTTATCGAAATTTGGTCAACTGCACCCGCTTTAATCGGGCTTGGTTCAGCTGTAATTCACTCGGGGTACACTTATAATTTCTGGGGCATTGGTTCGCTTGATCATCAACAAACATTGGTTAATGGAACAACATATTATCTTATAAACTCTTCACAGTATACAGAACTAACTTATTATCAAGGCGATACCACAATCGGAACATTATGGATAGAAACGCCTACAGGCATTGTATACAATATGCCTATTAGGTTTGATGATACGGGGATATATTTTACACCTAGTAATAATATTAATAACCTCCCAATCGGTACAACATTCAAATTTACTCAAGCCTTAATTCTAGTTAATCCTAGCAGTCCGAGTCCCGGCAACTATAGTCATTAGTCTACAAATAGTAAAGGCTTGCGTAGTCTTAATTGTGGTTACAGCCTGCAATATGCCCCGAAATCGTACTAGCGGTACGATGAGCGGGCAAATTGCAGGCTGTAACCACAAAATCCTCTCGCAATCATTTTACTATTTGTAGACTAATTGACTAGAAGACTCAATATCGCTTTTTTTGAAAGTGACATAAGCACATAAATGGGGACAGGGCGTTTGTTATAGTCCCCATTTGTTCATTTGTTCGCCGTATAGGGCATATATAGAATTGCGACAAACACCCCGAACCTATCCCTCGTAACAGGAGATGACTTGCCTTTTTAATAGAGGGCAGTTGTTTAGCAATTATTTATTTCTATTAGGATTATCTGTTTAACAAAGTAGGTAATCAATCGAGCAATCAAAGAAATTTGCCAATTTAATCAAATTTTTGTGTGTTGGAATACTGGAGTATCTTTCACTTTCATAAAACTCATATAGTCTTTGTCCTATGTCAATTTCTTTACATAGATTAGCTTGTGAAATTCCTGAAGCGATTCTTAGTTCTTTTAATCTTTTTACAAATTGTAGTTTAGTCATAAATAATTTTTTGACAATTAAACTTAATTTATTCATCTTGGCTTTGTTTTGCAACATTTGTCCCAAATAATTAGGCGTAATCTAATCCAATTTATTTCGGTGGCTGATAGTCAAAATATGCTTGACATTGGCATTTATATTGTATATAATAGCTTATACCGTAAAACTTTACGGTATAAGCTATTATTATAAAGTGCATGGGCTCAAGGCAGTACTGATATATGTTCAAGATTAACCTACGACTGGCATAGAATAACGGGTTCAATTAGTGGCGGAAATCCGAATATAATAAAAAGTGCAAGATAGACTTCTGGGAGGTTGGTTTATGAAAGTAATTATAAAGAACACTGTGGTTGCAGTTATGATTGCAATGATAATGTTGGGAGCGGTCATATTGTTTGTCGGGTGCAATAGAGAGTCGCCAGTGCAACGAATTGAGCGAGTAATGGGTATTGAATTGCCAAGTGATGCAGAGGTTTTGCACGAATATAGGGAGGACAGTTTTCGAGATAGATCAGCTCGGTTCGTGCTATTTCAACTGAGTATAAATCCGTTGGAGTTTGTTAGCTTTTATAGATTTGCTAGAAGTGAAGATCCAAGCGAACTTGGTGTTGGTACGCGTTTGCATTGGGCATACAATGACACAAGAAATAATAATAACATATCTAATTATGTCGTTCCACAGGAATTTCATCCACCTTGGGAAGACGGTTTTTACTGGATAGGGGATTTCCCGCACTATTTAATATTTTTTCCAGTCAATTTATGGATTTTATATATACAGGTGCCCAGCATATAGCAAAAAAGTATGCTAGTAAAATTGAAAAACAAAAAAGGAAACAAAAATCATGAAACCATCAGTAAAAAACAAAATCATAACAATAGCAAGTGCACTTAGTTTATTACTTCTTGCGATAATTGCAATAGCAGTAACACAGCTTGCTAGCGATATATCCGTTGCCTATGCACATCAGTTTGATTGCATAGATGATAGTGATAGTGCGAAAGAAACCATAGCATATATTGAGGAAATGTTAGTTGAGCAAGACACAAATATCCTCGCCGTCTTTGAGGAAATGCTGCAATATAACAAAAACAGGCTATCAGTTGAGCCAGAGCATAGTGATGAAATCAATATGCTTATAGCAAGCATAAACGAGTCTATTGAGCAATTTGAAAGGATTCATACCTATGAATACTATGGAATCCAACCGTTTTTTATAGGCAATTTATACTATGAAGCAGCTGTTAGATCAATTGCTGCTGGATTTTGGACAGCAGGGTGGAGATTGGCATCTGATTTAATGTTTTTCAATTTGAGCAACAATATAGTAGATGTTCGTCATAGACCTGCTAGGGGATATCGTATCGCCAACACTATAAGAATTCAAAACCATGTTGCGTTTTCTGATAATGTTACAGGTTCAAATAATTTTCCGCGAGAAGCTATGCTTAATTTAATGGGTTGGTTTGGCAGTGTTTATGATGAAGACTCGCATTATGCAATTGGAGGTTTTTGGTATACTAAGACCTGTGCAGGTGGTGGAAATGTAAGAATATCTCTCATTGATAGATATGATTGGGCTCATGAAACTGGGGAAGGCTATTCTGGATTTCTCACAGCCTCATTGCTTAACACATTATATAGGGCAGAAAACAGAGGTGTGGTTACAGCTTTTTACACGGTAATTGATGTTGTGGTGCCAGGTCGTGTGCCATTTAATTTTGCATATGTGTCAGGTGGTTTTTCAATCACAGGTGTGCCACAAGGAATAGCAAGTTTTAATATGCCTGAATGGATATATGATCTCCGCATAGATCCTCGTGATGGTATATGGCCATGTGGTAATAATCATCCTAGAACCAATTTGACGCAAATTGGAGCAAACGCATTCCAGGGTTTTATGGGGTATGAATTGTACATCCCTTCCACTATTACATCAATTGGGTCGGGTGCCTTTGCTAATACAGATTTATTAGTGCATTTGACAAGCGATAGGACACATATTCAGGACGACTTGTTTAGGGGTGCACCAGTGAGACGAGTGAATATACCTAATGGAGTTACGCATATTGGAGCAAGAGCTTTTGAGGGGTTTATGGGATATGAATTGCACATCCCTTCCACTATTACATCAATTGGAGTAGGAGCATTTGAAAACACCCTATCATTAGCAAGGATAGATGTGGCAGAAGGCAATCGACATTTTGCAAGCAAAAACGGAATATTGTATAATGCTATGCTAAGTGAATTTGTGCATATACCTCTTGCACTTGGCGGTCATGTTGAGATACCGCTGGGGGTGCATAGTATACCCCAAAATGCCTTTGAGGGAAGACGGATTACAAGTATTTTTATACCAAACACGGTGACATATATGGGTGTCAGTGCATTTAGGAATGCTCGTTATTTGGAAAGAGTTGACTTTGAAATGGGAATAGATTTGTTTATAATTAATTATCATGCATTTTATGAGACAAGTAGTTTAAGAAATTTTAGTATTCCGACAAGCGTTAGATTTATTCGTTGTCATGCTTTTGAGCGAAGTGGGTTGGAAAGCATATCTATACCATGGCAAATAATCACTATTGGGAGTTATGCTTTCGCCAATACTCGAAACATGACCAGATTGGATATTTCGCCTCAAGGTGGTTCGTTAGCGATAGAGTTTGGGGCTTTTGAAGGATCTGATTTGAGGAGTGTCACGCTTCCTCATACAGTTATAAGCGTTGGAGCGTTTGCCTTTGCGTATAATCGCAATTTAACAAGCCTTACTTTTGACCATTGGAGTGGCAGTTGGCTTACAACAATTGGAGATTTTGCTTTTGAGGGGACGGATTTGAGAAGTTTGCACATACCAGGAAATGTTATGCGAATTGGTAATAATGCTTTTGCCTATAACCGCAACTTAACAAGTCTTACTTTTGGGAGTGGGCTTACAGATATTGGTAATAATGCTTTTGAGGGAACAAGGATAACCGAAGTTGTTATACCGCAGTCCGTAACGCATATTGGTAATCATGCCTTTGCGTATAACCGTAATCTAACAAGCGTAACATTTGCACCGAATAGCCGACTTGTCGCCATAGGAAATCATGCTTTTGAGGGAACAGGAATAACAGAGATAGTAATCCCTAATGGTGTAACACATATCGGCAATTCCGCTTTTGCTAATAGCAGTCTAACTAGTGTAGAATTTGGGGACAATAGTTCTTTAGTTAGTATTGGAACGCATGCGTTTTTTGGTGTAGCTATTACTCAAATCACTTTGCCCGAAACTTTGCAAATAATAGGTGCTCGTGCTTTTTCTCGAACAACTCTTGAGAGTGTTATTATTCCTAGAAGCGTAGCATTTATAGGAATTTCGGCATTTAGGGATAATGGTCTTTTGGTAAGCGTATATATCCCAGATAGCGTGATAACGATTGAGGATGTGGCATTTGATAATTGTCGTATGCTTACTATCTTTGCTGAACCGTCATATCGTCCAGTTGGTTGGAGTATCAGTTGGCATGGCTTTCGCCCTGTGGTGTGGGGTGCAGTCATGCCTCATGGTGTATCCTTGTTATGTGATGACGCGGATATTGTATATGAATATATTCTAGCACTTTATGCTGATGACACAACTAATACTTTGCCTGATGTTGGAGATGCTATTGTCACTGGCAAACAAGTTGACGAATATAGCCGTGAATGTGTGTAGAGATGATAGAATAAATTTATGTAAGATTGGAGACGGGCAAGGCAAAATTACTTGACAATAATAGTAAAATCTGTTATATTTAATTTATAGTGGTGTTCGCATTTATGGATTTGTGTTGCACCATTGACGACTAGGATTTATCTTAGTCGTCAATTAAATTTTGCTGACAGAAAAGAAATTTGGAGATAATAATGAAAAAAAACAATTACAAAGATTATGCGGCAATGTCAAGAGCGGCGGCGGATATTGTTGTCGCTACAGTTAAGGCTAAGCCTAACGCGGTTTTGGGACTTCCTACGGGCAGTACGCCTATCGGTATGTACGCTGAACTTGTTAAGGATTACAAGGCAGGCAAGGTTGACTTTAGCGAGGTAACGACTTTTAATCTTGACGAATATATTGGATTAGATACTAAGCATGAGCAAAGCTATAGACGCTTTATGCAAGAGCAACTTTTTGACCACATCAACATCAAGCCTAGCAATACGCATATTCCTAGCGGAACAGCAAAAGACCTTAATAAGGCGGCTAAGGAATTTGAAGACCTGCTCAAAAAAAGTGGCGGGGTTGACCTTTTTGTGCTAGGTATTGGGACAAACGGTCACATAGGCTTTAATGAGCCTGCGGCAAGTATGCCTGCATATACACATGTTGTGGGACTTGCAGAAGAAACTATTAAGGTCAATGCGGATAAGTTTTTTGCAGGTGATATGAAAGCCGTGCCTAAGACCGCCGTGTCTATGGGGCTTGCCACCATAATGAAAGCTAACAAAATTATACTCTTGTCAAATGGCGAAAGCAAAAATGACGCCATAGCAAAAATCGACAGCCAAGTCTTGACACTCGATTGCCCTGCAACGGTACTTCATATGCATAGAGATGTCACGCTTTTGATTAGCTGATAGAATAAGTAAACAAAAAACAACTTAGGGGCGGAGTGAAATTCTCCACCGGCAGTATAGTCTGCGAAGGGCGTGCGACGCCAACGAATTTGCGAACGATTGAGCTATTTAGTAGCAAGAAAGAGTTTGATTTTGGTTGGATGTCTATATGCCCCCGATGAGGTGAAACTCCTCAACCGACGG
>Ga0123355_10003245_pt1 | contig 23241 bp, 21 predicted proteins | sample TergutEmb28metaG_3_FD_89872 | JGI IMG/M metagenome (GOLD analysis project Ga0123355, IMG submission 89872) | Embiratermes neotenicus P1 segment gut microbial communities from Petit-Saut dam, French Guiana - Emb289 P1 | ecosystem: Host-associated > Arthropoda: Insects > Digestive system > Gut ... | reverse complement strand
GCTGGCAAGGCCCTCCAGCTCCCGCATAACTTCTTGCGCCGTCATTAGTCTATTCTCACTCTCCCATTGGTTGCTCTAAGGGTGGCGCCATCCGTGTCGGCGTCTACATTAACAAGTGTCACGCCGCCGTTAGTGGTACGGGCGGTAAGGTGGCCGCCTATATATGAATTCTCTAAAATAACACCGCCGTTTGTGGTGCGTAATACAAGATCGCCGGACACATCCAGCCCTTCCGCATCAACTCTGCCGTTGGTGCTGCGCAACTCCGCACTGCCTGCCCCAAAAAGATGGGCCGTCATAGCACCATTGGTGGTTCTTGCGGACACATTTTTGGCTAAAAAACCACCGCTGCCCACAATACTTACCCTGCCGTTGGTGGTGCTGATGTCCACCGTGTCAAAAGTACCATTGGCATCTGTGGGCACAAATATGGTCAGCGTGCCGCCGCCCCTGGTGCCAAAGTTAAACCACCCGCCGCGGGTACGTTCGCCAACGGTTAATGTGCCTGTGTGCCTATCAAAATTATGGCTGGGGATGACATAATTGCCCCGTGTGGGTGGAGTAAAAACCACGCCTATATGGCCTGCATTGTGGGTTTCTACATTAACCGTACCATTTATCATGCGTATGTTTAGATGGTCCACCTCGCCGGCATTAAACGTCAATGCCTGGGTTATCTCATCTCCATCGCCAAGCATCGGACTGATTGCACGAAAAACAAAAGAACCCACAGCCCACAGGCCAACCAAAGCCAGGCACAACACTAAAATTACAAGCCCTTTGCGGTTGCCTTTCTTTTCGGGCAGCTCCGGCCGCTGGCCGTTGTCCCTAATGTCCATATACTCCGTATTTCTGTCATCGTTGCTCATAATAACCTCCATAAAATCAATGATGCCACCATATACGGCTGATGATGGAGATAAGTCTGTGCGCTTTGTTTTTTACAAAATAAGCACTATGGTGCCCGCCGTAATCAACAACCCGCCAATAATGGTTTTTGCACTAAAGGGCTCGCCCAATATAGCAAAGGCCAGCACCATGGTGATAACCACGCTAAATTTATCAATAGGCACTACCCGTGACACATCACCACGTTGCAGGGCCAAAAAGAAAAACAACCAAGACGCCCCGGTGGCCAGGCCGGACAGAGTAAGGAATATCCAGCTACGCTGGCCGATGTTGGGCACTTCGCGCCACACACCGGTAATAAGGACAATGCCCCAGGCCATAAAAAGCACCACCACCGTGCGTATGGCGGTTGCCAGATTAGAGTTAACTCCTTCTATACCTATTCTGGCTAAAATTGACGTGAGTGCGGCAAAAACCGCCGCCAAAAGGGCGTATATGGCCCACATATTATCCCTCCCATGCTATTTAATTGGGCGACCATGAGATCCACCCTACTTCACCACAAAATTAACCAAACGACCGGGTACGTATATCTCCTTCACAATTGTTAGGCCCTCCAGGCGACCGGCCACGGATACCTTTGCGGCAGCCAGCACGTCATCCTTGGCAGCATCCGCCGCCACGTGGATGTTTTCGCGCAATTTGCCGTTCATTTGCACCACAATGGTTATTGTGTCCTCCGCCATTTTGGTTTCGTCATATTGGGGCCAGCTTTGGTGAAAAACAGATGTGTTGTGACCCGTCATTTCCCATAGTTCTTCCGCCATATGGGGTGCAAAAGGGGCAAGCAATATAATTATGGTCTCTATGGTTTCTTTGTCCATGCCATCTGCGCGGGCCATATCCGTCAGTTTGTTGGTATGCTCCATAAACCCGCTGACCACAGTGTTTGCGGACAGATTATCCATGCGGGTGGTAATGTCATATATCAATTTGTGGCGCAGTTGTTCGTGGCGTGGCGTGGTTTTTACGGCTTTGCCTGTGTTGTCCGCCACAAATTTCCACAGCTTGTTAAGAAAGCGAAACACGCCTTCTATGCCGTTTTCATTCCATTCGGCGTCCATTTCGGGCGGGCCTATAAATAGCTCGTACAGGCGCAGGGTGTCACTGCCGTACTTGCCTACAATGTCATCCGGCGACACGGTGTTGCCCTTGGATTTTGACATTTTTTTGCCATCTTTGTTAATCATGCCCTGGTTAAACAGCTTGGTGAAAGGCTCCACAAAGTCCACCACGCCAATATCATACAAAAATTTTGTGTAAAAACGGGCGTACAGCAGGTGCAGCACCGCGTGCTCTATGCCGCCCACATAATAATCCACCGGCAGCACTTTTTTCATAATTTCCGGGTTTATCAGCTCTTTATCGTTATTAACATCCGCATAACGCAGGAAATACCATGACGACCCCGCCCATTGGGGCATGGTGTTGGTTTCACGCTTGGCGGCTTGGTCGCATGTGGGGCATGTGGTGTTTACCCAGTCTGTGATAAGTGCCAATGGCGAATCCCCGGTGTCCGTGGGCTGATAGCTATCCACATGGGGCAGGGTTACGGGCAGTTGGTCTTCCGGCACAGGCACCACACCGCAAGCATCGCAATGTATAAGCGGTATAGGCTCGCCCCAATAACGCTGGCGGCTAAATACCCAGTCGCGCAGTTTATAATTCGTGGTTTTTTCGCCAATGCCGCGTGCGGCTAATTCTGCCGTTACGGCCTCTTTGCCCTCTGCCACAGTTAGGCCGTTAAATTTATCGGAATTTATCATCACGCCGGTATCATCCGGCGGGTCTATTACTTGTATGATGGGCAAGCCAAATTTGGTGGCAAATTCAAAATCCCGCTCGTCATGACCCGGCACGCACATAATGGCCCCGGTGCCATAATCTGCCAGCACATAATCGGATATCCATATCTGGAGCCGCTGGCCGCTAACGGGATTAACAGCATAACTGCCGAGGAAAACCCCGGTTTTGTCCTTTTTGGCCATTCTGTCCACATTGGATATTGTGCCGGCGTCTTTGATGTATTGCTCCGCCTCCGCACGTTTGTCCTCTGTGGCCAACTTCAACACCAGCTCATGCTCCGGTGCCAACACCATAAATGTCGCGCCAAAAAGGGTATCCGGTCGTGTGGTAAATACGGTTATTTTCTCGTCATGGCCCTCTATTTCAAAGTCTATCTTTGCCCCATAACTCTTGCCTATCCAGTCCGCCTGCATTTTTTTCACTTTGTCTGGCCAGTCCAGCCCGTTAAGGTCATTAAGCAGCCGTTCGGCATATGCTGTTATTTTAAGCATCCACTGGCGCAGGTTCTTTTTGGTGCTGGCTCCGCCGCAACGCTCGCAGGCTCCGGCCACAACCTCTTCATTGGCCAACACAACTTTACATGCCGGGCACCAGTTTAATGGCATTTCTTTTTCGTATGCCAGGCCGTGTTTAAACATCTGCACAAAAATCCATTGGGTCCATTTATAAAAAGCCGGGTCGGTGGTAGAAAGCTCCAAATCCCAGTCATACAGGGCTGCAATGTCCATTAGCTGGGCCTTCATTTTGGCTATATTTGTTTTGGTTGCTTCTTCGGGATGAATATTATTTTGTATAGCAAAATTTTCTGCCGGCAGCCCAAAAGCATCCCAGCCCATGGGATGCAACACATGGTAGCCCTGCAACAGCTTTTGCCGGGCCAGCACATCACTTAGCACATAACCCCGCCAGTGGCCCACATGTAGGGCATCGCCGGATGGGTACGGAAACATGTCCAGGCAATAAAACTTGGGTCGGGTGGTGTCTGTGTTAACAGGCCGCTCTTCCCAGTTTTTGCGCCATTTTTGCTCTATCTGCCTAAAATTATACTTTCGCTCTTGCATACGCACACGCTCCTTTAACTTCACATTATATCACAGGGGCGTGGCATATTCAATACATTGACGCGGCAATAATTTTGCTGTATTATTGTTGTGAAATCAAAACATCGAGGAGAGTAAAAATGGATTCCATAAAAATGATAAAAGACCTGGCCGCGGCCTTTGGCGCACCAGGGTTTGAGGACGATGTTGTTGCCATAGCCAGACAATATGCCCCAACCGGTAGCAAAATTGTAGAAGACAACCTGCGCAACCTGTACATCTGCCCAAAAAATGAAGAAAACCCCAACTTGCCCACGGTGCTGATAGATGCCCATTCTGACGAAACATCCCTTATGGTGCAGGCCATAAAACCCAACGGCACCCTGGTTTTTATCAGCCTGGGGGACTGGGTGCCAAATGTCCTACCCAGCCAAAAAATGTCCATAAAAAACCTGGACGGGCAATTTGTCACCGGGGTTGTGGCCACAAAGCCGCCCCATTTTGGCATAGACGAAGGGCCGCTGTCCATACACCATATGGTTATTGACATTGGCGCGTCCTCCAAAGAAGAGGTGGAAAATGACTTTAAAATAGCCCCTGCTTGCCCCATAGTGCCAGCGACCGTCTTTGAACATGACACCCAGCGGGATATCATGATATCCAAGGCCTTTGACTGCCGCCTTGGTTGTGCCGCTGTGCTGGAGGTGCTGGAAAATATAAAAGACACGCCCCTTGGTGTAAACATTGTGGGTGCTCTTTCCGCGCAAGAAGAAGTGGGCATACGCGGCGCCAAGGTAGTAGCAAACCGTGTAAAACCCGACATAGCCATATGTTTCGAGGGGACGCCGGCCGACGACACCTTTGCCGAACCACACCTTATCCAGACCCGCCTAAAACACGGGCCTATGTTGCGCCATATTGACCGGGGTATGATAACCCATCCACGCTTTATGCGCTTTACCCTTAATTTAGCCAAAAAACTGGGTATCCCCGTGCAAGAGGCCGTGCGCACCGGCGGCTCCACCAATGGTGCCGCATATCATCTATCAAACCTGGGCATACCTACAATTGTCATCGGCCAGCCCGTGCGTTATATCCATAGCCCGCATTCCATTGCTTGCATGGAGGATTATCACAACACCGTGCGCTTAGCTACAGAAATGGTAAAAGCCCTTAATGCTGAGATAATTGCGTCGTTATAGGGAAAGGCCCCTGTTGTGCCGCAATGCAGAACATTTATATTTGTGAGAGGTTGCGATACACTATTATGAAATCAATCAAACTAATGCTTTCTGGCGGTTTTTTGGCACTGACTAGTATTTTTATTATGGTGTTAATGATTGTGTTTTGGGTAGATGCAGGAATCTCGGCCAATTCTACTGGCATCCATGCAGCTCTAATCTTTGCGCCATTTATCGGCGGGGTTGCGCTTTTTATTATTGGTTTAATTACGAAAACCCCTAATGATTAAAGTGAACAAAATAAGCAATCTGTGGTGCAAGGCATTATTACATCTTCGGTTCCCGAACGGTGTAGGTGCGAAAGTATCCATCAGATATTTTGTAGGGGCGACCGTCCCGGTCGCCTGCAAAGGAGGATAACCATGAACACAACTCTTGTAATCCTGGCCGCAGGCCTCGGCAGCCGCTTTGGCGGCGGCAGTGCAAAACAAACCGCCGTGCTTGGCAAAAACGGCGAAATTATGGCGGATTATTCTGTATACGACGCTATCCGCGCCGGCTTTAATAAAATTGTCTATGTAATAAAGCGGGACATGGAGCCCATGTTTTCCGAGAAAATAGCCTCCAAAATAAAAGGGGCAGACGTCCGGATAGCCTTTCAAGACATGGACGACCTGCCCATGGGTTTTTCTTTGCCTTCGGACAGAGCCAAGCCATGGGGCACAGCCCATGCCGTGCGCGCCGCCCGTCATGTGGTGCAAGAGCCATTTATGATGATACATGCCGATGATTTTTATGGCAGCGATGTATATGCCACACTCAACACCTTTTTAAGGGAAGACAACGGCGGCCATGCCTATGCTATGGGGGGATATCGCCTGGAAAACACTGTGTCCGACCACGGCGGCGTGTCCCGCGGGGTGTGTACCACAAAGGACGGCTATCTGGCTCGCATGGACGAAACTCATAATATCCAAAAACGCCCCGATGGCATATGCTATCCCGCCCCCGATGGCAATATGAAATATCTGCCCGGCAGTACAATAGTGTCCATGGGTGCTTTTGCTTTCAAGCCCAGTATTTTTGCCGCAATAGAAAAAGGCTTTGCGGAATTTCTTGAGAAAAACCCGCAAAACCCAAAGGCAGAATATTTGGTTCCTGATATTGTCAGTGACCTTATAACTGGCGGTCAAGCCACCATGAAGATATTGGAAGCCAAAGGCCAGTGGTATGGGGTGACATACCAAGAAGACAAAGAAAAGGTGCAAAGGGCCATTGTGCAAATGGTAGAACAAGGACAATATCCGGAAAGACTGTTTTAAACGCCCGTCACTCGTCACACAACATCAATATGGCCGCCAAAAACATTAAATCTTGTATGTCTTTGCTGCGCGCGCCGACCTGGCCACCTTGGGCAGATATGCTCTGTTGGCTTGGGTCGGTTTTTTTGCGGGCATTATTGCCCAAAAAGCCGCGAAAAGGCTCGGGAATATTGTTTATATCAAATTTGTCCACATATATCACCGCCTTGGTGCTGTATATCTATAATAGATATGCGCCTAACCCTCGTCAAATTCCGAAATAGCGGCGATGAGCATTTCCGCAAACAATTCGCGGTCAAAACCCTTTGGAGCCACATCAAATTCCAGGTTTTCTATCTCATTGTCATCGGGATAGAAGGCGGCGGCAAAAGCCGTGGAAAAATCGCCCTCGAAAATAGCTTCGCCTTCAATGGGCCACATATCATCGCCGCGGTCCACACTAATGACGACAACCTCAGATATATTCATGCATAATCCCCTTTCTAAAAAACTCACAAGTGCAAATAACATAATATACTAAAACATTAATGCTGTAAAGAGGAAAAATAGACCTGTTTCCTGGACAGTTTTGCATAATTTTTTATATAATTCCGCCAAAAGCGGCGCGGGTGCGTTTGCGGGTCATTTCCATCAGACCCAGGGCTGTCATGCCCACAACCACTGTGGGGATGCGGTCTTTTGTCAGTTCGGCCCGCAAAAAATCCGTCAAGGCGGCAATGTCCTCCCGGGTTTTCATGGTGATGAAGTCGATGATGATGATGCCGGAAAGATTACGCAGACGCAACTGTTGGGCTATTTCTTTGGCGGCCTCAAAGTTGACTTTCAGCTTGGCCGAATCACTTTGTTTGCTTGTGGACTTACCTGTGTTTACGTCTATCACCACGCAGGCCTCTGTTTGGTCTATGATGATAAAGGCGCCGGAATTAAGCCATACACGCCTGTCGCGCAGCTTGTCCAACTGGGTCTTTATAAAAAAGTGCTCGAAAATAGGTGTCTCGGAATCCAACAGGCGGCATTTTGTGGCAGAATCATGACGAATTTTATCGTAAGTATCAGCACAGTCTGTGACTATTTCGTGGATATCATCAGAGATAATTTCTCGTAAGGTCTTGATAATGGCGGGTTCGGCCAACAGGGTAGCTGGGGCCTTTACATGAGCCCATGGGATATGTTCGTCAAATTTTGACATTGATATTTTAATTTCCGTGGCAATATCATGCTCATTGCGCCCGACGGCTTCGGTGCGAAAAATGGCAGAAAAGCCAGATGGTACAAGGGTTTTGCCCATACTGTGCAGCCGGTCATGCTCCTCGCTATCCGTAATTTTTTTAGAGATATTAATTTTGTCGCCGTCTACAGATTTCGATAATACCACAAAACGCCCGGCAACAGTGATGTTGCTTGTCGCAACAGGCCCTTTTTCGTTATAGCCGTCTTTGATAATTTGCACCACCAAAGTGTCCCCTTGCTTGACAGTCAGTTTGCCGTCAAAAAAAAGCCCTTTCTCTCGGCTGTCTCTGGTGTCCAAAAAAGCCTGGTGGTCAAGGCCGATATCCAAAAAAATAAAGCCGGTGTTGATTTTTTTTACAATGCCGGCGTAAACATTGCCAACAAGAGAGCCTTGGCCATCGGTATCTTGGATAAGCTCAACAAGTCTGCCGTTTTCTATCAAGGCTGTCAAATAGCCGTCTTTGCGGTGATGTATGAGGATTTTTTTCATGACGTGGCCTCTCCTAAATGCAGAGACAGACGAACGTATGTGATGTCCAGATCGTCCATTGAGATACCCGCAGTGTCAAGAATATATTTGGATAGAATTTCTGGTTTTAGGTTGCGGGCACTGCCTGTGGAAAGGTCGGCCAGCAGACTTATTTCATGGCTACTGGATGTATTTTTTATGGCCAAAATATCCGGGCGTATATTGGCAACGCTAAGGCCTTTTTTTGTCTTTTTTGTCATTTCTATGGTGGTTTTGGATAAAATTTGGTTGATTATTGTGTCAAATTGGGCCGCCAGGCTTTCGTTAAAGGGAAAAATGATACTGTATGTTGCGGCATGGGTCAGAGCGGCACCACCTTTGCCTGTTGGCGGTATCTCTATAGCGGACGAGATGGTGATTCCAACCGGCATTTTTGGGTTTAGGCTTGCCGCAATGTGGGCAAGGTCAACTTTTTGGGTCATATAAGCTTCCAGTATTTCGCCAAGCCCGGCCATGCCCAGGGGCAATGGGGCCGCAAAGCTAAGGATTTGGTGGGGGTTGAAGCCTTCGGAATAGGCCACAGGCAGTGCGGCACGGCGAATGGCTTTTTGGAAGAGGCTTTGCAGGTCAAGATGGCCGATGAAGCGAGCTTCTGCGGTCTTGGTAAAAAATATGCGGTATCTGTGGGCGGGTTTGCTCATTGTATCACCTGCTTTGCCTTTTCGTTTTCCTGTATCAAGAAGTCCTTGGGTACACCCGCGTCGATAAAATCCCAGGGCAAAATTTCGTTATAATCCCGTTGGCGGTGGGTATAGAAGTCTGGTGTAAGGCCGGTTTCGGCCAGGGCGTGCTGCCATATATTCCAGCGGAAGTGTTCGCTCCAGCCATCAAAACGTGCGCCGGATTCCCAAGCCAGTTGGATGGCGGCTCCAAGGCGCCTGTCGCCGCGGGCCAGAACTCCCTCCAGCACGGATCCTTCGGCATCGTGATATTTATAGTCGATGCGTTTGCCGCCGATTTTTCGTTTAACGGCGCGCTGTTTTTCCATAAATTCGTCTGCGGTGCGCTGGGCAACCCACTGGAAAGGCGTGTGGGGCTTTGGCACAAAGCAGGATGTGCTAACGGTAAGGGCCACGGGGCGTTTGCGTTGTTCTTTGGGCAGGTCATAATAAATCTCTACCAGGTCGTGGGAAAGCTTGCCGATGGCGGCAAGGTCTGTATCGTCTTCGCCGGGCAGACCAATGATAAAGTAGAGTTTAAGCCTGTCCCAACCGCCCTCGAAAGCCAGGCGGCCACCGGCAAAAATTTCTTCTTCGGAGATATTTTTGTTTATGGCGTCCCGCATACGTTGGCTGCCCCCTTCCGGGGCAAAGGTAAGGCTGGATTTGCGCACGGTTTGTACCTTTGCCAAAACGGTGCTGTTGGCGGCATCAATGCGCATAGAAGGCAGAGAAATGCTGATATTTTCTGTGGCAAAATGCTCTACAAAAAGGTCGCAAAGCTGTTCCAGGTGTGGATAGTCGCTGGTGGCCAGGGACAGGAGAGAAATCTCTTCGTGGCCTGTGTTTTCCAGTATTTGTTTGCCTTGGGCAAACAGGGTTTCTACGGATTTTTGCCTATGGGGCCGGTAAATAAAGCCAGCCTGGCAAAAGCGGCAGCCGCGGGCGCAGCCGCGGAAAATCTCCAGGGCGGCCCTGTTGTGGACGGTTTCTATAAGGGGAACCAAGGGGGATGTGGGGTAAAATGCAGTGTTCATGTTTCGCAGGGTGGCTTTTTTAATCTTTGGAGGTGCAGCAGGTGCATTGGGGTTAAAAGCGGCGATAGTGCCGTCGGCACCATAAGTTACATCATAGAAAGCTGGAACATAAACGCCCTGTATGGTAGCGATTTGCTCCAGAAATGCCCGCTTTGTGCCACCAGCTGCTTTATTGGCTTTGTAGGTCTCCAAAATTTCCCCTGCGGCTTCTTCTGCTTCGCCGATGAAGAAAAAGTCAAAAAAATCTGCCATAGGCTCCGGATTAACGGCACAAGGACCGCCGCCGCAAATGATGGGATGGGTTTCGTCGCGCTGGTCACTGCGCAGGGGGATGCCGGACAAATCCAGCATATTAAGTATATTGGTGTAGGTAAGCTCGTATTGCAGGGTAAAGCCCACGATATCGAAATTTGCCAAGGGCGTGTGGGTTTCCAGGGTTTTTAGGGGCAGGCCGTGGGCGCGCATCAGCTGCTCCATATCCATCCAGGGGGTGAAAGCGCGTTCGCAATAGGTATCATCCCGAGAATTAAGCAGGGCGTACAATATTTGCAGGCCATTGTGGCTCATGCCCACTTCGTATACATCAGGAAAGCAAAAGGCGAAGCGTATGTCCGCATCTGCAGGGTTTTTGCGTACCATATTAATCTCGTTGCCCACATAGCGGCCGGGTTTTTCGGCTTGCAGCAGTATTTTATCCGGATACATTATTGTCCTCCGTTTCTTCTGGTGTAATGTGCTTTACGGTGGTGAGGGATAGGGTGTCGCCCAGGCGATGGTGGTTTTTGTTGATGATTATGGCGATAAAGCCGAAAATATCCACAATGCGCAGGACATTGCGCACCAGGCTTTGCACCAATGTGGGTGGTTTGCCCTGCTGGTTAAGCACAACCAGGCCCAGCAGAGCTTTGCCGGGGGTGCGGCCGTTTTCGAAGACTTCAAAGTAGATATTGTAAATAGTAAGCACGGCGAAAAAACCAACGAATGTGGCGGTTATGGCGGCGGCGTTCATTTGTGCCGGGGTGAAGTCGGCACCAAAGAGCAGGGTGGCGGCACCAAAGAAAATGGCGCCAAAGATGATGGCAACCGCGATGAAATCTATGGCCATGGCCAGGGTGCGAGAAGCCAGCCCGGCCAATTTTGGTAGGCTATCCGCCGGGGTGTATAGGCCGTGAGCTAGGACGGCAAGCTTTGGGGCGATGAAGATGGTGGGGATGTATGCCAGAGCCAGAGCCAGAGCCAGCATGTGGGGGCTGTCGGCGAGGAGCAAAGCGAATTCTATAATATCTGCCGGGATAATGCCGAACAGGGCCGCCAGAGCCAGGAAAAACCCGGCGTACAGGGTTGTGTTGAATATGGATATAAGGGCCGTGGTGATGAATATCTTGAAGAAGCCCATTTTTATCACGATTTTTGCGCTGGTGATGATGGGTGAGAGAAAATGGCGACCATGGGCCAAGGCGATGTTTGTGGCGAAGAGAGCAAGCGCGCGCAGGGATATCAGTATCAGGAATATTAGCACTGCGAAAATGGGCAGCAGGGTGAACAAATTGGAGAGGTTAAGGAAAAGGATAATGCCGAGCAGGGCTAAAAGCGGCAAAAACAGAGCCAGCTGAGCCAGAATGACGGTGAAGGCGGCAAAAGAGGATTTTGCGGCTTTTTTGAACAGGCCGGGTGGTTTTATATCGGGACTGCGCAGGGTGGTTATATTTGCCGCTGACTGCCACGCCAGAAAAAACATAATGAACAACAGCATAACAAAGAAGAATATGCCAAGAAATATGCCTTCGGTTAGAGGCTGGTTGCCGGTAAAATTGGGTATGGCGGGCCAGATGACCGCCAGGCCAAGGTATGCCAGGCCGATGATGGTTATTATAAAAAGTGTGCCTATTATGGCGGATAAGGCGGCTTGAGCGGCAAAAGTGCGCCTGTAATTATCAAAGGCCCTGTCGGCCAAGGCTCCGAAATTTGTGATCTTGTTGTGGTTGTCCAAAATAAACCCTCCAGATATCGTCGATTTTCACATTATACATTATTTTTTGGTAAAAATCCAGTGAATTATTTTAAAGGCTGTTTAAGTAGAGACGACCGCCCTCGGTCGTCCGGGTTTTGTAATGATGCCAATCATCAACCGCTTTATTGACAATTTGCGGACGACCGAGGGCGGTCGTCTCTACAAGGCATTGTGTGCATGACATCATCAATGGAGATGGCGGCAGAATGCCGCCCCTACGAAAATAACATGGACAATTTGGTCAAAATGATGTACAATGGTGTGAAATGTGCAAAAGGAGCGATGAATATGAGAACACGTATAGCGGATATTTACAGAGACGCCGGCGGTTATTTGGGCAAAGAGGTGCGGTTGTCCGGCTGGGTGCGCACCTTGCGGGACAATAATCACTTTGGGTTTATAGAGCTTAATGACGGCAGTTTTTTTAAGAGCTTACAGGTGGTTTTTCAGGCGGATTTGCCTAATTTTGCCCAGGTGGCAAAATTGCTGACGGGCAGTGCCGTAAGCGTCACCGGCACATTGGTGGAAAGCCAGGGGGCAAAACAGGCCTTTGAGGTGGCGGCAACTGAGATTGTGATAGAATGCGCCGCACCGGAGGATTATCCCCTACAAAAGAAGCGACATAATTTTGAGACCCTACGCACCATGGCTCATTTGCGGCCGCGCACCAATACGTTTTCTGCTGTTTTTAGGGTGCGCAGTTTGGCCAGCCATGCTTTGCACAGGTTTTTTCAGGAGCGGGGCTTTGTATTTTTACATTCGCCGCTGATAACGTCGCTGGATGCCGAGGGCGCGGGAGAGATGTTTCAGGTAAGCACGTTGGATTTTGCCAATATGCCCGTAGAGGGCGGCAAGGTTGATTTTTCTAAAGATTTCTTTGGCAAGGCGGCTAACCTTACGGTTACGGGCCAGCTGCAAGCAGAGGCATATGCCCTGGCCTTTGGTGATACGTATACATTTGGGCCCACATTTAGGGCAGAGAATTCTAATACATCGCGGCATTTGGCGGAATTTTGGATGCTGGAGCCGGAGATTGCCTTTGCTGACCTTGGCGACTGCATGACGCTTATTGAGGACATGATAAAGTATGGCACCCGGTATATTCTTGACAATGCGCCGGAAGAGATGGAGTTTTTTGACGCTTTCATTGAAAAAGGTGTTATTGAACGGCTGAAAAACGTGGTGGAGGCGGATTTTGGGAGAATTACCTACACCGAAGCCATTGAAGCATTGAAGAAAAGCGGCCAGAAGTTTGAATATCCTGTGGATTGGGATGCGGGGTTGCAAAGCGAGCATGAACGGTATATATCCGAGGTGATGTTTAAAAAACCCGTGTTTGTGACAGATTATCCCAAGGACATAAAGGCCTTTTATATGCGCCGCAATGATGACGGCAAGACGGTAGCGGCTACGGATTTGTTGGTGCCGGCTATTGGCGAGATTGTAGGCGGCAGCCAGCGTGAAGAGCGTCTGGATGTGCTGGTGGATTCTATGAAGAGCCACGGGCTGGTGCCGGAGGATTATCAGTGGTATTTGGATTTGCGCCGCTTTGGTGGGGTAAAGCACGCCGGGTATGGCCTGGGGTTTGAGAGATTTTTGATGTATCTTACGGGCATGACGAATATTAGGGATGTTATACCTTTCCCGCGCACTGTGCGCAATGCGGAGTTTTAAGTTATGGGGCCGTATAGAGTTGTGAATCGCAGAGAGATATATAATGGCAAAATTGTGCGCATGATTGTGGATGATGTTGAGCTGCCCAATGGCAGTGTGGCCAAACGGGAGATTGTGTTGCTGCACTATGAGGGCGTGGGTATTTTGCCTGTGGATGATGAGGGCAATGTGTACTTGGTGCGGCAATATCGCCATGCCTTGGGGCAACATGTGTTGGAGATACCCGCCGGCACCATGGATGCGTTGGAAAAACCGGAGGAATGTGCCGCCAGGGAGCTTGAGGAAGAGATAGGTTATCGGGCGAGCAAGCTGACTTTTGTGATGGCGGCTAATAATGCCATTGGGGTGTCTAATGACAGGATACACATATATATTGCCGAGGGGCTGACGAAGACCGCCCAGAAATTGGACGCGGATGAGTTTTTGACTGTGGAAAAATATAGTTTGGCTCGGTGCGAAGAGATGATTGGCAGTGGGGAAATTTTTGATTCTAAGACAATTTTGGCAATTTTTGCGTATGTTGGGATGAAAAGATAGGTAAACCGGGCGGCAAAATGCCGCCCCTACGTGTGCGCGGGGCGGCATTGACTTCGGGGTGGCGGCAGTGTTCAAGCCGGAGTTAGGCCGCCGATGGGCGTGGTGATTCAGTGACATTGCCCAAGTGTTACTCTATCATATTTTATAATAATTTGCAATATAAATTAGCATAAAGTGGTATTCTGATTTCGGGTGATTGAAATGAGACCACTGAAAGACAGAGTCAGCATCACATTAGACAACGATTTGATTGAAAAAATAAAGATGCTGGCGGAAGAGGATGACAGGGCGTTTTCTCAGTATATTAATCTTGTGCTGAAGGCGCATGTTGAGGCGATTGAATCAAAAAATTCCGTAAAAGAGCGGGAATAAGAATTGCCCCGCCCATTGGCGAATAAGCTGTTATGTGGTAATTTTGCGGGCGACCACAGGTCGCCTCTACATGAGTGGTTCGTAGGGGCGGCCTGTGGTCGCCCGCAAAGCAGCTTGTTTATGGAGGCGGCGGGATGAGGCGTAAAAAACGTGATGTGGCAATGGTGCTATTGGTGATATCCATGGTTGCCGGGGTTGTTTCCGGAATACTGCGCCCGTATTTTTTTAGCGAGGCAGATTTGGCTCAGCTTGTGGCCAATTTACATCACTTTGTCACTAACTTTGATGCGTCGGCTCTTGGTTTAGGTGCTGTTGCGGAAAGCCTGCTGCGCTACGGCCGGATGCTGGTGTTGATTTGGGCCTGCGCCGCTGTGTCAAGGGTTCGTTATGCCGCCTTTTTGGTGTTGTATTTGCGTGCCATGACATTGGGCTTTTCTGCGGCTATGATGGTGGAGGCCTTTGGGGGCCGGGGTTTTGTGATGGCCATGGGGCTGTATGCTATACAAAATGCGATAATTATGCCGGTTTATGGGTATACTGCTTGTTTTATTGCCAAGAACCGGCTGGAGGCCACGCGGCCTGTGATATATACGGCAATTGCTGGCGTGACGGCGGTTGTGACGGTGGCGGCCATAGAGGTATATATGGCCCCACGGTTGTTCGAGATGTTGTTGTAGAAAGGAAGTTGGTATGCAAAAACGCATAAAATCTGTGGTGCCTATTTATGGCATGGCGGCGGTTTTTTTGGCTTATTGCTTTATTTTTCCTATGTGGCGTTTTGCTGACCTGGCTATTGGGCTAGGTGTGGCGGTGCTTGGGTTTTTTGCGCTGGGCAAGCTTTTTCCCGGTAAGATAATAGAGGTGCCCAGGGAAGTGGTGTTTGAGAAAACAGGCGATGCCGCCGCGGATGCTATATTAACCCAGGGCAGGGAATATATACGCCGATTGGGTGAACTGGGCGAGATGATAGACGACGAGGGCATAACCAAGCAGATTGTGCATCTTCAAGAAGTTTCGGAGGATATTTTTGGGTTTATTGCTAAAAATCCGGGTCATGCCCGCAAAATTAACACTTTTATGGACTATTACTATCCCACGGCCATGAAGTTTTTGCAAAGTTATGCTGACCTGTGTCAAAAAGCTGTGATAGGCGAGAATATTAGTGCGACGTTGGTTAAGATATCTGCGTCGTTGGTTAAGATAGAGGAAGCTTTTGAGCATCAGCTGGACAGCCTGTACAGCGACAAGGCACTGGACATTACCACGGACATTGCGGTGTTGGAAAATATCATGAAGCGGGAGGGGCTGTGATATGCTTAAAAACAGAAGTGTGGCATGGGCCGTGGCTGCTGTTGTGATGGTTGCGGCGGTGTTTTTTGGGGCGTGGGGCAGCTATGGGGGTATGCGCGGTGCCGCACAGGATGCCTTTGACAATGAAATTATGCCAAGGGTGCGGGATGCGTCATCCCAGGCTTTTTATATGCAGCGTGTGGCGGAGAATTATCTTAGTGACAGCGAGATAAGCGTCATTGGTATTGAGCGCATTGTGCTGGACATACAGGATGCTAACGATGTTGGTGTGATTTATGGGCTTTTTGTGGAGCTTAACCGGGCAGTGTGGGCTGTTTATGACCGGCTGGAAGATGTGGAGATGGATGAGCATAACCGCGGGCGTGCTATAAATTTCCACGCGAATTTTTTGGAACAAGACGACATTATGGCGCGGGCTGGGTACAATAATATTGCCGGTGAGTTTAATGCGGCACTAGGTGGCAATTTAGGTTTTTTGGTGAGGATGCTTGTGGATGAGATGCCCAGGTTTGATTAGGCCAGGCGGCAGAATGCCGCCCCTACACCGTCATGGCGGGCTTGATCCGCCATCTAATAAACTTGGGTTTTAATATGGGATTGCGGCTCGGAGACCGCAATGATCTACAAATGTTTTTCTGGTTAACTGTACGCAGGTGGGTTTGGCGGCAGAATGCCGCATTTTGTAGGGGACGCCGAGGCGGCGTCCCGGATAAATTACGGGAGGGGACAAAGTATGAAAAGAATTATAAGCATGATTTTGGCCGTAGCACTGGTGATTTTGCCGGTGGCAAGTGTTGTTGCCGCTAATTTTCCGGATTTGCCGGGTAATGAGGCCGTGCGTGATGAGGTGGGTGTGTTGACACCGGCTACTATAAGTCACCTTACCAATATAAACATACAGATGCGAGGGTATATCCACAGCGAGGTTATGTTTTACATCAGGGAATTTGTTCCGGCAGGCACGGACATTGCCAGCTATACCGCTGATGTTTTTGACCATTGGGGCGTGGGTGATGCAGAGCGCAACACCGGCATTTTGGTGGTAGTGGCCACGGCAGACGGTGTGGCCCATATGGTTGTGGGCGAGGGGCTGGCGTCATATATGCCACGCTCCGTTATTGATGGGTATTTTGCCGAGTATTTTTATGAATATTTTGCCATGGGCAATTATGACATGGCGGTGATGACCCTGTTTAATGCCCTGGCGAACAATATGTATCAGCTGTTTTTGCCGGCGGGACAGAACCAAGGGGCGGCTGCGCCATATTATGTGCCGCGCCAAACGCTTCCTGCCGAGGACACCGATTGGGGTGCGATAATACCGCTGCTGGTGATAATTGTGCTGGTGTTGGCGGTTATGTCATCTATGGGCAGAAACCGCAGACGGCGCATGATGGGCCCAATGGGCGGCCCGATGATTGGGCGCAGACGCTGGGGCATGGGCGGCTTTTTTGGTGGATATATGATGGGACGGCACAGTGCCAACAGGCAGCATCGCAACCAGCAAATGGGCGGCTTTGGCGGCAACCAACCCGGTGGCTTTAACCGTGGCGGTAATACCCGCGGAGGTGGAGGCGGACTATCCGGCGGAGGTGTTCCACCACGTACGGGTGGTTTTGGTGGCGGTATGGGTGGCCCAAGGCCCGGTGGCGGGTATGGCGGCGGTTTTAGCCGCGGCGGCTCAACACGTGGCGGAGGCGGCGGTATATCCCGCGGCGGCATGGGTCGCAGGAGGTAACGCTGATGTAATACGTCCGGTTACGACGGATGATATTGGGGCCTGGGCTGCTCTTTCTCGTGAATACGACAGATATGTACGGGAGTTGGCGGGGGTTTAACGTAGTGGTATGAAGGCGGCGGGACATCAAAGCCTTGCGAAAACTATATGCGGGCCAAAATTGCGCAAAATGAAGCCTTTATGGTGGCTTGTGAAAAAGGCGGGTGGCCTGTTTGGTCAATTTGGGTTTGTGTATAAGTCAGATGGGCCGGAAAATGAAATTCCTGTAAGAGCCTGCCTAAAATCTATCTTCACACGATTTTTTTTCGACATTTTTGCTCCGCAAACTATGTGCCAAAAATCGGTTCATATTAGATTTTAGACAGGCTTCCAAGAGCGATGATGAGGGGTCTGTTGGGATTATGAGCGTTTTTGTGCTGAAAATAATTGCAGTCGTCTCTATGCTTATCGATCATTTTGGGGCGGTTGTGTACATACATCTGGTGGATGGGCCAGGGCGGCTGGAGATTTACCACATGATGCGCAATGTGGGGCGCATAGCTTTTCCTGTTTTTGCGTATTTGGTTGCCCAGGGCTGTTTGCATACGAAAAATATTAACAAATACCTGCTGCGCCTGGGGTTTTTGGCCTTGGTCAGCGAGGTATTTTTTGATTTGGCCTTTATGTATGGGCGCAGCGGCATAAGCTTTGTGCGGGACACCAATATTTTTTATACGCTGTTTTTGGGTGTTGCAGCGGTGGCTGTCTATGAAAGGCTATGTCGGGGCGAAAAACCGACAGCGGCGATGAAAATTGGGCTGGCAGCGGCCGCGGTTTTGCCTATGATGTTTGTGGCGTACTATTTGTCCAGTGATTATAGCATATATGGTGTGGCTATGATATTTTTGATATATGTGGCGGGGCCTTTTGACCGTGCGGCCCGTTGCGGGGTCATGCTGGCTGTGTTGTTTTTTCTGTATTATCCATTTGGTGCGCAATATCAGTTTATTAACCCGCGCTTTTTGTTTGCGGCTGCGGCTGCGGTATTGGTGCATATGTATAATGGTCGGCCGGGGCCTAGTAACGCTGTTGTAAAATGGGGTTTTTATTTCTTTTATCCCGTGCATATTGCTGTTTTGGTGGCGGTGCGGGAGTTTATCTTGTAGATTTAAGATGGGACGCCGAGGTCGGCGCCCCGGACTAGGTTTTTGGACAATAGGTGGTAAAAATAGTGGTGCTTTATCTTTAATGTTGTTGATTATTTTATGAAATTTGGGCGTGGTTGATTTATTTTTGTAAGTGTTGACATAAGGGTGTGTCCATGTTAGAATTAAAGGGAAATTGTGGCATAGGCGTATTGCTGTGTCGCTAAACAGTGTGGTCATTCGGCCCGAAAATTGCCCAACAAAGCTTTAAACCGCTCTTTTTTCACATGGCTGTGTCAATTAGCCTTTGTTTTGTGAAAAAACCTGCGTTTTCTTTGGGTATTTTTCTGGTTGAATGACTGTGATTCGGAAAGGAGGCGTTGCGCTCTAGATTATTGGCCCGGGCGGTGGGTTATGGATATTTTGACATATCTGCTGTGCGCCTGGGTTTTTGTAGTATAACCAGTCGATAAAACCAATACGTAAAGTGGGTACGTGGAGGTTTTGGAAAAATGAAAGGAGTAGGATGAGATTGAGTAAGAGAAATGCACGAATTTTTGGCCGTGTTGCCGCGTGGACTTTGACATTAGTTATGGTTCTTTCGGCACTTAATTTGCCGGTTTTTGGTTCCGCTGCTTCTGGTTTTGGCGTTGCACCTGTACCACAAGTGCCCGTTGCCGAGGTATCGGAAGACTTAACCGCAGCGATTTATGAGGCAATTGCGGAGTTTTTTGAAGGCATAGAAGAGCAATACGAGGAAGTTGCGCCATTGGCTGAGCCGACAGATTTTCCGCCCCATTGGACGCAAGCAGGTACCACTACATATGCCCAGGGCAATATTGCCCGTGTGGCTACGGCTACCACCCAGCACGCCAATGGTGCTAATACGGGAGCCAACGCTATTAACGGCACAATTCCTACCGCCGCCGGCAACAACCATTGGAACACATGGGGTGCCGGAGCAACCGTAGGTTCTCAAACAAGCCCTGTGTGGCTGCAATTGAGCTGGAACGCCCCATATGTAATCGAAGGTTTGCGCGTAATGTGGCATATCTTTACTGACGCTGGTGTTCAATGGCCAAGAGCGGCAAATGCTCAGTTTTTAAATGATCAAGGCCAATGGCAGGATATTTTTGCTTTTACCCCTACAGCCGGCGTTGCAACCGCTGCTGACCCTAACACTCCAATTGGCGTAGACGGAAGATCCGGTGCAAACCCGGCAAATCGTCCTTGGCCAGCCCCAACATCGTGGGCGCCCAATCCTGTATGGAACGTTGTGGAGTTTCCTGCACCTGTTGAAACAACCGCTCTTAGACTTTTAGTGTTTGGAGCAAAAACGGGCGGCACATCCCCGGGTATTGGCGTAGGCGCCTTTGAGGTATTTGGCGCACAGGCTGCACTTGACCCTGTTACCCTTATGTCTATAGGCAATATTACAGTTGTATCCGGTGCTGACCTTCTTCCTGGTACTGTTCTCAGAGCCGGCGATTTGGTATTTGACGGCGTTGCGGGTCCTTTCCATGAAGCGGCTGTAAATCTTCAATGGCAAAGAAGTGCAAGTGCGGACGGCCCATGGACAAATATTGGCGGCGCAACCGGCCGCAACTACACAACTATTTCGGCTGATGCGACTAACTTTTTAAGAGTTGTGGCAACTTCCGGCAATGCTGCCATTCTTGGCGGCCCTGTAAACACAGCGGCATTTGGCCCAATGGCGGCCGTGCCTGTGTGTCCGGCGGATGGCTGTTATCGTTCTGCATGTCTGGTTCACTGCCAAGTACCTACTTGCGCACAAATAGCGCGTCTTTGTGAGTGCGTTGTATGTCATCATTGCGTAAGAGCAGGCAGAGAAGAATGTAACCTTATACCTGGACAATGCTTTAAAAACTTTAAAAAGACAGCGGTATCTTGGCCGGGTGGAGCTAACCCCAACCTTATACCTGCAAACTCTATCGAAACCGAACACTATATCATCATGTGGGAGAACACAGGCAGATGGGCGACACACAGACCTGATTCCGAGTATATGTACCTTAACCACAACCAGCTTTGGGTTCCTTTGGATATACTTGCCGCGGAAGTAGACAGAATATTTGAACACTTCTTGTTTGAAATGGGTTTCCATTATGCTCATGACCGTGCACCAGCTGCCGGCAGAGTAGGCGGCAACCAGCTTTATGATTCATACAGAGGCGTATTTAGATTGTGGTACAACGCGGGCTGGACAGCCAGCGGCGGTACTGCTACACACTTCTGCCCGGTATGTAATGCCAACCGTGGTGGTATCCAGCAATTCCAGCAATCTGTTGGCGCAACACGTCCTATGTTTAACCCTCTTACAGAATGCTATGGATTCCCAACTGTTGTACACGAGATGGCTCACAGCTTCCAGGGTTCTGGCGGCGCAGGCCCTCTTGGCCATGCAGAGCTTCATTCGCAGCACAGTGTTATGAATGTTTATCCCCATGTATTCTTCTGGGAGCATCATTATTTTGGTGCGCAAGACTTTAGCCACATGGGCTTTGAAGCAACAAATATGGTATGGTCTAATCCTTTGTTCTATGAAGACTGGGCCAGCACCCACGGCAAAGACATTATAACAAGATTGGCTCGTTCAGGTCATGGCGGCGACGTTCTTAACCGCTACAGGCTGTATTTTGACCTTACACATGACCAAATGGGCGACAGGATGTTTGATTCGGCCCGCAGAATGGTAACATGGGATATGGACACCCTTAGGGATTATGTCCAGCCGTTTTCTAACATGCATTCTGCCGGATTTACCAATGACGGCGGCGACTGGTACCGTGTAGCGCGCGGTCTTGCTCCTAACCCATGGGGCTTTAATGCTGTTCGTTTAGAGGTTCCGACAGTTGGCAACACAGTTACCATTGATTTTAGAGGAGCTTTGCAATCCGAGTTCTTTGGCGGCACCAACAACACAGGCGGCGGCCGTCAATTTGGCGCAAACGACAACCAAGCCGGCTGGCGTTATGGCTTCTTGGCTATGACAGAAGACGGCACGCGCCATTATGGCCAAATTCATTCCGCTAACCTTGCAAACCGTGAAGGCACTGCGACCTTTGTTGTGCCTGAAAATACCGAATATCTGTGGTTTGTAGTATTGGCCGCACCTGTTGTAAACTGGAACAACGCACACGCGGGCGCAGCCAACGGAAACCATACCTGGGTTTATGACCTTAGGTTGGGTGCCAATACATACTTTAACACACGTAATGTGGGCGTAGTATATACCACCAGAGTAGACACATCTGTATTGGAAAGCTCTATAGCTGCGGCGCAAGCTGTTGTTGAGCCTTGCGAAGACCTTGTGGATGCCATTGCGGCGGCCCTTGCTCTTGATGCGGATGCCACACAGGCGCAAGTTACTGCGGCAACTACTGCAATTCTTGCACTTATCTTGGATATAAACCAAGATACCCAAGGCAGATTGAACCAAGCAACAGCCATAACCTGGGCAAACGGCAATATTGCCCGCAACACACCGGCACAGCCTTACAACGGCACCCTTAGATTAAGCCACCTGCGTTTCCATTTCGACAGTCCGGTTGGCCATACATCCAATGCCAATGCATTGCGCAACGGTACTTTGAGCGGCGGCACCTGGTCTACATGGGCAGGCTTTATTGATGGCGTTGGCGGTGCTTCTATGATGCCATTCCCTCACAACTCTTCCCCAACACCACGTTGGACGGAGCATACCGGCTGGGTTAACGGTGACCCAAGAGACCGCCACTTTATGACAATGGAATGGCCGAGCATTATGCAGATTGACGGCACCAGAGTTTTGTGGCATCAAGGTGATCCTCATATCGAATCACGCGAACGCGGCGTGGCCTTTGCAGGTTTCTTTGGCCCTGATGAAGATATTTACGTAGAATATCTGTGCCCCAATACCAACCAATGGATAAGAATTGAGCATATGATCAATGAAGCCGGCGAAGGTGTTGGCACCATGGGCAATAGAGTTGAACCCGGCTTTGCCCACAGATTGTGGAACGGCGTGGCTTTTGAGCCTGTGTACACAAGATCTTTGCGTATTAATTTTGCCAGATCACCATTTAGCGGATTGTTTACTGCTACAGGCGCAACCCAATGGGAGATCTTTGGCGAATCCAGACCTGATTTTGATCTTAACGTATTTAACAACGGTAACGACAACGTAGCAAGCATAGCCGGCACCATCCGCATGTGGACCAGACTTAATGGCGTAAACGCCATTGTACCTTATGCAGACTTAGATGTAACAGCTACATTCCCCAATGGCCAATGTGCTATGGATGTTGTACGTATTAACCGCATATGGAACAACCCCGGTTATGTTAATATGATTGACGTTGACAAGAATGTTAACTGGCAACGCATCTACTTTACTGCCACTTTATATGGCCAAACAGTAGAACTCGTACTCCTCAACAACAGAGCTGTGCCATTCACCCTGGACATCTTCAACAATGGCCAAGGCGGCACACCAAGCAGACCTAATGCATCATTGGCCCAAGGCGGCACAATACGTATGTGGACACAGCTTGGCGGAGTAAATGCTCCTGTAACACACGGAGACCTACAAGTAACAGCTGTACTTCCTAACGGCCAATGCGCACTACAGTTTATACACATTAACCATATGTGGGCCAACCCGGGTAATGTAAACCATATTGATGCCAATGCAAGAGGCAACTGGCAGCGTATATACCTTACAGTCACCCTTACAGGCCAGACCGTAGAAGTAGTACTTGT
>Ga0123355_10003243_pt1 | contig 23252 bp, 19 predicted proteins | sample TergutEmb28metaG_3_FD_89872 | JGI IMG/M metagenome (GOLD analysis project Ga0123355, IMG submission 89872) | Embiratermes neotenicus P1 segment gut microbial communities from Petit-Saut dam, French Guiana - Emb289 P1 | ecosystem: Host-associated > Arthropoda: Insects > Digestive system > Gut ... | reverse complement strand
TACTACTTGCCCATTGATTGTCGGTGATGAATCGCCAATGGTCAAAATTATCTCCGTATTTGCCCTATTTGCAATAACAGTTTGTGTTGCACTATTCCAATCAACATCCGCGCCCAAAGCTTCAAATATAGCACGAAGCGGAACAAGAGTTCTGCCGTCAATAATCTGCGGCGGAACATCAAAAGTTAAGGGAATGTCATCTAGGAGGACATTGATGGGCAGGGCTGTAGGTGGAGTATGTGGTGGTGCAGTGACTGTAGTAACGTTAAGATTCAAGAATCCTACACCGCCTGGGCCTGCAACTTGTTCCGGGGAGAGAGTTACTGTGCGATCACCTAATTCACCATGCACATCCCACATCCAAGTCCAGACCGTTCCATCGCTTTTTATTGCCGCCGCATTTCCCTGGTTTGAAGAAATAGCAACCACATTATTTAGACCTTGTATTTGTGTAGGAACACCGAAGAAATTGCCTGATCTTCCAAATCGATCAATAACAAAGGAGTTGCCCCAAACAAAAACCGTACCATCAGCTCGCAACGCATAAACATGACCCCAATCCGCCCCCATATTAAGTGATAGCGAAACAATGCTTTGAATAACGTTAACTTGTTGAGGCCTGTGGACACTGGGAAAGTTTACTCCGTCATTAAACTGATAGAGTGCAGCAACAATTCCCCATGCAAATACAGACCCATCACGTTTTAATGCGTAGTTTCCTAATCCACTAACTCTGCTTGATGATGCATCCAGTATCTCTTCAAGTCCCTGCACTTGATAAGGAGAACCATTTACCTCTCTCCATGACCAAACTGTTCCATCGCTTCTTACGGCTAGTTGCCGCGAGATTGCAGTAATGTTGTAGAGATTTTGAACTTGTGTAGGTGTTGTTATATTAAGGCCGGAACTCAAGTCAAGGTTTCCCCAAACCCAGACAGTACCGTCGCCTCTCAATGCTGTGACCGCTTCAAGAAAAGACCACTGTGAATCAATTGCGTAAAGAGCTGTTATATTACTTATGCCTTGAACTTGCACAGGTGTCAGATGTGTAACTACCGGATTTACACCTCTTTCTCTTCTCCCTAGATCATCCCAACCCCATATCCAAACAGTTCCATCGTTTAAAACTGCGAAAGAAGTGCTTCCGAGCGCGGCAACATATATTGCATTGTTAATGCCCTGTACTTGCACAGGCACATGACGATCTGTTGTAGTGCCATCGCCTAACTGACCATGAAAATTGCGTCCCCAAGCAAGCACTGTACCGTCAGACCTGAGAGCAAGAGTGTGACCACCACCTACAGCAACCATCGGTTCTGTCGAAAATGATGCTGCCGCATCCGGCGGAAAAACTGTGCTTAACATCAGTATCATAAATGCCGCCAGAAATATGCTAATTGTTTTGGTATGTATTCTTTTCACTGTAAAAGCTCCTTATCTTCGTGTTGCTTACTCCGTTTAATCTGGTTGCTCTTCTTAACTGCGATAATACGGCCTTTTGAATTGACTATGTACTAATAATAACCATCTGCGTTGCAGCATCCCAGCCAACAAAACACCAAATAGTCAATTACGACCCACGATAAGCGTTTATGCTTTGAGTAACAGAGACAGTTATCCTATCTTGCATTTCAGTTAGCGGTTCTACCTGTGTAATCGCTCCTATGGGAAGAGTAGGTGTTAGGGTCATGGTAGCTCCGTCAATAAGAACATGATATGCAACAAGGGGATTGTCAGCCGCATCGGTAAACAAACCCTCACGAGACCAATCGACATCGCAGCAGCAACCACGCCAACATATTGCAGAAACTACATTAAGCAACCGCCCGGCACTATCCCTGTAAAGAAAGGCATACATAGTCTCATATACTTGCCTGTATCCCCCATCAACAAATGCGAAAAATCGCAATGCAGGATCCGCTGCGCTGGGCATATTAAACCAGTCAATAGATCCAATGCTAATAAGCGGAAATCCGTTCACGTTAAAATCATACACCTGAAACCGAAGTGCCACGTCAAAGGATACTCCGAACTCATGGGTTCTTATGTCGAAAAACGATGTAGTATCATCTAAGATGTTTCCCCGGACATCAAAAAGAGCCGTTTGGTCATCAAAGCGAAAACCCCAAAGCCCATAATAGTTACCTCTTGTTCCGCCTACAGATACAAGCGGACGAGCAACAGCAGGTATCCATGCCCCATAATCGCCTCGCACATAAACCACTCCCGTTGCTAAATCCTTTGCTCCGGGTCTGTCGAATAACGTTACAAATTGTCTCAAAAAATCTTCGACGGTTCTTTCTATATCTGTAATTACGACATCATCAACAGTACTTATCACAACGGTGGAAGTTGCGCCGTTCCAACCGACAGAATATCCAACACTCTCCACAACCGCACGGAATGGAAGCATCGTTCTACTGCCGATTATCTGTGCCGGAACATCAAGCGTGTGACTCACTCCATTTGTTGTAAATGAAGCACTGCCCACGGTTATAATAACCGTATCGCCCTCGCGCGTAAGCGTTGCCCTCTGATTGCTTGCATCCCAATCCACGTCAAAGCCAAGAGCCTCAAACACACCGCGAACCGGCACAAGTGTCCGACCGTCAATTATGACAGGCGGTTGATCGGCAAATGAAACAGGTCTACCGTCTATGGTTACGTTGGCCGTAGGTGAAGCAATGGCAACTTGCTGGAATGATATTCCTATCATAGAAATCATCATTGCCAAACATAATACGATGCTCAAAAATTTTTGTCTAATTCTATGTTTTACCATTATCGTTTTCCTCCTGTTTGCTTTCTAATCCGTACTAATAACCACAGTCTGCGTTGCAGCATCCCAGCCAACAGAATATCCCACACTCTCCACAACCGCACGGAACGGTAGCATAGTTCTACCGCCGATTATTTGTGACGGAACATCAAGCGTGTGGCTCACTCCGTTTGTTGTAAATGAAGCACTACCCACGGTTATAATAACCGTATCGCCCTCGCGCGTGAGTGTTGCCCTCTGAGTACTTGCCTCCCAATCCACTTCAAAGCCAAGTGCCTCAAACACACCGCGAACCGGAACAAGCGTCCGTCCATCAATTATGACAGGCGGCTGATCGGCAAATGAAACAGGTCTGCCGTCAACCGTGACACCGACAGCAGGTGCGGCAAGTCTATTGTCAAGCATGGCTAGGAATGCTTGAGCATCGTTGGTTATATCTCGGTAAAAAGCAGTGGTTCTATAAATACCAAGTAATTCCGCAGGTGCATCAATATATTCTGCCTCAGTAACTTGGTTGTTATTTATGAAATGAAAATGATGTTCAAGCCATTCTTCATCAATAGTGTCAGACATAATATCAAAACCTCTAAGATTAAGCACTGACACCCACTCACCGTGTCTCAGAGCAAGGAAATCCCTTTCAGTAGGAGCTATTGCACCTCCTGTTTCAGCAAAACCTCTGACAAAATAGGCGTTTCCGCCTGAACTGTACGCTATGGCAATTCTGCTATGTGCTCCGATAGATCCTCCTAGCGAGACAGCTTGAATAATCTCAGCCTGCTCTACGTAAGCAACTACAAACATTCTTGGGTTACCAAACATAAAAAATTCCCAATCGTATCGATAATGAAAGTCAGGATGATACTCCGGAAGTGATGCCGATAGCTGAACAATCAAAACAAGTTCAGGAATTCCATCGTTGTCGAAATCAACCAACTCTGCAAACCTTACATCATTAATGTTCCATGGAATATATTGACTCTCAATGTATCTTTCACCATACGCAAACCTAATATCGAAATATTGCTGCCTACTCAAAAACTCCCTATACGCAGCAAGTGCCGATTGTTCGGAAGCAGCGGCAGTTTGTTGAAATGACAATACTCCCACCATCGAAATCATCATTGCCAAGCACAATACAATGCTCAAAAATCTTTGTCTAATTCTATGTTTTACCATTTTCGTTCTTCTCCTTGTATCGCTAGACTTCATTTTTTCGATATAACGCGTTAATTTTATCCGGCATTCAATATCTTCTCAGTGATAAAACATTTAGCGTGTCATAGTCATCCAATTGCCGCTTTGATTGCTTTTCAACATAAGGCTACCGTTTTCTAACTTAACTTCATAGGACAATACGCCACCGCTTGAGGATTGAGTTAGTATAAGGCTTTGCCCTGAAAGTGTCCAATCTACAATGGACATATCCCCATTTCTGTAGGTTATCATTGCAGCTTTATCGACTTAAATTCACTACCATACCAACTACCAAGTAAATCGCTTTTTGTCATAAGAATTTCGTCCATTTCTATAATGTTTGGTTAATGCAAATAAAACAGGTTGTCGTCTATGAGAATACGTGTTTGAGTAACTATAGTGGAAGCTATTCTGATATCCAGTTGAGCAAGAAATACAGAATTCAAATCTAAGCGGATTCAGCTAATCTGTCCGCGTTTATGTATCTGTAAATTCTAGCCACATCTGAGCTGCCTCTACATGTCTTTCACATAATTCTTCTAGTTCTGCAATTAAACTTTCGTATGCATTGTCATCATAGTGTTTTCTCGCATGTTCAATTCGCGTCAACAAGTCGTCAACTATTTCTCTAATTTTCTCTTCATCTTCCTGTTCCTGCTTATGCTTTGCTCTCTCTTCTGTTGTCAAAGTGTAATGTTCCAAAGTTTTCTTGTATTCATCATCGGCAAATTGCATACCTCTTTTATAATTTCGGTACTCTCTGAAATCAGTTTCACAAGAAAGCAAATCTTCTTCATGCTTTATACCAAGTTCAATACACAATTTCCCAATATAGGCTTTTGCATTTTCAGGCTCTTGATTAAGCACTTGCTCAAGAAGTTCTTCCGCTTTATCCCAATCACTATCTTCAAGGAATATAAAAGCGCGGCGTAGTAGTGGATTTTCTGAATCATGTTTGTTGCTCTGTTGCGAATGAGCCAATACATCCGGAGGGGCATTCTGTTTTAGCTCGTTTCTGCGGTTGTTTATTTCTGTGGCAATATCCCTATACTTTGCTGTATGTATCTGATATATTTTACCATTTGCATTTATATTAACACTCTTCCAACTGCCTTCCCAACCGCTTCCGTCTTGTGCATAAACTGATGAAATTTCATTATAGCTCAGCTCGAAAGTTTCTTTACTATTACTTGTTCCACTAACAATCTTATCAAAAACAGATACTTCTGAATCAAAACGGCATCTCGTTTTCACAATATACCCAATATCAAAACCGACCAGAATCATCACAGCAATGATAATAGGAATAAAAGCGGGAAATATCGTATCACCAATCCTAATGCCATACACGGATTCATTCCAGTCAATACGATGTTCTTGACTAATTGCATTAATTGAAAAGAAAATTACTATAGCACACACAATGCTAATAAGAACCATAATAGTGTAATGCTTTTTCTCGTCTACGAGATCTCTACCATGTCCTTTAATTATCAATTTACCCATACGTTTACTTTCCATGTACATCTCCTTCGTTTACTTTACTGTGTAATTTTCTACCCGTGTAACCGCTTCTATGGGAAGAGTAGGTGTTAGAGTCATAGTAGCTCCATCAATAAGAACATGATATGCAACACGGGGTTGTCAGCTATGAAGTGCTAGAATGGAAATCCGAAATTGCGTTAAGTTCTTCGCTTATACACTTGGCAGCTGCAGCACGGCGTTCACGTTCGTTTATTAAGCGCATCTGCTCTTCTATGTTCGCCCTAGTAGAACCGGAAGATGATCCGAGGACGTCATTCATTGTGCTTTTCCACGCATTATGAAGTCTGATGCCGTCCTCTTCATCAGCTCTTTCTTTATCTAAAATCTTCAACTTATTTGAAAGCTCATTATGACGTTCAACTAAAAAATCTGTAACCCTCTTTCGGTCACGTATAGCAGCCTGAACGAATAATTGGATAGCATTAGAAAAGTCACGATCTTCCCAATATTTTCTACCTAGTTGAAATTGTGCCATTGCATTTCCGCTACTGAAAGTTTCGTGAAACTCTCTGGCATCAAGTGACTTTAGCATGTCAGTTATAGAATTATGCAAGCTATTGATGCTATCATTAGCTGATTCAATATTTTCTTTATGACTTTGTTTGTCAGGATAGCTATCCAACAAGTCTCGGAGTGCATTTCGAGCATCAGCTATTGAGGAGTTTGCCTTGTCTACAATCATATTTGTGTTGTGTAACTTTGTACGAGCGGTTTCGACCGAGAGCTCGGGAAGAATTTCGCTAATTAATTCTTGGGCTTTGGAAATACTAATAATAGCCTTATTATAATGCATAGAAAGCGGCTCAATAGCTGCTTCGTGTTTTTTTCGTGCTTCTTCCGCTTCTATAGCATCTTCGGCTTCTTTTTTTCTCCTGTCTGCTTCACTCCGTTCTCTGTGAACAGCATTATCTCTTGCTTTGTTTACAATAGCCCTAGCACCGATACCAAGGCCAATCCACAACAATGCAATCCATACAGGCGGACTTTGATACCCCCTTGTAGTAGCATTTGTGCAAGAAGCAAATCCTATTACAGCACCCATTAAAACGCAAACAGGGGCAAGCATTTCGAGAACCGAAGATGGAATCCCAATTGATGAATATGTTGGTCCATGTTCCAAATTATCTGCCATTTTTGAGACGATTAGATTAATTATAACTCCTGTAACTGAACATAAGATAAATGGAAATAGTGGAATGGTCAGCCCCGCTAAATTACCCGCAATGCTCACATTTTCTGATTGTATAGTCATGACAATAATGCCTAACAAGACTCCGGCTACTGTAGCAGCCTTGCCGAACGTTCGAAGTGTACTGATTTTTGACATCGTAATATTTACCCCCGAATGTACTTATACATAATAGTTTAAATTTGTATATACATCTGAAAAATCAACAAATATACACAATTTCACCTTTCTTTGCGAAGCGCTCGCTCCATATCGTTTTCAAGATCGTCTAATACTTCTTTTGCTTGCTCATGTCCTTGTTTAGCGGCCATCTTGAGCCAAGTCGTAGCTGAAAGCAGATTTTCACTTGAGGTCATGCCTGTATCATGATTAAGATAAGTTAAAGCCAGATTGAATTGAGCAGCAGCTAATCCTTGTTCGGCAGCTTTGCGCCACCAGTTAGCTGCTTCCGCGGGATCTGGAGAACCCATTGCCCCCATCATATAAGCTTGCCCCATGTTGTATTGAGCAACGGCATCGCCCGCCATTGCTTTTTCATGAAATACTTTAATTTGTTCTGTCATTTGATTACCTCCAATTTATTTGTTGAGCTTACAAGTGTTTCGTATCAGAAATAACTAGTGCTGCTTTTGAAACGAAACACCAATATAATTGTGTGAATGGATTACACTATTTTCTGTAAAGGCTGCAAGCAAGATGATTAGGGTAATACGGCATACTTTCACAAGCAGCACTTCTTTCTCTGCATGTGTAACAATGTGGTTGCTCAGTACCAACTGGCTTGCTATGTTTACTTTCATTCCAAACGGTATTTGACATTTGCTTTAATTTATCATAACCACTTTGATTCCAACTCATTTAAATATCTCCAATCATATTTTTATTCAATCGTCATCTCGTGGACGTTTTTGTTAATGTGAATATTTATGACTACTCAATCATTGCATTGGCAAAAGCGATTCTTGCGCCGCCGCCGCTGCTTGCCGCTATTTCTATTCTCAGAATAAGGACACCTCTTACATCAACAGAGATTGCAGTCGGTGGAGTTGTGCCATCAACATTGAAAGATGCAAGCTCTCTGCCATCGCCTATAAAGCTTATGGTTCTAGCGGCATTTCCTGAGCCATCTATACGCCCTATAGTTCCGGTTATTGTGTTGAATTGTCCGTTTAAGTTACGGTGTCCCCATGAGCCTGAATGAGTAAATGAATTGTTTAATGCATTCGGAAAAGGATTTCCTTGCATATTAACTGTACCTGTTCGAAGCCCGCTACCCTCAAATTCTGGAACAGTGGCAAAAAACGGCGCACCGCCCGGAACATTGCCAAGATATACCGTTGATGTAATGCCATCCCAACCTACCGGAATTCCGAGAGCATCACTCACAGCCCTGACCGGTAAAAAAGTAGTCCCCTCAAAGATAAAGGGCTCAACCACTCTTCCCTGAGCATCTCGTGGTGTGAAAGGCTGCCCATCAACTACAAGTCTAATATCGCGGAAAATAACATCTATACTTCTGTTGATGGTGTTTGCGAGTGCCGTTCCTGACGATAACAAAATTACCGCGGCAAGCATACCTGCTACAAAGCCTTTGATTTGCAGTCCTCTAAACTTTTCGACAATTTTCTTAACCATAATAAATCTCCCTCTTTAAATAGTTAAAGAAAATAAATCATATGTTAAAGAAACTTTCAACCGCTGTTGCAGAATTAACGCGAAAACCGACAGTAATAACACAAAAAGAAATTGACACAGTTAAAAATCCCAAACTATGCCATCGTTTCACCCTCCGCAGCCACGACACACAGCGCAACTTCTGCAATAAACGAGTCGTCATTATAGTCAAACTGAGCATAACCATCGTATTTTTCTGCAATGTCCCGGATTATTGAAATTCCATGACCATGAAACAGCGCACTCTTCTTGGTGCTGATGTATCGGTCTCCAACATGCTTGACCTTGTCGCTTAACGCATTTTTAACAGAGATATACAGATGTGACTCTATGCACTTGATAGTGACCGCAATCCACCGTTTTTCAGGCAGAGGCTCTTTTTTACAACTGTCAAGCGCATTGTTAAGCAAGTTTGTCAACAAACTGACAGTATCGACATCGGATATAGTCAAAGAAGGGAGCGGGGAGATATCAAAACTAATCTTAAAATCCAATTGCTGTGCCTGCCCTGCCGAATGACCGAGTATTGACTGGATTAAGCGATTGCCACACGCAATTAGTTCATTCATTTCTAAGTAACTATCTTGAATATCTCTCAAATATGCAGCAAGCCTATCATGCTCACCATCGTCCAAAAGTATTTTCATTGCCGAGATATGGCCACGCATGTCATGCTTTACTCTGGCAATTTGGTTCATGTATATTTCGAGATTTTGGTAATTCTCGACAATCAACCGATTCCTGATATCCATAAATTCTGCCTCAGACTTATATGTGAACAGCTCCTTAGTGCCGGTGAATAACAGATACCAAATAATAATAATTGAGCTTATCAGAACGCCGGTCAAGAATTGATTATGCCTATAGAATTGACGAAATCCAATTATTGAAAGTACCGTGTTAAGTATCATCCATAAACCCCAGTACGCAGCTACTATGCGCATAAATCTGCGGTGAGTTTTTTGTAATGTGCCAAATATGCAAACAGTAAGGAAAATAGCGAAGAGTATCGCACTAAACTCCGAATATATCGAAGCAGAAAGTGGCAAGGTGTATCCGGTTATCAAGAATATAATCCAGATTGATACGCTGTATGCGGCAGGTAGAAAAACAAGTGGCCATACCCATTTGTGAAGCGATGGGCGTAAAATATCATAGAAAAAAATGAATAGCGGTATAGGATAACTAAAAAATACAATCCGATGAATAATAAAAAGAGGTGCACGTTCAAAAATTTCGGAGACTATACCAAGTACCTCCGTTGTGCTGAGGGAAAACAATATCAGAAAGAATGCCAGTAAATAACTAGCTTTTCCGCTTAATTTGTTAATACTGCGTGTAATTCCAAAAAGCAGGCAAATGAGTCCCAATAGTAAGCATAGAAGAGGTCTAACGAAACCCAAGAAAGTCAGTGGGAGCACTCCGCTACGTGTTCCCCATGCCGGCGAGGTTAAATGGAGACTAATAGATGGGGTGTAGGACCTAAGCTCGGGTGTCCACAGGGAGGTTACAGCACCTTCATTTGCAAATAATAACAATGCAACCAATACGGCCATCGTTGCGAAAATAAACCATATCGGAGATTCACGCCATACATTTAGCTGTTTCATTTTGAGCCCCCTCCCGGTGCTGCGCTCAGCTTTCGCATAAATGCGCTCCTGACATCATCCAAATAGGGGCGGCTTACCGGAATATCGTATTTTCTGTCTGAGGTAACTACTGTATTTCGGGTAATCTTGTGGATGTTGTTGATGTTCACAGCATATGACTTATGGCAACGGATAAAATGCAAATCAGGCAACTCTTGTAGTATGTCAGTTAACTTGCCGGAATAGCTGACAGACCTGTCATCTCTCAGCTCTAAATTGACTCGCCGACCTTGCGTTTCCAAATACAATATATCTTTTATTAACACTTGCAAGTGTTGTTCTCCTGATTTTATAATGATGTCCTCCGGAAGTTGTCGCAAATAGGATTCCGTGATTAGTTGCTCCAGTGTTTTTGGGTCAATAGGCTTGAGCAGGAAGTGCAGCGGGAGCGGTCTTATATCGTACCCTTGCATAGCAAACTCCGGGTTAGCCGTGATAAAAATAATTTCAACGCCTTTATCTGTCTGGCGGATGTTCTGGGCGAGTTCAATTCCGTTCATGCCATCCATAACAATGTCAAGAAGTATTAAATCAAACGGTTTTTGTTGTGCTATAAACACAGCAAAAAATTCCGTGCTACTCGTAAACACGGATATTTGGTATTCAATATTCAGGCTCTCCAGAATGGTACGACAGACGTTTTCATGTTTGTTTAGAAAGATTTGTTGGTCTTCACATATAGCCACTCTGTACATAAGAATCCTTGCCTCCCACACGGCACAAGATAATGCGCAGCTTCGAACCTCGCAGTTATTTCTGAATCGCTATACTAGTAATTTGTAAGCTTTTAGGCATTGCAAATAACAAGCATAGCCATGTTAAGAGAAGCTATATCAAATTATTGGATTTATGTCAACAACGTCTGTTGAATAGTTATAATATTGCCAAAATTTAGTGCCATATTTATAAAGTTCGATTACAACTGTGCTTACTGTATGTGGGAAGCGGGTTGAGCCAAGACGGTTTATGCCCTCCTAAATCCCCCGGTTTTTTGTACCATCGTAAAAGGAATTTTGATTTTGTTAAGTCCAACATATCCGATGCTAAACAGCATTACAAACCAAAATGTGAAGAAGCGGAAAATAACAGCAACCGCCAGAGCCTCGCTTTGCGCAAAACCAACCGCCGGAAGCAGTCCTGTCATAGTGGCCTCAAATCCCCCCAAACCGCCCGGAAAAATCGGAATCATAGCAACCATATACGCAGCAAATGTTACCGCTCCGAGAAATATCAAACCGGCTTCCGGGTAAAAATGCATAGTGAGCAAATAAAATTTGGCAGGATAAAGCAGCCATATAAAAAAGGACAGTGCGAGCAGCCTTATAAATGCTCCGGAATTTGAGCGGATGGAAATAAGGCCGGAAAGCGAGTTTAGGGCAAAAGCACGAACTTTGTGTACTGCGCGGCCGATCTTACTTTCTGAAGAGCTTCGGTTCTCGCGGCGCAGCAGAAAAGCCTTTATCTTATGCGGCATTAAAAAAACAAAAACAAATATAAGCAGGAAAAACACAAGGATGCCATAGACAGTAAATTGCAATCCGCGGGAGTGCAGCATTGACGAGCCGCTGATTACAAATCCTATGGCAAATAAGTTTATAAAAAAGAACGCTCCGAGGCTAAAGAGCTTTTGAACAGCGATAACAGCCGCAGCCTTTTCGCCGGAGCAATCAGCCATGCGGCTGATCTGCACTGCCCGCGTCACTTCACCGCCGACCTTAACTCCGGGGGTGATGCTATCTATCATTGCGCCTTGACAGTTTACCAGAAACATGTCTCTAAACGAAATTTGTACAGAACTAAAATTAGCAACCCGGTACCACTGCAAGTTTACTAATAATTGAGAAATAATTTGCAACATGAGCAGAAGCGCCGCTGTCCATAGTGGGATTTGTAATATGCTGCTTAAAGTTTCGCGCAGATTAAGCCGGGACAAAGCAAATATTAAGAGTATCGAAAATACACCGTACCATATTTTTTTTCTCATACCGCAGTACCTTTAACGTATAGGAATGTGCTGCCGATATTGCAAGGTACTCTGTGCTTTATGTATCTGCAACAAGTCAGCAAAGTTTCTGAGAGCTTGCAATACATCTTATTCAGTCCATCTTTAGGTCTGCGGATGAGCAGTTTTGTGCCGGGATTTACTTTCTTTTCCACTTCGGCAAAAACATATGCAAAAGGAGTGATTTGCAGTGCAAAATGCACGACTGTGAATTGCGATAATGCAAGATTTTTACAGCAGCCCTCTTGACATTCGAGATGGATATGCTCGCAGAGCCCAAAACGCTCGATGACTTCACGAGCCTTTGGCAGACAGTCTGCATCGTTGTCGATAACAGTGATTTTAGCGCCGGTCTTTTGATGCATCAAAATTGCGCTAAACGGGCAGAACCCGCCGCCGATGCAAAGGACGCGGTCATCTTCCGTTATATTTGCAAGGTCAATCTCCTTATCAACAACATCGTGATAATACCGGGAAGCAATATTGAAAACGAGACTTTTTTCCGCAGCCAAATATTCAATTTTTTGGGTAAGCTTAGTAATATTGCTTAACATAATCGGTACCTCAACAATTAAGGTGTTTCGGGAGATTATAACGTAATGGCTTGCGACACCTAATGATACAGACTCAAATGGGATTTACATAAATAATAATTGTCCTATATGATTGATAACTCCGCCGAGAAACAGTGCAACAATGATCGAGCCGACGGTTATAAAAGCGGCTATTTTGAGCTTAAACTCTTTGACAAGGATAGCGAAAACTGAAAGACAAGGAATATACATCAGAGAAACAGCACCGCCGACGAATGCTTGAAGTGCATTTAAGTCAAGCGCGAGGAGCGGGGCAACGGACATTTCGCGGCGCACAATGCCAAGAATCAGAGCAACCACCGCATCTTGCGGCATACCCAACCATTGACTGACGAGCGGCTGTGCATAATGCGCGATAATATCGAGCAGACCTGATTCAGCAAGCAGAGCGGCAATCACAATCGCAATCATCATAGGCCCTTGAGCATCTCTGAGAAAATGCTTCATGCGGGTCAGGAGCTTTTTGCCGTATGAGCGTGGATCAGGCAGCAGGAGATTCGGAACTTCAATAATAAGAGGGTCTACCTTGCCTTTGATTAGTTTTCCGGCAATAAATGACACAGTGATAAACAGAGCGAAGCCGAAAAGAGCCATAGCAGGCATCATCCACCAAGCGAAAGCCGCGAGCAAGCTCATCAGCGCACCTGTCTGAGAAATACACGGTATCGCAAAGCATATAGCGGCTGTAATAATAATGCGTTCCTTACGTGAGGTGGCTGCCCGGCTGCCGATAATAGCAGGAACAGCACAGCCAAAGCCCATGATAGTGTAAATTAAGCTGCCGCCTTGAATGCCGATTTTGCGCATGATATTGTCAAACAAAACGCTGATTCTCGGCAGATATCCGGAGTCCTCAAGAAAAGAAAAACCGACATAAAAGAATAGGACATATGGGAAAACCAATGCTAATACCCATTCGAAGCTGATAACAAAGATGCCGAATTCTCCGACAAGAATATTCAAAAGGATGCCCTCGGATATAAAAGAGCCGAATAAATTGCGGAAGAACGGAACAATCACGCTGTTTACAAGCGGCAGAAGCACAGCGGCCCGCAAGCCCCGCCCTCCGAAAACAACCACGCCGATAAGCACAGCCATTACCACAATTGCGATAGGAATTCCCGGCCAAGGTTTTATAGAACTAGCGCCGAGTTTGTCGAAAAAGTGGTTTTCGGTATTCGTAGAAGATGAACTTACGCGTCTGGTGATATCCTTTGCAGCGCACCAAACATCAGTTTTAATGCTCTCGTTTTTAAAAGCACAAGCAGCACAATTAGTACAAGCTTTTTGCTCATATTCTTCAGGATTATCAAGCATTTCTGCAAGGCGCTTAATAAGAGTGTCAAGCCCATGCTTTTTGACTGCAATCGTCGGAATTACAGGAGCTCCGAGCTCTTGTTCGAGAAGTTTTTCGTTTATGATAATTCCGCGGCGCTTGGCAACATCGAGCAGATTAAGCGAGAAAATAGTCGGAATGTTGTATTTGCGGACTTCTAAAGCCAGACAAAGATTGCGCTCCAGATTCGAAGCATCAAGCACAAAAATAATAGCCTTAGCACCCTCTTCGAGGAACCTTAAAGCAACATCCTCGGCCTCAGATGTAGTAGATAGAGAATATGTGCCGGGAACATCAATCAGAGTAAATTCCCGATTGCCCACAGGGAGATGACCCTCCATGTAGTTGACAGTCGTGCCGACAAAATTGGAGCTTATAGCATGGATTCCTGTAAATTCGGTAAAAAAAACGCTCTTACCGACATTTGGGTTTCCCATGAGCAAAATACGATCTTGTGGCTTTATATCAGGGGAATTGCTCATACTCAATGACCATTCCTTTCAAAATGCGTTGCGCCGATTTTCTGATACGCGGGGTTACGGAAGTTTTAAGGCTAATCCCGACGGGATTAGAGTCAGCAGTCTCAGGCTACAGACGCATCTGTGACCGTTATCAGACCGGCAACATCCTTACCAAGTGCAACGGAGTAGGCATTTTCGATGCGCAAAACTACCGGGCCGCCCAAAGCATAGCGATTTTGCAGTGAAATACGAGTACCTTCCCGAACTCCGAGATTCTCAAGCAGTCCGATATCCGGCACGGAAGACACTGTAAACATTTTGTTCTTCTGAGCTTTGTATAAATTTACTATGCTTGATGACATAATGCCGGCCTCCTTATCAAAAAAAGTTAGCAGCTGCTAACCAAATAGCAGCAAAAAAAGTTAGATAAAACTAACTGAATTTAAGATAACATAAATACCCCGTTCATGTCAATACCTTTTATTGAATTTATCGCCGGATTAGTGTATAGTTGTTACAAGTCGCAGGGTATCTGATACCCTGTGACTTGTAACGTACAATTGGAGGTGCTTTATGAAGCATTTGACACCACAAATTATCGCAGATATAACAGGCGGTAAATATATTGGAGATGACAACAACCGCAATATACGTGTCCAAGGGGCGCAGCGCGATAATCGTGATATAGAGCCGGGAAATCTTTTTGTATGCATCAGAGGCGCAAGAGTTGATGGACATGCTTTTGCCAATAATGCGTTTGAGGCCGGAGCTGCTTGCTGCCTCACCGAAGAGGAAATACCGAATGCGAAAGGACCATATGTAATAGTTGAATCGACGCTTCTGTCTATAAGAAAAATAGGCGAATATTACCGAAGCCTTTTTGACATTCCCTTTATCGGTCTTACAGGAAGTGTCGGCAAGACAACTGCAAAAGAACTCGTTGCAGCAACCTTGAGTGCAAAATTTCATGTACTTAAGACACTTGAAAACTTAAACAATGAACTGGGCGTACCTCTTACACTACTGGCGCTTGATGAAACGCATGAAGCGGCAGTTATTGAGATGGGCATAAGCGGGTTCGGTGATATGAGCATTCTTGCCCAAATGGTCCGCCCTGATATATTTATAATGACAAAGATCGGCTATGCGCATCTGGAAGAACTTGGCGATCTAAATGGAGTTCTTAAGGCTAAGACAGAGGCTTTTGCATATATGAAGCCCGACAGCATTGCAGTGATGAACGGTGATGATGACTTGCTTAGGACATTTGATACAAAAAGGCGGACAATAACATTCGGTTTGGGTGAGAACAATGATTTTCGCGCCGCTAACGTTAAGGCTGAGGGCACGGAGGCTATAGGATTTGATATTGTGAGCGATAGCGGACAGTTTTCTGTTCGGATTCCCTCTTATGGCAGTCACTTACCTGCGCTTGCCCCTGCTGCGGCTGTAATCGGGAGATTATTGGGGATGACAGACGAAGAAATCAGCCGGGGGCTCATGTCATACTCTCCGGTTGGCGGCAGGTCTAATGCTTCATTTACCGGGACGATAACTTTAATCGACGATTGTTACAATGCCAATCCCAATTCCGTCAAGGCGGCACTGTCGTCACTGTCAACTCTCGCGTACAGGCGAGTTGCCATCCTTGGTGACATGCTGAGTTTGGGTGCAGGGTCTGACAAACTGCATTATGAAATAGGAGATTTTGCCGCGCAGAGTGGCGTTGACAGCCTGATTTGCTGCGGTGATGAGGCAAAATTTATTTATGACGGATTTAAGGCTGTCGGTACAGGCGAGGCATGTTATTATCCTGAAAAGAGCGAACTTATTGAGGCACTGCCGAAACTTATAAAAAAAGATGACGCCGTTTTGGTAAAGGCATCAAATGGCATGAAGTTTAGTGAATTATTGCCGATATTACGCAAAATTTAATTGCTGCAAAAAAATCCCCCGAAGCGTATGCTTCGGGGGCGTAGTTCATGCATGTAGTTTATGTGTGTTACGGTGCAATTGTTACTTTTGCGCACTCGGATCAGTGACATGCGGCTCAGGTGCCGGTGCCGGAATCGGTGTCGGAGTAACGTCACCGTTTAGATACACTAAATCATCGTCATCTTGCTCATCTGCATCATCGTCATTCAGATACACAGACTCATCATCTTGCGCGTATACATAATCAATATAATCATCACCGTTTAAATAGAGATCATCGTAGCCATTCGGTTCTTCTGCGTCACCATTTGGCTCGTCTTCATCATCACCATTTAAATAAGCAGTGTCATCCTCATCCGGTTCTGTTGTGTCAGCGCCACTCTGACCGGCTGTATTATTGACATTTTGATTGGCTGTGTTATTGACATTCTGACTGGCTGCATTATTGCCGTTTGCAGTATCATCGCCGTTGTCTGGTTCACCTGCGTCATCACCGTTTAGATAAGGATCATAGTCATCCGCCTCTTCTGCATCATCGTCATCTTGCTCATCTGCGCCAAGATCAAGATCATCGTCAAAACCAGCTATGTCGATATATTCTTCTTGCCGTGCAGCTTCAGTGAAAAATAGCACAACCATATAACGGTAATCATTGGGAGCTTCCGGATTGATTGTGTAATATATCCGCTCCGGAGAGACCCCGCGCGTAATCAGTGCAGCGGAAATCTCTGAGAAGATTCTGTTCGGAAGACCGGGATCTTCTGTCTGCGGTGCTTCGACAACAATTATATTCTCAGCGATATTTTCCGGAGAGTCTAAAAACTCATCAAAAATGGGCGACTCTTCATTGCGCAGCATACCGAGTGTTGCCGGAGTGAGATAGAATGAAAGTCTGCTTTCATCCGAATCAAAGAAAACATCTTCAAGTGCGCCGTTATTTTGGTTTTCATCCGCATTATCTCCGACGGCATTCAATCCCAGACCATTCTCACCATTCGGATGCTGTACAGCATGTTCACCGCTAAGTCCGTTATTGTGTATGTTGGTCTCTCCTGTGGTTCTTGCCGAGATGTAGATAAATGTCACGGGAAATAGTGCAAATAGCACCACGACAACAGTAACTACGATTTTTCCGAGATTTGTCAGCTTGTAGCCTTTCAAGTAATCCCCCTCTTTCTTGGCATCATACAACAAATGATTTAGAATTTATTTGTTGATGCATCAAACCTTTTTGTACTGGATAGTGCTTCGCATTTTAAATGACTGGCTATAATTGCGGTAGATTTTTTCGTCTAGCAAGGCGAAAAGCCGAAGTAATACCACTGGTATTTCAAGGTTTTTCAACGCAGGTAGGCGGAAAAAGATAGTGTAAGTATAGGCTAGTTATTTGAAATGTGATGCGCTAACCTGCGATAAAGGTAAGTATTTCCTTTAGTCTTTGAGCTTCCTTTTCGATGGTGAAGAACTGCTTCTTATGAAGCTCTCTGCGCTCTTCTACCAGGTTGCGGATTCTCGCCACTTGGCGGTCCAGTTCATCAAGCTCAGCCTGACAGCTAGAAACATAATCCTCTGTGTACTTGGCAAAATGCTCTGCATATTCCTTAAGCATTCTTACTCTGAGTACACCGTCGCCCATGAGCAAGTCATAGTCAAACCCGGATGCTGCGACTATCTTACCTACTATGTCGCGTCTGGACTCTTCCGGAAGAGAATCAGGCAATGTCTTGAAATATTCTTCAACAAGATAAATCGTATCTGTTCTTTTCTTACTCATTGACAGAGCTTCATATAGCTCATCAACATCCAGATATCTATCTGTGTAGTTCTCGTTTGCCGGCGGTTCAGCCTCGTATTGCACCTGCATATCGGAACTGATGGTCTCAGGCATGGCTGTATGTATCACTTCTCCGGATTCCTCCTTAAATGGATCGACAGGGACAAAATGTGAGGTCGTATTTGCCGGCCCTTCAGGAGCTGGGCGATTAAACTCATATTCCATCGTTTCTACGGGCATAGCCTCCCTTTCAGGGTGAACCGGATCGGTTGTTTTAGGCTTTTTCTCTTCTTTTTGTGCTAAAACAGGTGTCTGCGGTGGTGGAACAATTACTGCCGGGCGCGGAGCTGCAGGCGCTGCCGGTTTTGGCGGCGGCGTAACTGCTGCTGCCGGAGGTGGAGTCACAGGCGCTGCCGGTTTTTGCGGCGGTGAAACTACTGCTGCCGGGGGTGGAGTCACAGGCGCTGCCGGTTTTTGCGGCGGTGAAACTACTGCTGCCGGGGGTGGAGTCACAGGTGCTGCCGGTTTTGGCGGCGGTGAAACTGCTGCTGCCGGAGGTGGAGTCACAGGTGCTGCCGGTTTCGGCGGTGGTGCTGCAGGAGCTGCAGGTTTATCACTTACTTGCGGGCCGACAATTATCTCAACCGGACGCGGAGCGGTTACAGGGCTTGCCGGTTTTTGCAACGGAACAACTACCTCTGCGGGTTTCGGCGATGGTGTAACTGCTGCTGCCGGACGCGGAGCCACAGGCGCTACAGGTTTTGGTGACGAAGCAACAGTTGCTGCCGGAGCCGGTTCTATAGGTTTTTGCGGCGGAACAACTATCTCAGACGGACGAGAGGCTGTACTTTCTGCAGACCTTTGCGTCTCAATAATTACCTCAGACGAGCGCGGAGCTGTACGTTCGTCGGCTGCTTTTTTCTCCGCCTGGGGAATTATCGGATTTATCATTCCGGGAACAGGCTGACGAGCCGCGGGCGTTACATTTTGCGCACGTTTATCCGACGCGTCTAACATTTTTTTAAGCTCTGCATCGGAATCGGAACGCTTTTGGGGCGCGGCAGGGCTCGCTTTGGCCGCTTTTTCGCGAGAGTCTGACTTTTGTATTATGCCCTTGCGCTCAAGCATTGCCATAAATTTACTTTCACCTTTTTTCTCAGGCATGCCGTAAACCTCCAAAATCAACGTTCTACAGTATGTGCTAACATTCTATAGTGTATGTTGTGATGCCCAAAGGCAAAACTACAATCATGACTAATTCTATGCAAATCAACCACATCTGTCAAGGTTTTTTTGCACCGGTTGATTTCTTATTTATTTTATGGTATTGTTTACCGGACAAAATAATGAACTAAGACAAGCGTTTGCTCATAAATTTACAAGTTGCAGCTCTTGAATAAATTTACTGCCAATGAAAGGATTTACGGACTTTTGAAGAGAATTATAGCACTATTCCTTATATTCATTATAACAATAGGCGTGGTCACAGTTTCTGCATCTCCGCCTCCCGGAACTCAGGGAAATCCCTTAATTTCACGCAGCCATTTAGAGGGTGCTTTTGCCGAATCTTTAAGATCAGACATCACAGCAAGCTTAGAGGGCGCTATGAGTGCGGCAATGTCCGGGCTTGAAGTTTTGTATCTTAGTGCGTTGGGATATCAATTTGCAAGGAGATTCAGCCCTGTCTCGGTTGCATCCGGAGAAACAATTGCCATAGGCCCGGGCTCAAGCTTTATTTTAACATCAGGTACGGCATCATTGTCGGTGAGCAGCGGCGCTGTAATCAATATAACTACAGGACAGGTTGCCGTTACAGGTACAAATCTGATTGCTAACCAGAGATATTTTACAACAGAGGGCGCTTTTGCAATAATAACGGCATCCGCAGCAGCGTCAGGATTGGTAGATGGGTTTTTCAATACCGATGGCACAGCAGCACCCCCGCCACCACCGCCGCCGCCGCCGCCCGGTCAAACAGGCACATTGCCGTTTACGGACGTTCCGGCAAGTGCGTGGTTTTACAATGCGGTCGAATTTGTTTTCCGCAATAATATTTTTTCAGGAACAACACCAACGACCTTTTCTCCGAACACCCCTATGACACGCGGCATGTTCGTAACAGTCCTGCACAGGCTCGACGGTCTGCCTGATTCCACTGCTGCAAGCATGTTTTCTGATGTTAGAAATCCGTCCGCATTTTATTACGATGCGGTAGTGTGGGCAAATGCCAACGGTATTGTAACAGGCTTTGCTGATGGAACATTCCGTCCTAATGATTCTGTCACAAGAGAGCAGATGGCAGCTATAATGCATCGCTACGCTGAGTTTAGAGGGCTTGATGTGTCGGCTGGGGGAAGTGTTTTTGACATGTTCCCGGATGCCGTTAATGTTTCGGGATTTGCAGCTGAGGCTATGCGTTGGGCCGTATCACGAGAGATCATAAGAGGTTCGGGTGGTATGCTCAATCCGAGAAATACCGCAACGAGGGCAGAGGTGGCACAGATTATTCTTAACTATACCACCGCAATGGGAACGCACTAACGCCACTTAATATAATCATATATTTACAGGGTATCCGTATTTTTCCCGGATACCCTGTGACTTTTGTTGATTACCGCCGACTTAAAAAGCTAATACAATGCCCTTATTATCCGCATAGAGAGAAATCGCTCCCTTCATTGGGACAATCAATATTTCTTTAAAATCAAACTGATTCTTAACCGCATTTGAAATCTGTGTCGCAAGTGGTAAATTATTATTGTGGCAAATGACCATACTCTCACCCGATGTCGGTCTGTTGCTTCCGCTGACAAACGAGACAAGCTTTTCGAGCATTTGATCATAACCGCGCGGTTTGGCATGAACTTGAATAGAACCATTGCCGTCCGAGCCCATGATAAGCTTTACGTTCATGAGCTGAACTATCTTGCCTTTTACCTTGCTCAGCCGTCCGTTTTTGATTAAGTTTTCATACCGCTCTAAGACAAAATATGTTTTCATGCTGTCGATAAAATTCTCTATAGAGCTTACCACCTGATCCTTTGGCAATCCTTTAGAAAGAAGCTCTCTGAGCTTAATCGCCACAAGGACCTCTCCGGCAGAAGCACTTTTCGAGTCAATTACGTATGTATCTGTAGGTCCGTTTTCCTCTGCTAAAGATTTGCCCAGCTTAGCATTTTCAAATGTTGCTGAAAGTCCGCTCGAAATGGTCACGACGAAAGAGCTCACTGCGGATTCTATGGCGTCCATAAATGCAGCCGGTGACGGTGCCGCAGAGCCGACTTTTTCTTTACATGCCATCATCTTTTCCATGAAAACGGACAAATCAAGATTATCGTCATCAATGTACTCATCTTGCCCCAGAGTCATAGTCATCGGTACAACGGTAGAGATGCCCAGACGCTCTTTGAGCTCCGATGTCATGTCACAACAACTGTCTACAATTATTTTGCGTTCCATAATTTTCATCTCACAGTCTGTTTTTTAAGTATAATAACATATGGTAGGTCAATAATCTGTGAATTTTTATTAAACAAAATCCGCAAAATCCGATATTGTAAACCGTGCAACTAGGTGATACAATACCGGGGATCAAAATGCCGAGGAGCAAAATGAACACAAATAAATATATGTAGAGGCTGGACATAATGAACGACAACAAACGGGTACTCTATAAAGAGTATAAGATTTTCCTGGGGATCATGCTGCTTTTTGTAGCAATGGCATTTATTTTTGACACACCTGCGGATATTTTCCGGGGTCTTGGCAGAATACTTACCGAATCAGGACACCTTATTACAGACTTCATGGAAGTCGGTGGTCTGGGCGCATCAATCCTCAACTCGGCCATTGCCGGGCTCTATGGCGTCATCGTCCTGTATTTAATGCGTGCAAAGCCGGGCGGTGCAGCACTCATGTGTCTCTGGATGACAGTTGGTTGGACATTCTGGGGGGCAACTGTGCTTAGCATTCTGCCTCTTACTCTTGGCGTTTGGCTATATTCCCGTTATAAAAAGACACCGTTTTCCGATTATGTTGTGGCGGCGCTCCTATGCCATGCCATCGCACCGATGGTCGGTGTATTCTATTTTCCCCATGAAAGTGTCATGCAGCAGTTAGGTATAAACCTGCCCCTGATAGCAAGCATCCCAATCGGCGTACTTGTCGGTCTGATGATAGGATTTATCCTGCCGATAATCTTGGCGACCATGGTTCGTGTACACGAAGGCTTTACTCTTTACAACATGGGAGTTGCCGGAGGCATGATAGCTGTATTTTTGGCAGCGATCTTAGGAATTGCAGCGATTAGAATCCCTGCTCAAGAAATGTGGTATCAAGACAGACAGCTCGAAGTAGCTATCTTCGTATATCTCATATCCGCAGTGCTTGTACTGATAGGAATCATACAAGGCAGGGCAGAAAAATCATCACCGGGTTCTAATTTGAAAAAACTTATAGCCCACTCCGGACACGCCCCGAATGACTTCTATTCATTATTCGGTCATGCGGCATATATAAACATGGGTCTTTTAGGAGTTATAGGTACAACTTGGGCACTAATCTTCGGATTTAGCTTAAACGGCGGAATTTTTGCCTGTGTATTTTCAATGATAGCTTTCGGCGCTCTTGGAAAGCACATAAAAAATGTCATCCCGATAATGGCAGGTGCGACAATCTGTGCATTCGTCCACGCATACCTACACTCACTATTTAATGAAAATGTCATCTACTTTACAATAATAGAGTTCCGCGCCTATGCTCTGGCGATACTCTTCTCAACTTGTCTTGCACCTATAGCCGGTAAGTTCGGATTTGTATGGGGACTCGTCGCAGGCTTCTTGCACGTGCTTATCCTCATTCACGTTGGGCCGGTCACGGGTGGACTCAATCTTTACAACAACGGATTTACATCAGGATTTGTAGCACTTATCTTAGTTCCGATAATCGTTGCTCTTAAAAAGCCGAAACCGGAAGAAAATAAATAAAAAATCAATTACCATCTGCCGACGAAAATAATTTCATCTTAGATGGTAATTGACTTGGCAGGGGCGACAGGGATCGAACCCGCGACCTACGGTTTTGGAGACCGCCGCTCTACCAGCTGAGCTACACCCCTAG